>Ga0187872_10000204_pt1 | contig 72306 bp, 50 predicted proteins | sample June2016WEW_16_4_FD_132973 | JGI IMG/M metagenome (GOLD analysis project Ga0187872, IMG submission 132973) | Peatland microbial communities from SPRUCE experiment site at the Marcell Experimental Forest, Minnesota, USA - June2016WEW_16_40 | ecosystem: Environmental > Terrestrial > Soil >... | reverse complement strand
GCCTGCCATGAAAAGGGCAAGCCCCCGCCGCTGCGGTTTGACGCGCAGCACAATCTCATCGTCCCGCAGGAACATTCGGACATTGTGATGAAGCACGGGACGCACAACCGGAACAACAACTGTTTCAACTGCCACGACGAGCAGAACCTGGAACTGCTGCAAACCCGCGACGGGCGGCAGATTAAACTGGCGGAAAGCCCTCCCCTTTGCGGCAGTTGCCACGGGCCGACCTATCGCGACTGGGAAGGCGGAGCTCATGGCCGAACCAGCGGCTATTGGGACCGGAGCCTCGGCCCAATGAAACGCCAAATCTGCGTGGACTGCCACGATCCGCACCATCCCAAAATCCCGCCTCGGAAACCCGCGCCCGGCCCGCATCTCCTCCATCCGGTGGCCGCACTCGCCGCAGAAGCTTCGCACTGATATGCCAACCCCGACCTCCAACCTCCCCGAGAACGAGGGACCGTCGCCCGACGGCCAGAGTCGCCGGAGTTTTCTGCGCTCGGCCGTTGCTGCTTCCGGCCTGGCGGCGCTGGCCGCGAGTCTGGCTCCGCTGCGCCATTTGAATGATTTCCCCTCCCTGGAGCAGTTCTTGCAGAAGTATTACAAGGAACTGACGCCGGAGGAGATGGCCAAAGTGCTGAAGCGCATCGAAGACGAAGTCGAGCAGCAATACGGATTGCGCCCGCAGGTGCGCGACCTCAAGCCGATGAACGGGGTCGAGTTCGTCTATGCACTGAACCTGACGCGGTGCATCGGGTGTCGCAAGTGCGTGCATGCGTGCGTGGCCGAGAATAACGAGTCGCGGAACCCGGAAATCCAGTACATCCGGGTGGTGCGGCTGCCGCACGGGTCGCTGGACCTGGACAAGGCGGAACACAATTACAACCCGGAGCTGGTCCCGGAGAAGGGCTATTTTTACATGCCGGTGCAATGCCAGCAGTGCAAGAACCCGCCGTGCGTGAAGGTTTGCCCCGTGCACGCGACCTGGCAGGACGCCGACGGCATCACGGTGATTGACTACGACTGGTGCATCGGCTGCCGGTATTGTGCCGCCGCGTGTCCCTACTGGGCCCGGCATTTCAATTTCACCAAACCTACGATCCCGAAAGAGCGGCTGAACCCGGACATGGCGTACCTGGGGAACCGTCCCCGGCGCCAGGGGGTGATGGAGAAATGTCATTTCTGTGTCCAGCGCACGCGGGTGGGCCGGTATCCGGCTTGCGTCGAGGTTTGTCCGGTTGGAGCGCGGAAATTCGGCAATATCCTGGACCCGGAGAGCGAGGTATCCTACATCCTCCGCACCAAGCGCGTGTTCGTCCAATTGAAAGAGGAGTTGGGCACCTCGCCCCGGTTCTTTTACTACTTTGACGTATGAGGCAGGCCGTGCGGAATTATCTGGTCTTTTTGTCGCGCAGCGGCCGCCTGGCGTTCGTCGGGGACTGGCGCTATTACGCCTGGATGGGTGTGCTCACGGTCTTTTGCCTGCTGGGCCTCAACGCCTACGCCAGGCAGTTCGCCCACGGGCTGATCGTCACCGGCATGAGCGATGAGGTCTCGTGGGGGGTTTACATTGCCAACTTCACCTTTCTGGTCGGCGTCGCGGCGGCGGCGGTGATGATGGTGATTCCAGTCTATATCTACAACAACGAGGAGCTGCATGACTTGGTGATCTTCGGCGAACTGCTCGCCGTGGCGGCCATCCTCATGTGCCTGGCGTTCGTCACGGTGGACCTCGGGCGCCCCGACCGGTTCTGGCACCTGATCCCCGGCATCGGCCAATTCAACTTTCCGGCGTCGATGCTGAGCTGGGATGTCCTTGTTCTGAACGGTTATCTCCTGCTCAACGTCCATATTTGCGGCTACCTGCTTTATTGTCGTTATCGCGGCCAGACGCCGGGAAAGTGGTTTTACATCCCCTTTGTCTTCATCGCCATTGTCTGGGCCGTTTCGATCCACACGGTCACGGCCTTCCTCTATGTCGGCCTGGGGGGGCGGCCCTTCTGGAATTCGGCTATCGTTGGGCCACGGTTCCTCGCCTCGGCCTTCACTGCCGGGCCGGCGTTGATCATCCTGGCAATGCAAGTGGTCCGTCGCGTGACGGCCTCCGCCCCCGCCGGCGACGCCGCGCGATTGCGCGGCGAGCGTGGGGCATCGCAAACACCAAGGAGCCGCTCTGCCGCCCTCGGTGACCTGGATCTCCTGGCACGTCATCTGGCCGAATTGGCATCGGTCCCGCCGGAGACTCGCCGGAACATCCTGGCCGGCGCGATGGTTTTGGAAGCGAAGGCAGGGGATGTCCTTTTGCGTCAGGGGGAGACGGACAAGGAGTCTTTTTTTGTCTTAAAGGGCCGAGTGGTTGTTCAGCGCGAGGAGGGAGGACGCTTCCGGGTCACGCGCAGCCTGGGGCCGGGAGAACAGTTCGGCGAGATCTCTGCCCTCGCCGGAACACCGCGCACGGGCACGGCGATCGCCGAAGAGCCTTCGCTGATCCTGAGCCTGCCGGCCGACTCTCTGCGCAAACTCATGGCTACCCCCAGGATGAACAAGATTATCAGGTCGCGGATGTCCGAGCGGCTCCTGATCACCGATCGCGCCCTGATGACCCTCCGCAGCATCGTGCAGGTTTCCATGCTCATCAACGTCTTCCTCCTGGCCAACGAGGTGTTCAAAGAATTCTATTCCGGCAACCTGCACGTCGCATCCTCCAAATACCTGTTCCTCGGCCTGCACGGCCATCACGCGTTGGTGCCCTGGATCTGGACCGCCATCGTTTTCAACCTGGTCGCCATGGTGTTGCTGGTGCTGCCGGTCAGCCGCAGCCTCAAATGGCTCAATCTTACCTGTGTGCTGTGCATCGTCGGCATCTGGATCGAGAAGGGGATGGGACTGGTCATCCCCGGATTCATCCCCACCCCGCTGGGCGACCTAGTCGAATACCGTCCTTCACTCAACGAGACCCTGGTCTGCTTCGGCATTTGGGCTTTTGGCCTGCTCTGCTACACGGTCTTCCTGCGCATGTCGGTCCCCATCCTCCAGGGCCGGCTCTCGAAGGCCAATGAGCAATAAATGTTTGGCCTTTGACAAGAATGGAAATGCTTTTGTAAGGTTAATGGCAACAATTCGACACGCCAATGCCGCCGACTCTGGAGAATCGGCGGCGCGGCACAACTAGTAAGATAAGACTGAGAGAAATTATGAAAAGAATACTGACGCTAAGCATTGCGATGATGGCGGTTTCGGCTCTTTCCGCAAGGGCCGCCGATGCCAAGGCCGCCTATGAAAAGGATTGCGCCAAGTGCCATGGGGCCGACGGCAAAGGCGAAACCAAGATGGGCAAGAAAATGGGCGCCAAAGACTACACCGACGCCAAGGTGCAGGACGAACTGAAGGACGATGCCGCCTTCAAGGCCATCAAGGAAGGGCTGAAGGACAAAGACGGCAAGAAGCTGATGAGCCCCGCCGAAGGCCTGTCGGATGACGAGATCAAAGGCCTCGTCGCCTACATGCGGAAGTTTAAGAAGTAAGTGCCAGTCCCGCCGGCGCGCGAGCGCCGCCGGGTCCAACGCCCTTTGTGCATTGACCCCGCGCCCTGACCTTCTCCCCGCCCCACGGGGAGGGCATTGGGGCGCGGGGCAGCATTGAAGCAGACATAGGCCAACCCGCTTTCCCACTCACCAACGCTGGCCAGCAATTACCTGCCATGAACCCTGAATCCCCTGCTGCCCAGCCATCCGCACGACGTTCCTCCGTCTTCCGAAACTGGCTGAGCCTGACGGGATTGGTGGTTGTCGTGGGGAGTTTCTTTTCTTTCTTCCTGCTGCTGCTGCTGGACGAGCTGGCCCATTTCGCCAACCCCTACATCGGGATTCTGACCTACTTGGTGGCGCCGGCCTTTCTGGTAATCGGCCTGCTCCTGGCCTTGCTGGGAGCCTTCTTGCGCCATCGCAAAATCCTCAAGACCTCTGGCCCGCTGCCCCCGCTGCGGATTGACCTCACCCGCCCGCGCGACCGGCGGCTGTTGGGTTTCTTCCTCGCGGGCAGCGTGCTGTTCCTGCTGATCTCCGCCCTGGGCTCCTACCAGACTTACCATTTCACCGAGTCGGTCCAGTTCTGCGGCCAGGCCTGCCACGGCGTCATGAAGCCCGAGTTCGTCACCTACCGCAACGGGCCCCACGCGCGGGTCGCCTGCGCCGAATGCCATATCGGCAAAGGCGCCAATTGGTATGTCCGCTCTAAATTGTCCGGCACCTACCAGGTCTATGCCACCCTAGCCGACAAGTACCCGCGCCCCATCCCCACGCCGGTCAAGAACCTCCGCCCGGCCCAGGAGACCTGCGAGGAATGCCACTGGCCCAAGAAATTCGTCGGCAACCTCGAGCACACTTTCTGCTACTTTCTCAGCGATGAGACCAACACGCCCTTCACCGTCCGCATGCTCTTGAACGTGGGCGGCGGCGATGCCACCCACGGCCCGGTCGGCGGCATCCACTGGCACATGAACGTCGGCAACAAAATTGAATACATCGCCACGGATGAGGCGCGGCAAAAGATTCCTTATGTCCGCATGACCGAGTTGTCGCAGGGCATCGTCACCGAGTTCCGCTCGCCCAAATTCACCAACGCGGTGGATGAGGCTTCTCTGCGCCAGATGGACTGCATGGATTGCCATAACCGCCCGGCCCACCGCTACCAGACGCCCAACAGCGCCGTCAACCTGGCCATGTTCCTAGGCAAGATCGACCGCGGGTTGTCCTCCATCAAATCCAACGCGCTCTATGTGCTGACGGAGCCCTACACCAACGACACCCAGGCGCTCCAGAGCATCGCCACGACCTTGTCTCAGCGTTATCCGAACGACCCGCGCATCCGGCCGGCGATTGACGCCGTGCAGCTTATCTACAAGGACAACTTCTTCCCCGGGATGAAGGCCAGTTGGAAGGTCTATCCGGACAACATCGGCCACAAAGACTGGCCGGGCTGTTTCCGGTGCCACGACGGCCTGCACAAGACCGCCGACGGCAAGCGTTCCATCAAAGCCAATGACTGCAATGCCTGCCACACCATCCTCGCGCAAGGCAGCGGCGCCGAACTGGACCAGCTCACGCCCGGGGGGCAGAAGTTCAAACATCCGGGTGACGAAGTCGAAGGAGGTTGCAATGATTGCCACACCGGCGGACTGTAAAGCTCGGCTGACTCAGACAGCGCTCCGGCAGGCCGCCTTGGTTCTACTGGCCTGGTGCGGGTTCGGTTTGCTTTCCGCCGTCGCGGACAAAAGCCCGAACAGCGCCTGCCTGGAATGTCATTCGGACAAAACGCTCACCCAGACCAACGCCGCCGGCAAGGAAGTCTCCCTCTTCGTTGATGAAGCCCGGCTCAAAGCCACGATCCACAAGACCAATACCTGCGCGGACTGCCACGCGGACATTACTTCCAAGCACCCGGACGACAATGTGCCGGCGCAGCCGCCCAGTTGCGTCAAGTGCCACGAGGAGCCCGCCCAACAATACGCGGCCAGCATCCACGGCGTAAGCCACAAGCTGGGCGCTTCCGGCGCGGCCAGTTGCTGGGATTGCCACGGCTCGCACGACATGCTCTCTCCCCAAGATCCCAAATCGCCGGTCTTCAAACTGAACCTGCCCAGGACCTGCGCCAAATGCCACAGCAACCCCGGGCTGACGCAGGAATACCAGATGAAGTATCCCCAGGCAGCGGCGCAATACATGGACAGCATGCACGGGCGCGCCTTGCTCAAGATGGGCCTCATCGTCGCCCCCTCCTGCAATGACTGCCACGACGTCCACAACATCAAACGGGCCGTGGACCGCGAATCACCGGTCAACCACGTCAATGTCGCCAAGACCTGCGGCAAATGCCACGTCGGCATCGAAGAGACCTACGACCAGAGTGTCCACGGCCAGCTCCTCGCCCGGGGCGACCGGCGCGGACCGGTCTGCACCGATTGCCACACCGCCCACCAGATCGAGAACCCTGAAGGCAGCAACTTCAAAGCCATCAGCGACCAGCGCTGCGGCAAATGCCACCAAGACCGGCTGGAGCATTATCGCGACACCTACCACGGCAAGGCCATGGCGCTGGGCAAGCCCAACGTCGCCTCCGAGGTCGCCGCCTGCTACGACTGCCATGGCCATCACGACGTGCTGCCGCCCTCCAACCCGGCCTCCCGCCTCTCCCGGACCAACATCCTGGCCACCTGTCGGCAATGTCATCCCACAGCCACCATCGGCTTCACCGAATACAAGCCCCACGCCAACCCGCTCGACCGCAGGAATTATCCGCTGCTCCACGCGGTCTTTCTCGGCATGACCGGCCTGCTGGTCGGCGTCTTCACCTTCTTCGGTTTGCACACCTTCGTCTGGCTCGTGCGCGCGTTTTACCTTTACCTGCACGACTCGAAGAGATTCCGCGAAGCCAAAATCAAAACCCAGACGGACGACGAATGGTTCACCCGCTTCGCGCCCTTCGAGCGCTTCCTCCATTTTCTGGTCGTCACCAGCTTCCTCTTGCTCGTCCTCACCGGCATGCCGCTCAAGTTCTACTACACCGACTGGGCCAGGGCCTTCTTCCGCGTCATCGGCGGCGCGGACACCGCCCGCGCCTTGCATCGCCTCGGCGCGATTGTGACCTTCCTCTATTTCGGCCTGCACGTGGCGTCGTTGGTGGGCCGGTCCTGGCGCGGCCGGACGAACATCCGCGACCCGCAGACGGGCAAGCTCAGCCTGAAACGGCTCTGGCAGGTGCTGTTTGGCACGGACTCGATGATGCCCACCCTGCAGGATTGGCGCGATTTCGTGGCGCATAACAAATGGTTCTTCGGCCGGGGCCCCAAGCCCCAGTTCGACCGCTGGACCTATTGGGAGAAGTTTGATTACTTCGCCGTGTTCTGGGGCGTCGCCATCATCGGCGCTTCCGGCCTGATCATGTGGTTCCCCACGTTCTTCACCCGCTTCCTGCCCGGCTGGATTATCAATATTGCCCTGATCATTCACTCGGATGAAGCGCTGCTGGCCGCCGGTTTCATCTTCTCCATCCATTTCTTCAACACCCACTTCCGCATCGAGAAGTTCCCCATGGACACGGTCATCTTCTCCGGGCGCGTCTCGAAGAACGAGTTGCTGCACGAGCGCCACCGCTGGTATGACCGCCTGGTGGCCGAGGGCCGGCTGGAGGAACATCGCGTGCGCGACGAGTGGCTCCGCTGGAAGAGCATCGCCCGGTCGTTCGGCTATTTCTTCTTCGGTCTCGGGGTGATCCTGCTCATTCTGATCATTTACGCCATGATCACCCGCCTGGCGCATGGCGGATAAGCCAAAAAATGCGAAGGGAACGCCAAACAATGTCGAGTGATTTCCACGGCCAGCCGCAATCCTGACACTATATGGGTGTTCAGCGACATGCCGTTGGCCTTTTGGCCGCAACCTTTTTTGCCCTCCTCGGGCCGGCAGCGGCCACGTCCGCCGCCGAACAGATCAAGAACAGCGCCTGCCTCGATTGCCACGCGGACAAGACGCTCACGAAGACTAACGCCGCCGGCAAAGAGGTTTCCCTGTTTGTTGATGTCGCCAGGCTGGCGGCCTCGGTCCACAAGACCAACGCCTGCGCAAGCTGCCACGCGGACCTCACCGCCAAGCACCCCGACGACAACGTGCCGGCCCAGCCAGCCAACTGCAAGCAGTGCCACGAAACGCAATCCGAGAGCTATGGCGCCAGCGTCCACGGTTTGGCGCTGGCGAAGGGGCGAAAAGATGCCGCGACCTGCAGTGACTGTCACGACGGGCACAGCATCCTGCCGCCCGCGTCGCCGGCTTCGCCGCTGTACTTTTCCCGTCTGGCGGAGACGTGCGGGGGGTGCCACGACCAGGAGGCCAAAGACGTGGAAGCCAGCGTGCATGGCCAGGCCGTGGCCGCCGGCCACCGCGAAGCGCCCACCTGCACCGATTGCCATTCGGAACATAAGATCCAAGCCCTCAAGAGCAGTTCGCCGCTGGAGATTGATGTCGAGATCTGCAGCCGATGCCACGCCTCGGAGCGCATGAATACCAAATACAATCTGCCCCCGGACCGGGTGAAAACATTCTTCGAGAGCTACCACGGCCTGGCGGCGGAGTACGGCTCGACGCTGGCGGCCAACTGCGCGAGCTGCCACGGCGTCCACAAGATTCTCCCCTCCACCGACCCGCGTTCGAGCATCTACAAGACCAACCTGGTGGTAACGTGCGGGAAATGCCATCCGGGCGCGACGGACAACTTCGCCCAAAGCAAGGTGCATGTGGATGCGGCGGCCACCAGCGGCGGCGCGGGCGTGGGCGAGCAGGTCAACCGTTGGGTGCGGCGAATCTACCTGGTGCTGATCGTCGGCACCATTGGCTTCATGTTGGCGCACAATCTCCTGCTGTTTGGGAAAAAGGTCCGCGCCCGTTACCGCGCCGCCGACCTCACCGTCCTGCGCATGAGCCTCTCCCAACGGACGCAGCATCTGATATTGGCCGTAAGTTTCATCGTCCTCGCCGTGACGGGCTTCGCGTTGAAGTTCCCGGATTCGTGGATTGCGAAGGCGATGGGGTCGAATGAAATGTTCCGGCGCTGGAGCCACCGCATCGCGGGGGTGGTGCTCCTGGTGGCCGGAGCCTATCATGTTATCTATCTGCTCACGACCCGCGAGGGGCGGCAGCTCGTGAAAGACCTCATGCCGGTCAAGAAGGACATCAACGACGTGGCGGATAGCGCGCGGTATTTGACCGGACTGGCCACGGCCAAACCGAAGATCGCCCGCTTCGGCTACGCCGAGAAGATGGAGTATTGGGCGGTGGTGTGGGGCACGATCATCATGGGGGTCACCGGCCTGGTGATTTGGTTCAAGATGGATGTCACCAAGTTCCTGCCGCGCTGGGCCGTGGACGTGGCGCTGACGATCCACTACTACGAGGCCATTCTCGCCTGCCTGGCGATTGTGGTGTGGCACTTCTACCACGTCATCTTCGACCCGGACGTCTATCCGCTCAACTGGGCCTGCTGGAAGGGCAAAGTCTCCCAGCACTGGCAGGAAGAGGAGCATCCCCTGGATCATCCGGCTGACCCAAACGCCATCCCAAAAGAAAACGCCCCGGCCTCTGCGCCGCAACCGACGCCGCCCGCAAAGTCGGCAACCTGAGCCCCTTCGAAGACCCTAATATAGCCGCCCCAATTGAGTGAGTTCCGCCTCCTCGTTGGAATCGAGTCTCGCCCAAACCAGCATTGCCCTCCACCCCGCCGGGGGTGTAGAACACCGCCATGCAAAGGTTGGAACTGAAGCCAACGCACAAGCCGGTCCAGAATTACTACGCCGCCTTGCGCCAATTCGACGACCTCGGTGTCACCCACGAGACCGCCGTCCGCTCCGCTTTCCAGGGCCTGCTCGACCACTGCGCCCGCCAACACGACTGGACCCTCGTCCCCGAATGGGAAATCCGCCGCCCGCGCCAGCACCCCCTCCGCGTGGACGGCGCGCACCGCCAGAAGCAAGGCGGGTCGTGAGCGGCGGTGTGCCGCTGTACGTAACGGGGGCGATGGTCGGGGAGGCTGGGGCGCTGGCAGGAGCCGTGGCGCCGACAATCTGTGAAGTAAACAGGTACGGTTGTTTGTGCCATATTTGGACAGACCTCGTGGGCAACCGAAGGCACGAAGACTACGGCGGGCGGCGGTATGGAAGGTATTGGGAGGATCATCGGAGGGGCATCATGCCGACTACAGTGTTCCTGCCGCAAAAACCCGTCTTCGCCCCGCCCGCACGATGGGGCGCAGGGGTGTTCTCGGCCCTTGCGCCCATAGTCGTGTCGGGTTCGACGCTACCAGAACCGCTTCTGAGTGAGGGTCGCTGGTGCCGTGGCCTGGGCAGACCACAAGGCTGGGGGGGTACTTATACTATTTCTATCACACTGTCAAGTAGAGAGTTAGACCCGTTGACAAAAAAAGGGCGGCCCGGCTGTTACGCCGGGCCGCCCCCAACCCAACCATGAAAAGAGGAGGGCGGCACCTGTTGGTCCCGGCACCGCCCCACTCAGGAGGATGTAGGCAAGGAACCTACGACCCCCTCAACCGCAGGAATCGTGCCACGCAGAGTCGAGAAATGTCAATAGCCGAAGTGTTTCCCAAGTTGGTAGGGCGGGCAGTCCTCTGCCCGCCGCCGCCCTCGCTCCCAGCCCTCGGGACCAGGCCGGAGCGCGGCTGTCCCCAGCCGCAGCACCTCCGCAAGGGGTTGCGTTTCGGAACGCTCCGGCAGCGTAGCGTAGTCGGTACGGCTGCGGCTGGGGACAGCCGCGCTCCAGGGCAGTGTCAAGCCCCGCCCTGCCTAGCATCCTCAGATTTCGGACACTCGGAATCTTCCATTGGACAGGGCGAGCACCCGCGTTATGTTTGGCGGCGAGGCAATTGCTATGCAAACAGAACGGACAGTTGGATATTTCTCGATGGAAATCGCGCTGGAAGCGGGCCTGCCCACCTACAGCGGCGGCCTGGGCGTGCTCGCCGGCGACACCATCCGGTCGGCGGCGGATTTGAAGGTGCCGATGGTCGCCGTCACCCTCCTCCACCGGAAAGGCTATTTCTACCAGCGCCTCGACGCCAGCGGCTGGCAGACCGAAGAGCCGGCAGAATGGGTCGTCCAGGATTTTCTCGAAGAAATGCCGCCCCGGGTCACGGTGAAGCTGGAAGGCCGGCCGGTCCAGGTCCGCGCCTGGAAGTATGAGGTCAAAGGCATCGGCGGGTTCGTGGTCCCTGTCTATTTGTTGGACACTGACCTGCCCGAGAACGGCGAGTGGGACCGGAGGCTGACGCATTATCTCTATGGCGGCGACGCGTGGTATCGCCTTTGCCAGGAAACCGTCCTCGGCATCGGGGGGGTGCGGATGTTGCGCGCCCTGGGCTGCAACAGCCTCATCCGGTTCCACATGAACGAAGGCCACGCCAGCCTGCTGACGATCGAACTCCTCTATGAGCAGGCCCGGAAAGCCAACCGCAAGACCATTGAGGCCGGGGATCTTGACGCCGTGCGGCAGCAGTGCATCTTCACCACGCACACCCCGGTGCCCGCCGGGCACGATCAATTCCCGGTCGAGATGGTCCAACGGCTGATGGCCCAGCCGGACATCCGCCTCGACTTGTCCAATGTGCTGGTCGCCAGCTTCGCCAACCACGTCGTGCGGCGCGGCGACGGCAATGCCGGGGGTGACGCTCCTATTCGCGGCGCGGACATGCTCAACATGACCTATCTGGCGCTGCACCTGAGCCACTACGTGAACGGCGTGGCCAAGAAACATGCGGAGGTGTCGCGCCACATGTTCGCCGAATACCGGGTGGAGGCCATCACCAACGGCGTCCACGCCGCGACCTGGACCAGCCCCGCGTTTCAGACCCTGTTTGACCGCCATATCCCCGGCTGGCGCGAGGACAACTTCAGCCTGCGTTACGCCCTGGGGATTCCGTCGCCCGAAGTGTGGCAAGCCCACTGCGCGGCCAAGCGCGAATTGGTCCAGCACGTCAACCGCGAGACCAACGCCGGACTGGATGTGGACGTCCTGACGCTCGGGTTCGCGCGGCGGGCGGCGACCTATAAACGCGCCGACCTGCTGTTCCGCGACCCGGATCGGCTGCGCGGGCTTGCCGCCAAAGCCGGGCGGCTGCAAGTCATCTACGCCGGCAAGGCCCACCCGCAAGACCAGGAAGGCAAGCAACTGATTCAGCGCATATTCCAGGCGCGAGATGCGCTCAAGAACGATATGCGTATCTGCTATCTCTCCAACTACGACATGGATCTGGCCCGGCGGCTCGTGGCGGGCGTGGACGTGTGGCTCAACACACCCGAGCCGCCGATGGAAGCCTCCGGCACCAGCGGCATGAAGGCCGCCCTCAACGGCGTGCCCAGCCTCAGCGTTCTCGACGGCTGGTGGATCGAAGGCTGCATCGAGGGCGTGACCGGCTGGGCGCTGGGCGACCGCTGCGATGTTACTACCAATCCCCGTGACCGCGCTGCCTGCGACGCCGCGTCACTGTATGACAAGCTGGAGAACGTTGTGGTGCCCCTCTTCTACCGGGACCGGGAGCGGTTCCTGGACGTCATGCGACATGCCATCGCCCTGAATGGCTCCTTCTTTAACACCCAGCGCATGGTGCTGCAATACGTTCTGAACGCCTATTTTGAATGAAAGCCCAAAGCTTGTTTGCCCTATGCTTTGGGCTCCTGTTGCCGGGCGTCCGCTCGGCAGCCGCCACCGAACAAGGACCAGAGGCTTCCTCGTCACTCCGTGTGGTCAGCCGGAGCCTTGCGGCCAATGCGCCGGGCTGCCACAACGCTGTTTACCTGCAGCAGACTGGCGCCTGCCTGCGCTCCGGCGACAACATTTCCCTCAACAACGGGCACACCTGGACGACCGTGCCCATGCAGCCGGATTTCGTCTCCGGCCTGCCCCACGGCTACCGGCGCACGCCGGTCACCTCGGTGCTGGATCCGTTCACCGGACGGCTGATAACGATTATCAACGCCATGGACACGCCGGGCCTGGATCCGACTGTCCACGAACCGCCAGTGGCGCTGGAGACCTTCTACTTGCGTTACCGGGTTTCAGCCGACGGCGGCAAGACCTGGGGGTTCGATGAGCCTATCGTGCAGGCGGGCGGCTTCACCGCGCAGCGCCCCTTTGAGGGCGTCTGGGTCGGCAAGAACGCCATCTACCTCGGCGACCTCGGCTGCATCCCCATCGTGACGCGGGCGGGCGGAGTGCTCCTCCCAGCACAGACCACACCGCTCGGGCCGGACGGCAAGCTGTGGAACCCCAGCGGCGGCCACACTTATACGGATGTTCTCGTGCTGATCGGAACCTGGACCAACGGCAACCGCCTTTCGTGGCGTGCCTCCCAACGGGTGGTCGGCGACCCGAAACGCACTACCCGCGGCCTCTTCGAGCCGACGCTCGCCGAATTCCGCGATGGCCGCATCCTCATGGTCATGCGCGGCAGCAACGGAGGCAAAGCTGATCCCCGGTGCGAACTGCCTGGTTACAAGTGGTTCGCCATCTCGCGGGACGGCGGCGAGACCTGGTCCACGCCCGCGCCGTGGACCTTCGAGGATGGGCAGGCGTTCTTCTCCCCCTCTTCGATGTCCGCGCTGTTCCGGCATTCGAGCGGGCGCTGTTTCTGGGCAGGCAACCTGTCCCCGCAAAACTGCCGGGGCAACCTGCCGCGCTGGCCGCTCGTGGTCGGCGAGGTGGACCCGCGCAGCCTCAAGCTGGTCCATTCCAGCGTGCTGACCGTTGATACCCAGCGGCCCGAGGACAAGAATCACGGCCGGCTCGACCTGTCCCACCTCACGCTTCTCGAAGACCGGGAGAACAAACAGATCATCCTCGCTTATCCCCGGTCCTACAACGCTTACAAATCCAACGAATGGGCCACTGTTCGCCTGGCGTTGAAATAGGCAAATTCACCATCCACGCCCATTGCGGGCGTCCCTCCGTCTCACGCCAAGCTTGCCCGCGAGCGGGAACGCGATTACATATCCCCGCGTGTCAACCAATACCTTAACCGAGATCAGAAACGTTCGCCTGGGCAAAGCCGCCGCCCTGCGCACCCTCGGGCTTGACCCTTACCCTTCGCGCAGCCGCCGCACCCATTATGCCCAGGCTATTCTGGACGACTTCCCCGGTCACGACGGCAAGCCGGTGACCGTCGCGGGCCGCCTGATGTCTTGGCGCAAGCAAGGCGCGCTGGCCTTCGGGCACGTCCAGGACCAGTCCGGCCGCATTCAATTATTCCTGCGCCGCCAGCTCGTCCAGGCCACCGGCGCGGCGGACGGGACGCTCGGCTATGCCGATTTGAACCTGCTCGATATGGGTGACGTGGTCGAGGCCACCGGCAAAGTGGTGAAGACCGAGCGCGGCGAGGTCTCCGTGTTGGTGGAAAGGCTGCGGCTGCTGACCAAGTCCATCCGGCCCCTGCCCGACCAGTGGTCCGGGCTGAAGGACCGCGAACTGGTGCTGCGCAAGCGTTACCTGGACCTGATCCTGGACCGGCAGCCGCACGACCGGTTTGCCGCCATTACCCGCATGGTGGCGGCCATCCGCTCCTTTCTGAACGGGCGCGGGTTCCTCGAGTTCAACACGCCGATCATCCAGCCCCAGTACGGCGGCGGCACGGCCAAACCGTTCAAGACCCACGTCAATGCGCTGGGCTGCGACATGTACCTGGCCATCTCCCACGAGCTTTACCTCAAGCGCCTGATCGTCGCCGGGTTCGACAAGGTCTATACCATCGGCCGCTATTTCCGGAACGAGGGCATTGACCGCAGCCACCACCCCGAGTTCTCCATGGTCGAGAGCATGACCGCCTACGAGAACTACGAATACAACATGAACCTCATTGAGGACATGTTCCGGCACGTCGCCAGCACCGCATTCGGCCGCACCCAATTCAACGTCCGCGGCCATGTCATTGACTTCAGCCGGCCCTGGCGCCGGGTGAGCATGGCAGACGCCGTCAAAGAAAAGACCGGCGTGGACTTCCGCGAACTCAAGACGACGGAAGAGGCCAACGCCCGGCTCGCCGCCCTGGGGATTAACGAAGCCCAGCCCAGCGTCGGCGAGGCGCTCGTGAAGGCCTTCGAGGGCGTGGAACCGGACCTCATTCAGCCCACGCTCGTGTACGGGCATCCGGTCGAGATTTCACCCCTGGCCAAGCCGATGGCCGAGGACCCCCGCTTCGTCGAGCGCTTCGAGATCTTCATCGCCGGCATGGAATGCGGCGACAACTGGTCCGAGCAGAACGATCCGGCTCATCTGCTGGAGACCTGGAAGAAGGCCTACCGGGCCGAGGAGCGCGACAGCGGCAAGTTCCACACGCTGGACTTCGATTTCATCGAAGCCCTCGAATACGGCATGCCCCCGACCACCGGCATCGGTCCCGGCATCGAGCGCATGGCGATGATCTTCACCGAACAAGAGATCATTGACGACGTGATTTTCTTCCCGCTCATGCGCCCCTCCGTGTCGCCGGTGAACGCCTCGATCTACGGCGTCGCCGAACCCGCGCTGGCCCCCGTCGAGGACCTCACCCTGTCGGTGGAAGACTTCGAGGCGCTCTGCCGCGACGGCGTCTTGAAACCCCATGCCCGCCATCTCATCATCAAGCGGCACGTGCGTTTGTGGAGTTTTGCCCCGGCTAAGTCCCGCGGCTCCGGCCACGTCGAGATCGAGGGCTTCCTCCCCAACAGCGTGCTGCGGGTGGCGGGCTACAAGGTCAAGACCGAGGAGGCGTTGTCCGACGAGGAAGCGAAGCAGCAGGTGCTGGGTCTCATGGAGCTGTCCCTGGTCAGGTTCCTGCACGAAACCTTCCCAGCTTGCCAGGCCACCGTGTCACCGGCGACCGTGCTGCACAACGCGTGAGCCGTGTCAGTCCGGTCTCAGCTCGATTTGAGGATGCGGGCACCGGCGGCGGGGCGGGAGGAAAAGATGCTGGTTTGCCTGCCAGTTTTCTTCTCGTAGGCCTCGTCCAGCTTGCGGGTGATCCGCTGGACCGCGTCGGTCTTGACCAGGCTGACGGCACAACCGCCAAAACCCCCGCCCGTCATCCGGCAGCCGATGAGGTCTCCCGCCGCGCCCATCGCCTGGGCGATTTCCACCACCGTGTCCAGCTCGGGGCAGCTCACTTCGTAATCGTCGCGCAAGGACGCGTGGCTGGCATACATCAACTGGCCGACCGCCGGCCAATCGGAGGCTTGAATCGCCCGCGCCATCCGGAGAGTGCGTTCGTTCTCGGTAATGACATGGCGGGCGCGCCGGAACACCACCGGTTCCATTTGCTTCTGTGCCGCGTCGAGCGCTTCGGGCGTCGCGTCCCGCAACGCGGCCACCTGGAGGGCGCGCGCCGCCGCCTCGCATTGAGACCGCCGTTTGGCGTATTCGCCTTCCGCCAGTTTGTGCCGGATATTCGTGTTGATGATCAGGACCGTCACGTCGGGGTTGGACATCGCCACCGCGGTGGTGGTGCGCGAGCGGCAGTCCAGGAGCAACGCGTGATTCTCCCGGGCCAGAATCGAGGTGAACTGGTCCATGATCCCGCACGGCACGCCGGCGAAGTCATGTTCGGCCCGCTGGCACAGCAGGGCCTTTTCAATCGGGTCCAGCGCCTCGCCGGTCATCGCCTCGAGCAACGTCGCCGTGGCCACCTCCAGCGCGGCGCTGCTGGCCAATCCCCCGCCGTAGGGCAGGCTGGACTCGATCACCGCGTCGAAGCCGGGCACCTTCTTGCCGCGCTTTTGGAAACCGGCAATGACGCCCCGGACGTAATTGGACCAACCAGGCTCCCCGCGCCCGACCTTGGGGCGCACGCCGAAGGTCGCGGTTTCCCCCGTGGTCACGCTGTGCAAGGTGACCTCACGGCGGGTGTTGGAGTCCGCCGCGATGACGATGTGGCGTTCGATCGCCATGGGCAGGACGAAGCCGTCGTTGTAATCGGTGTGCTCGCCGATCAGGTTCACCCGGCCGGGCGCTGCTGCCGCCCAGCGCGGCGCATGGCCGAAACACCGGGTGAATAATTCGCTGGTCCGCCCCAACATCAGGTCCAAAGACATAATCGCTTGTGTAACAGACTAGAACCGGAGGGCGGGGAAGGCCAGTTCTTATGTGCGCGGGCGGTCGGATGGGCTGCAACCGAGCAGGGCGCGCTGTCCTCAGCGCGCCGTGGGCTGCCCTAAACCACCGAGCGGCGTGCTGAGGACAGACGCGCCCTGCCCTTCGATCTCACAAGGCGGTTCCGATTACACCAAGAAGTTGTTTTCCTCTGGACTCTCTCCTGCTAGGCTGCGAGCCAACGATGATCACGACCACCGGCACGCCCCCGTCCGCCACGCGGACCACCGCCAGTTTCAACGCAACCTACGTCTGGATGATTTCAGCCGTCGCCGCGATGGGCGGGCTGCTCTTCGGATACGACTGGATCGTGATCAGCGGCACCGACCTGTTTTACGAGGCGCATTTTCATCTGACCTCCTCCTTGCAGGTCGGCTGGGCCAAAAGCAGCGCGCTGCTGGGCTGCCTCATCGGCGCGCTGGTGTCGGGCGCGCTCAGCGACCGCTTTGGCCGCAAACGGCTGCTCGCCTTGTCCGCGCTGCTGTTCGCCGTGTCTTCCGTGGCGACTGGGCTGGCGGGGTCCTTCGTCGTGTTTGTCCTCTGGCGGATCGTCGGCGGCGCCGCCATCGGCCTGGCCTCGAACCTTTCCCCCATGTATATCGCCGAGGTCGCCCCCGCCCAAACGCGCGGCCGCCTGGTCTCCTTGAACCAGCTCACCATCGTCATTGGCATCCTGCTGGCCCAGTTCGTCAACTGGCGCATCGGCAGCCTCCATCCCCTGCCCGAACAGCCCACCCCCGACCAGATCGCCGCCTCCTGGAGCGGGCAGATGGGCTGGCGCTGGATGTTCGGCGTCACCGCCGCGCCCTCCCTGCTGTTTCTGATCGGCATGTTCCTTGTGCCGGAAAGCCCGCGGTGGCTGGCCAAGAATGGCAAACCGGAGCAAGCCCGCGGCATCCTGGCGAAGATCGGCGGCGGCGACTACGCCAACGCCGCGCTGGCCGAGATCGAAGCAACGCTGGTCAGCGAAACCCGGAAGGTCAATTTCCGCGACCTGCTCGAGCCGAAGCTGAAGCGCATGTTGTTCCTCGGCATCGCCCTGGCCGTCCTGCAACAGTGGTGCGGCATCAACGTGATCTTTTACTATGCCAAAGACGTGTTTAAGGATTCAGGCTTCAAGGTGGCGGACATCCTGATCAGCATCGTCTTCATCGGCAGCGTCAACCTCCTCGCCACGCTGGTTGCCCTCAAGACCGTGGACCGCTGGGGGCGCCGGCCGCTGATGCTCTTCGGCTACGCCGCGCTCACCGTGCTCTTTGTGGTCCTGGGCCTCTGCTTCGCCCTCAACACCCACGGCATTCACATGCTGGCGCTCGTCCTGGCCGCCATCGCCTGCTACGCCATGTCGCTGGCCCCGATCACTTGGGTCCTGATCGCCGAAATCTTCCCCAACCGCATCCGTGGCGCCGCCATGTCCGTCGCCGTCACCTCCCTTTGGATCGCCTGTTTCGTGCTCACCGAGACCTTCCCCGTGCTCCGTGAGAAACTCGGCGCGGCCATCACCTTCTGGATTTACGCCGGCATCTGCGCCCTCGGCTTCCTGCTCTTCAAACTCAGACTGCCCGAGACCAAAGGCAAGACCCTCGAACAGATAGAGAAAGAGTTGGTGGACTAACCCCTTTTAACCTTTTAGCCTATTTAACCCCTTTAACCATTATGACCTCCCGCGAACGCATCCTGACGGCCTGCGCCCACCGGCAGCCGGACAAACTCCCGGTCGATTTCGGCGGCGGCTTCCAGACCGGCATCCACGTCAGCATGGTCTATAAACTCCGCCAGGCGCTCGGGCTGGACCGGCCCGGCGCCCCCGTCAAGGTCGTCGAGATTTATCAGATGCTCGGCGAGATCGCCCCCGACCTGCAGGGCGCCCTCGGCGTCGATGTGGTCAGCCTGCACGGCACCGGAACCATGTTCGGCTTCCCGCAAAACGAGTTCAAAGAATGGCGGCTCGCCGACGGCACACCGGTGTTGGTGCCGAAGGACTTCAACACCCGACACGAGCCTAACGGCGACCTCCTCCAATGGCCCGCCAACGACCGTTCCGTGCCCCCCAGCGGCCGCATGCCGGCGGGAGGGCATTTCTTCGATGCCATCATTCGGCAACCGCCGCTCGACGAGGCGAAGCTCGACCCCGCCGACAATACCGAGGAATTCCAGCCCGTCCCCGACGATGAGCTCGAGCACTATCGCCGCCTCGCCGAGCGCCTCGCCACGACTACCGACAAAGCCTTGTTCTGCACCTTCGGCGGGCTGACCTTCGGCGACATCGCCCTGGTGCCCGCCACGTTTCTCAAGCGCCCCAAGGGCATCCGGGACATCGAGGAATGGTATGTCAGCACCGCCTCGCGCCCGGACTACCTCAAGGCCGTATTCGAACGGCAGGCCGAGGTAGCTATCGACAACCTCCAGCGGCTCCACGCGGCCATCGGCGACCACGCCGCCATCATCCAGACCAACGGCACTGATTTCGGCACCCAGCTCGGTCCGTTTCTGAGCGAGGCGAAGTATCGCGACCTCTTCCTCCCCTATCAGAAGGCGGTCAACGGCTGGATTCACCAGCACACCAACTGGAAGACCTTCATGCACTGCTGCGGTGGCATTGCGCCGCTGCTGCGCGCCGTGGTCGAGGCCGAGTTCGACATCCTCAACCCCGTCCAATGTTCTGCCAAAGGCATGGACGCTCTCGCGCTCAAGCGCCGTTACGGCGACCAACTGGTCTTCTGGGGCGGCGGCGTGGACACCCAGAAGACGCTGCCCTTCGGCACACCACAGGAAGTGCGCGACCAGGTCCGCGAGCGGATCGAGGTCTTCGGCCCCGGCGGCGGCTTCGTCTTCTGCACCATCCACAACATCCAGGCCAACACGCCCATCGAGAACGTGCTGGCCATGTTCGAAGTGGTTAACCAATACCGCTAATGCAACCATCGTTCATAGGTCTCATCCGTCCTATGCGCCCTATTATGACCCCGCCGAATAAACTCAACCTGCTCCCCGCTCTCCTCCTCACCGCCACTCTCGTCTCCACCGCGCTCGCAGCCGCGGAGGAATCTATTTCTCTGGCCGGCCAGTGGCGGTTCCAGTTGGACCGCGCGGGTGCAGGTGTTCAGGAGCGCTGGTTCGAGCGGTCGCTGCCGGACAGGATCAAGCTGCCCGGCTCCTTGCCCGCTCAGGGTATCGGCGATGACGTATCGGTCGAAACCAAATGGACAGGTGACATCGTGGACAAGTCCTGGTTCACCCGGCCGGAATACGCCGAGTATCGGAAGCCGGGCAATGTCAAAGTGCCGTTCTGGCTTCAGCCCGAAAAGTATTATACCGGCGCGGCCTGGTATCAGCGGGATCTGGAGATTCCTCCGGATTGGCAGGGTAAACGAGTCATGCTGACGCTGGAGCGACCGCATTGGGAAACCTGGGTTTGGGTGGACGGCAAGGCACTCGGTTCCAACAACAGCCTCTCCACACCGCATGAATACGATCTGGGCACGGCGCTGGCGCCGGGCAAACACCGGCTCACTATCCGGGTGGACAACAGCGTGGTGGTGGATATCGGCGTAAACTCCCATTGCGTCACCGACCACACGCAGGGGAATTGGAATGGCCTGATTGGCCGCATCGAACTCTGTGCCACCAGCCCCGTCTGGATTGAGAATGCCCAAGTGTATCCGAACGTGGCCAGGAAGTCCGCTCGGGTGAAGGTGCAAATCGGCAATGCCAGCGGCAAACCCGGCCACGGCACCCTCACCATTGGCCGGCAGAGCCAGGCGGTGGACTGGGACGAAAAGGGCGGTGCCGCGGAGGTGGAGGTCGCGCTGGGCAAAGAGGCAAAGACCTGGGACGAGTTCTCTCCCGCCCTCCAGAGGCTCTCCCTCCGGCTCACGGGCGCGCCAGCCGACGACCAGCGCACAGTAACGTTTGGCCTTCGCGAGATCGGGGTGGAGGGCAAACAGTTTGTGCTCGATGGCCGCAAGGTCTTCTTCCGTGGCACGCTCGAATGCTGCATCTTCCCGCTCACCGGCCATCCGCCCACCGACGTGGAATCCTGGAAGCGCATCATCCGCATCGCCAAAGCCCATGGGCTGAATCTTCTCCGATTTCATTCCTACTGCCCGCCGGAAGCGGCATTCGTCGCGGCGGATGAACTCGGCTTCTACTACCAGGTCGAAACTTGCTGGGCCAATCAGTCCACAACCATCGGTGACGGCAAGCCGGTGGACCAATGGGTTTACGATGAGACCGACCGCATCCTCAAAGCTTACGGCAACCACCCATCCTTCCTCCTGATGCCCTACGGCAACGAGCCCGGCGGCAGAAAGGCCGTCGCTTACCTCGCCAAATGGGTGGACCATTTCAAAGCGCAGGACCCGCGCCGCCTTTGGACCAGCGGCTCCGGCTGGCCGCGAATCCCGGAGAATCAATTCCACGTCACACCTGACCCGCGCATCCAGCTATGGGGCGACGGACTCAAATCCCGCATCAATGCCCGCCCACCGGAGACGCGCACCGATTACCGCGACTTCATTCAAGGGCAGACGGTGCCCGTTATCAGCCACGAGATCGGGCAGTGGTGCGCCTATCCGAACTTCGATGAAATCCCAAAGTATAAAGGCTATCTCAAGCCGAAGAACTTCGAGATTTTCCGCGACACCCTGCGAACGCACCGGATGGGCGACCTCGCGCACCAGTTCCTGCTCGCGTCCGGCAAGCTGCAGACGCTCTGCTACAAGGAAGAAATCGAATCTGCGCTGCGCACGCCGGGCATGGGCGGTTTCGAGTTGCTCGACCTGCACGACTTCCCCGGCCAGGGCACCGCGCTGGTCGGCGTGCTCGACCCCTTTTGGGAGGACAAGGGCTACGTCACTGCGGAAGAATACCGCCGCTTCTGCAATGCCACCGTGCCCCTGGCGCGCCTGAGCAAGCGCGTGTTCACCACCGATGAAACACTCGACGCGGACATCGAAGTCGCACACTTCGGCCCGGCACCGCTGGAAAATGCGGTGGCGACCTGGCGACTGGTCGGCGACGACGGCAAAGCCGTTGCCGGCGGCAAACTGCCCCCAGGCCACATCCCGATTGACAACGGCACTGCGCTGGGCAGCGTGCGTATTGATCTCAAAGACGCGCCGTCGCCCGCACGCTACAGGCTCGTGGTCACCCTGGCACAGGCATCCGGCTCGTCTCGGGCTGTCTCCGGCGGCAGGCGAGAAGCCCGCCCTGCTTTTGAGAACGACTGGGACGTGTGGGTCTATCCGCCCAAAGTGGACACGCGGCCGCCCCCGGAGGTGGTGGTGGCCCAGGACCTGAATGACCAGGCGCTGGCGGCGCTCAACGCCGGAGGCAAGCTGCTGCTGCTGGTCCCGCCGAACCGGGTCAAAGGCGACAGGTGCGGCAAAGTCAAGCTCGGCTTCTCGAGCATCTTTTGGAACACCGCCTGGACCCGTGGTCAACCACCCACGACCCTCGGCATCTTGTGTGATCCCAAACATCCGGCCCTGGCGAAGTTCCCGACGGATTTTCACAGCAACTGGCAATGGTGGTATCTCCTCAGCCAGGCCGGGGCCATGATCCTCGACGACCTGCCAAAGGACCTGCGCCCCATTGTGCAGGTGATTGACGATTGGAACACCAACCGCAAACTCGGGCTGGTCTGGGAATGCCGCGTCGGCAACGGCAAACTCCTCGTCTGCTCCGCCGATCTGGCTAAGGACCTGGACCAACGCCTCGCCGCCCGCCAATTGCGCGCGAGCCTCCTCAGTTACATGGCTGGCCAGCGCTTCAACCCTAAAGTCGCCGTCAGTCAGGCCGACCTCGCCCGGCTGCTCGACCTGGCCCAGCCCTCAAAGTGAAATCTATTGCAGCACCGAGCCAAACGCCTGGGCCGCGCCCGCCGCTAAAGTAAAGTGGCCCAACACCGGCCAGCTTCCGACCGTGGCCTTCAAGCATCCGGTCAAAGCCCGCTACCTGAAAGTCGTAGCCCGGTCCGAGGTGAACCGCAACCCTTTCGCCAGCATCGCCGAGCTCGATGTCCTGACCGACGAGAAATAGTCGAGCCTGGACGCCTGTCTCCGCGCCTGACATGCGTCCTGGTTCGCTTCAAATCGAGGCGAAATAACGGCCCAACTCAACATTTGTTGCTCATGCCGAGCCAAAGCGACGGTGAATAAGTTTCTTGAAAAGCGCGAAGAAAAACCTCGACGCCACGGGCCACAAGGCCAAAATCGCTCTCGAATGGTGGAACGGTTACAAAGTATGTGAAGACCAAACAAAAATAACTTGCGGCTCCTGCCGCTGTCCAAGTCGAAACGCGAAATCTCTCTGGACCCAAAGCGGCGCTGGAGCACGCCCAAATCGGGCGTGCTGAAAGCGTTTCTTTGGGGGCATTCGCGTGCCTGACTTGGAGCGTGAGTAATCACGCCCCTGCAGCTTTTAGGCGGAGATGTCGCTGGAAACCAAGAAATAGAAAGCACGAAAACCAATGAAAATCACCAAGCAAGAAATCTACGGAGCCGCCATACTGGCGATGCTCACAACGGGGTCGACGCCGTCCTTCGGCCAAACGAACCCGAACTTCAACCAAATCGCTCCGAACATTGAAGGCGCGATCCGCCTGAGTTGGGACAGCGCGCCGGGTGAAGTCTATCAAATCCAGTGCGCCGACTCGCTCATTGACATCAACACCGGTGCCATTACCTGGCAGGTGTTGTACGACGACTATCCTTCCCAGGGCACAAACACCTTCTGGCTGGATACTGGCAACTACTTCACGACACCTCCGATCCTGCATCCGGCGATAGCGCCGATGCGCTTCTACCGGATTGTGGACCGTGGTCCCGATACCACCTCCACCGAGCCGACGGTTATGATCGTTTCCCCTACCAACGGCCTGACCGTGTCCGGCGAACTGACCATCAATGTTGAAGCGAGCACGGACCAGGCTGGCCCATTGGTTACCCTGCTATACGTGGATGGCCAAGAAATGTGGCCGCTACCGGACACCTCAACCAACTGGACGGATGCTTCCGGCGTGACGAACTACCTAATTGACACCTACACCATCAACACCTGTGAATGGCCGAACGGCCCCCACACCCTCTTCGCCACGGCCGCGGCCACATCCGCCTGGACCGGGCCGGCAAGTGTCCCTCCGGTGCTGTATGGCCATGGGGTCTCGCTGTTCGTGACCGCCACATTCAACAACTTGGTCACCCGCATTTCGTTCTCCGAGCCGTTCTTCGACCCGGCCCTCGGCCAGACGCAACAAGTCAGCGCGGTGTTCGCCGCCAACGTGAACTGGACCTTGGTCGTCAGGGACGTTAACAGCAACGCCGTCCGGACTGCTACCGGCACCGGCGCCTCCATGTTGTTCCCCTGGGACGGCAACGGCGACGGTGGAACAAACCTCGATCCCGGGGTCTATTACTACTACATCTCAGCCCAAACTAATGGCCAGGCCCTCCAAAGCTCCGGCAGCGACAGTGGCAGCGGCAGTCCGGCGTTGCCTTCATTCTCATCCGCGATCTCCGGCTCGGGAACCGGCCCCACCGAACTGCTGGCGGTGCCAGCCGACGGCTCGGGATCGGTTGTGCCGCTGATTCTTTACCCTCCCGGCACTGACACAAATGGGTTCATCATCTTCGAGGGCTCCATGGCTGACATTCTCCCCCGCTCGGCGACCGGTATCCAGGCGGGTTCCTTCATTCCAATGGACGGCGGCACCGGAGGCGCTTCCCCGGACTACAGCGGCGCCTCCTCACAGGCCGCTCCTCCTGCGCCGCAGCGCCCACCTACCGCGCCCAAGGACGGAACGGTCGGGACCTTCGGACTAGCCTGGCAGACCTACACGACCAACGGAACCAACGGCTTCACTCCCCCACTGCCGCTGGCTACAACCCCGCCGCTCTACACTTACGTTCAGATGGAGGGCCACGGAACAGCCAACCCGCCGACTTTTGACCAAATGCCTGGGGTCGCCCTCGAAGTCAACGGTTTTGGCGGCGCGTTGCTTAATGCAGGCTGGTCCGCAGGCCCCATCAAAAGCGATGATGGCCTCAACATCGGCGACCTGCGAGGCGGTGGCACACCTTTTAACCAACCCGACATCGTCCTCTTGGCCCTTCACTGCGAATATGGCACCTCTTTCGACTACCTGGCTGGCCCACACCCCGTGAAACAGATGTACTTCCCGATCACGGCGGGCACCGGTGCGCAGTACCTGAGAATGTCCGAAATGCAGTTCGGCGGCGACGGCACTAATGGTCTCAAGTGGATCGCCATAGATGCCTGCAACAGCCTTTACCACGTCAACTGGGCCAACATGCAGAGCCAGCAAGTCTATCCCTACACCAGCGGCCTGCACTTGATGTTGGGAGCGGACACCATCAACGCCACCCACCCGCACCTCGGCGTTTGCTGGGCCAAATTCATGCTGGGCAATCCAAAATCGGTCCCACCCAAGCCCCCCGAGGCCATTCGCCTCGCGTGGTATGACGGGGCGACTTACGCCTTCACCAACTGGCCCGCGCCCATTGGCGCCACAATCACCTTCGCCGTGGCGGGCGACCCTGCTTGCCTCAATGACATGCTTCAAACAAAAACCAACACCGTCCTGAGCGGAGGCTCCTGGTTTTACGACACGAGACAGGTCTATCCGCCGCAGTGAAGCGATGAGAGCGGCCCTCCTCCTGTTAGCCTGCGCGGCGGGTTTCTTACAAGACCCGCCGCGCGCAGGCGCAGCACCGGCGTCCCCGCAGCCCCGCCTGGACGTCCGCTGGGAAGCCCTCACCAATCCCTGGCCGGCGGTGGTTTGGGTGTACCGGGTTCTGCCCAACGTCTTTCCAACGGCGGTGATCTCAAACGTCGTGGCCATTACGGGGTACAGTATGAACGATGAGACCCTCTACGGAACAAACGGGATGGTCTTTATCAAGAAGGGCCGGGCGGGGAACCTGTGGATTTCGTTCGCCGAGGGCGGCATCCATTACGACAACGAAACTGCGGTCCCGTTTGGCATCACCAATCTGGCCACTGCGGTTCCAGAGGAAAATCAATTGTACCAGCTCACCAGCAACTTCATTGCCCAGCTCGGCATCGGCTTCGATGAACTGGTCAAGAAGACCAACAGCACTGAGCCGTACATCCATTACCTGCAAGACCAAGTCATCTTCTTTTCCACGAACTCCACCATTACCAACATCTGGTCCCGGGAAGCCCACTTCCACCGCGTGCTCGACGGCATGGAATTCATCGGCTTTGATCGCGGCGGCGACGGGGCAATTGAATTCGGCGACCACGCCACCATCCTGAGATTCAACCTCTCGTGGTGGAACGCGATGCGTGACAAGGCTTACCCGTCCGTCAGCCCTGCCACCATCATGCAGTGGATTCGCCAAGGCAAGGTCCGTCCAGAAAACATCCCCGGCCTAGACACGCCGCGCATCCGGGACTGGTCGGGCGTGAAAAGCGTGACGGTTACACGCGCCAAGCTGGTTTGCGTGGGCGAGCCGGGGGTCCCGACGCTCCGCCCCTTCGCGTGGCTCCAGGCGACCGTTGACACCGGCACCACCAATTTTCTGGTGGGGATAAACTGCCCAGCCTTTGAGGAGCAGGCACACACGGAAGGCATGAAATGAATGGCAGCTCGGCTGCTGAGTCGCAGCGACTTCCTGTTGCATCCGCTTTGACGCTGGTCGGGACATTGTGCCTCGGGACGCCCGCTAACGGACTTGCCCCCACCGGGCCTTAGATGTCCTTGGACCGCCACTAGCTAAACCGCACCCTCTTCCGCAGTCCTTCCCCGGGGGAAGCGTTTTCCCGCAAGGGTATGAGTTTTGTCAACGGGGCGCCCTGAAACACTCAGGACGTTCTTCGCGCGACCGCAGCTTTTTCCCCGTCCCGGAGAACGGCATTTCCACGCCATAAAGTAAACCCGGCTAATATCGGACACCTTTCTCGCCTCCCCCGACTCGCTGAGGTCTTGGCAGCAGGGCGGTAGCAGGGGGGCAGCAGGGCATAAAGGTGGTGGTCCATTGGCGGTGATTGAGAGAAATATATCTATCCTATTGTTAATCAATGGCTTATGCAAGTAACTGTGGCAGACAGGGTGTAAATAGGTGGAAAAACGGGGGTCAACGGGCGAATGTGGGGAGGGTAATACCACTTCCAGCTCGACGATGCACTATTTCCTGTAAGGCAAGCAGGTACAGTAGCTTGCGCCATATTTGGACAGACCTTGGGGGCTACCGCTGGCACGAAGACTACGGCGGGCGGCGGTATGAAAGGTATTGGGAACATCATGGGAGCGGCATTAGGCCGCAGACAGACTTCTCAAGGCAAAACCTTTCTTTTTTGCCGCTCGCACGAAGGGGCGCAAGGGGGTTTTCGGCCCTTGCGCCCATAGTCGTGTCGGGTTCGACGCAACCGGCAACGGTTCTGAGGCCCGTTCACCGGAGCCGTGGTCTGAGTATTCCACGAGGCTGGGAGGGGTACTTATACTATTTCCATCACACTGTCAAGTAGAGAGTTAGACCCCTTGGCTTCCTCGACTGAGGGCGAAGCCGCCAGCAGGACTCAGTGAATAATAGCAGTCCTTAATTGAAAACGCACTATTCCTGAAACGGAGGCACCCCGGCCCTCTTGTATCTGCCCCTCGTATGGGGGGGAGCGCAGGGGTGAGGGGGCGCATCCTCGGAATAGCGCATTTTCGAGCTGGAAGTGGTATAAGCGGCCCCTCTTTACCCCACTGTCCACTAACAGGACACTTGGACACTACCATTTTGCATTATAGCCGTTAATACCATCAAACCGCATGAGTTTCAGCTCTGCTCCCTCACGCACCACGCACCATGCAACAGGTCTCACTTCTCCATCCCGTACACCAGCACCTTGAACGTCCCCGGAACCATGTTCGGACGCCCCTTCTTCCCCCCCGATGGCTGTTCGGACGCCGCCCCAAACTTCGCGCTCGGCAGGTAAATCTTGTGCGTCTTGGGGTCCAGCGCCATCGTCCGCGCGCGTGGTTCGGTCTTGAGCGTCTGCACCACCGTCAGCTTCTCCGGCGAGTCCTCATGCGCAATCGTCACCGTTCCATCGCCGCACGAGCAGAACGCGAGCTGTGTGCCGCTGTCAAACTTGGTCGCATCCACCCCCTGCCCGATGGGCACGCTCGCCACCACCTTGCCGTCCGTGCTGTCCATCATCACCATCAGCTTGTTGCCGCACCCCAAAAACAGCCGGTGATGTTGCCCGTCAATCGCCATGCCCGAGGGTTTCTCACCCGGCGCAGTTGGCCATGTGCTCACCACCTTGTGTTCCTTGGTGTCGATCACCGCGACTTCGCTCTTGTCTTCGAGATTGTCATACACCCGCCTCACCCTCGGGTGCGCCGCGCCAAACTCCGGCTTCCCGGGCAGCGGGATGGTGGCCACCACCTTGCCCGTCTTCGCCTCGAACACTGTCGCCGTCCGCCCCCGCCCGTTGAACGTATAAACCTCCTCGCGCCCCCCCTCGTATAAAATCCCGTCCGGGTTCTCACCCGTGTCCACTTTCATGCTCGTCTTGAACGTCTTGAGGTCGAAGATGCTCGCCTTGTTCTCCCGGCCGTTGCTGGTGAACCCCAGCCCCAGCTTCGGCGCGACCGCAATCCCATGCACCCCCGGCGTATCCGCGATCTCCCCCGCCACCGCGTCCTTGTCGATGTCAATCACCACCACCTTCGTCCCGTGGCTTACGTACAGCCGCCGTGCGGCCTCGTCCACCGACAGATAATCCCATCCCCCTTCGCCGCCGACCGGGATTTCCTTGAGGAGCTTATACGGACCTTCTGCGCAGGAATTCGGAACCGCCACTGCGCTGAGCAGGCCGAGTGCGGCCAGACCGAGAAACCGATTATACGTTTTCATACCTTTTAGATGAGTGCTTGGGTTGCTGACTTTGACCCCAGCATACGCCCCTCAACCTGCGCTGCCAACGTAAAAATCCGTGTAATCTGTGCCATCCGTGGCTAAATTTCAGCCCCAGCCCCACCCTGCCCCTGCCAGACGCTCTTCCGCTTTCTTCTGACTCGTCGAATTCTGAATTCTGCCTGCTGCCTTCTGCCTTCTGCCCCCCAAAAATAGTACTTGTCCTTTTGGCGTTTTTGGTAAACCTTACGCCTACTATGAAAAGGATATTCACCCTTATCGTACTGTTGGGGATTGTCATGGGCGCGGTGCTGACGGGCTGCAATTCGGGGGATACGACCTCGAAGCCCGCGGACACAAACGCAGTTCCTGCGGCGCCTTCAATGCCGAGCACCAACAAGTAAGACATTTTCCCCAAATCAGTTTCGGGAATGTCGCCTTCACGCCGGGCATCTCTGTATGCCCGGCCTTTTTTGTTTTCTTTGGCTTGGATTGTCGTGGGGCGAGCAAAACAGGACAAGTTTTGTAGTTAGCAAAACAGGAATCTCCCTGGCCGCACCATCCGTCTTTGAGGAGGGCGAGCGAAGCGATGCCCGACGAGAAGACGGATGGTGCGGCCAAGGCCGGCGGGTATTGTGTGGGTCTTTGAAAAGCATCAACAACTCCGCCATCGTCACGCCCCCTCCTTCATCCGCCATGTGCTCGACACCTTCTGGCAAGGCACACTGAGCGCCTCTGAGGCGGCGGAACAACTCGGCCTCTCCCGCAGTCGGCTCTACGGCCTGGCCACCGCCTACCTCTGCGCCCGTGCGCAAAAACAGGGAGCACACTGGACGCCCGGCGGCTCGGGCGGCGACCCACTCCGCCCCCTGGCCCCAGCCGGTCTTGGAACTCCTGCGCAAGCGACTGAGTTGCGTGCCGCCCTGCCCCTACAGCTTCGCCGCTTCCGAGGCCCTCCGGCTCCACTCCTTTAAGCTCGACCGCGCCCAAGTGCGCCGCTGGGCCATCGCCCATCAACTGGCTCACGCCGTCCCGCCCAAACGAGTTTTGGCCCCGGTGCGCCGTTGGCAGCGCACCCGCATCGGTGAACTCTGGCAACTGGACGCCTCGCCCCACCGCTGGTTCCCCACTTCCCTCATCGCCTTCCCCATGCTCAATATGCTCGATGATTGTAGCCGGCTGTTCGTCGGCTCCAAACTCTACGAACGCGAACTCCGGCTGGCCTACTTCGACTTCCTGCCCGCCGCTTTCCTGGCCCACGGTCGGCCCCTCCAACTCTATGTCGATTATCACAGCTTCTTTTTCACCCAGGATCCCGAGGCTCTGACCCAACTGGGCTGGGCACTCAAGTTCTATGACATCAGCCTGCGCTACGCCCCCACGCCCCAAGCCAAAGGCAAAGTTGAACGGGAACACCAGTACTGGCAGGGCCGGTTGCCGCCCTACTTCGCCAGCGAAAAGATTGACCAAATCCAGGAAGCCAACCACCCCATCGACGATCTGCGGAGGCATCGCAACGCCCGCGAAGTCCATCGCGAACTGCGCCAGACCCCGCAACGGGCCTGGGATCAGGCGCAGACGGAAGGGCGCTCCGTGCTGTGTCCGGTCCCGCGCTGCCCCTGGTGGGACTACGTGTGGAGCGTGCGCATAGCCCTCAAGGTCGGCCCCGATGGCCGCGTGCCCATTGGCACACAACGCCTGCGCATCGAACGACCCCCCGCCACCAAGATCGTGCTCTGCCTGCATCCCACGGGCCACCACTCCGTGCTGGCCGCCCCGCCCAACGCCAAAGAAAAACCAGCCCTCCTGTTCACCAACCGCCCAAACTGAAGCTTTGTCCTGTTTTGCTAACTACAAAACATTCCTGTTTTGAAAACTACGCGGCACGCGAGAGGAAAATCATTGCCTTTTTGCCGAACTTTCTGCAACAATTCAGCTGCCTTAGGATTTTTGCTATGCCATTCGCTGTGCAACATGAAGCCAGCGACGAAAGCGGCGCAAGCGCACCCTGTTCGCCGGCCCAAGCGCGAACTCTCCCGCCAAGAGAAAGCGTTTCCTGCTTTAGATGCTCCTCCGCATCAGGGATCTGCTGTTGTCGCGCCAACTCCATCCTCCCTTCTGTCTGCCAACCACTCGATAAGACCCTATGAAGAAACTGCTCACCATAGCTAACCTCCTCGCCGCGCTGTCGCCATCGTTCGGGCTGGGCATTGTTGACTTTGAGAACTTCTCAAACTCGCTCATTTATACAAATGCGGTCCACAACGGACCTGCGACGGGGCTGATTTCAGGCGCGGCCGGTGCTTACTATTTTGCTCTCCTTTCGGGACTTACAAACGCAACCACGATTGATGCCACGCTAGATAACGGGACTCCCTTAGCGAGTGGTGGCTGGGTGTACGAGGATCTCGGCACCAACACAGCTACTCCGGGATTAATGAACGGGAATTACACGACCGACCCGGGCGTCGGTGTCTCCCAATCCTCTGGTGATCCGGCTAATTTCGTCGTTGTCGGCTGGTCCGCGAACATCGGCACAACTTTCAGCCAGGCCAAGATTTGGTGGAACAATGGGTGCCCTACCGCGGGTCCGAGCGGTTATTTTGGGATCTCAGGCATCGCACAAGACATTATCGTTGGCGGCAACCCCTATCCGGTCCCCACCATCTTCGGGCCAACGCCTCGTTATGAGATTCAGGGATTTACGCTCAATTGGTATGCGCTTCCGCCGCAGGTCGCGACACTGCCTGCGACTGGGTCGCCCGCCACCGCAGTTACGTTGAATGGAACAGTCAGCCCTAATGGAGTCGGGGGGAGTGCGTGGTTTCAATGGGGCACAACCGCTGCGTATGGGAACACGACGCCAAGGGTGGGTATTGGCAGCGGGATGACCCCCGTACCCGTAAGCGCCACGTTAGCGGGCTTGAATCCGAGTTTGGGCTATCACTATCGCGCCGTGGGCAGCAACAGCATGGGCGTCACCTACGGAAGCGACTGCACTTTCAACTCCACACTGCAGTCCAGCCGGGGCTATGCTTTGAGTTTCGACGGCGCTACTGGCTATGTCCGAATCCCGGGCTTCTTCACCAACATTCCGAATACGGCGATCACAGTTGAGTTCTGGCAGAAGGTTAACGCAGTTGCCAATCAGTCCACCTTTTGCGAGAGCACTTTCGTGAACGGCAGCGTCCTCAATGCGCACGTGCCCTACGGTGACGGAAAGGTGTATTGGGACTTCGGTAACATCTCGACGGGTGGGCGGCTGAGTTATACGCCCCCGGTTTCAATTGTCGGCACATGGCAGCACTTCGCGCTCGTTGTCGACGGTGTCACGGGCGAGCAGGAGATTTACCGCAATGGAGTGCGCGAGGCCGCGGCCTTCGGGACGCCTCAATTGGCCCGCACGAATCTGGATTTGGTCCTGGGCGGGGCGACGGCCGGCGTCCCCTACGGCGGCTTGATTGATGAGTTTCGCATTTGGAACGTCCCGCGATACGTCAATGACATTCAAGCTAACATGTACCGGCATCTCACCGGCAGTGAGCCGGGCTTGTTTGCCTATTGGACTTTCAACGAAGGGAGCGGCGCAACCACGTATGACGCCACCGGTCGAGGTGCAAACACGGGTTTCTTGAGCAATGGCGTTACTTGGGTCGTCTCCGATATCCCGCTCTCACCGGACGTGGCTACGATGCCTGCAACGGGGATGGGGGCTACAAACGCGACTCTCAATGGTACTGTGATTCCCAACGGGCTGGCGACCACAGCGTGGTTTCAATGGGGGACTACCACCGCTTACGGCAATACGACCGCCGTCGCAAACATGGGCAGCGGCACATCCGCTACCACGAATACGGTTGTCTTAATAGGGCTTGTGCCGGGTTCAACATACCATTATTGCGCGGTGGCGGGCAGCAGCTTGGGCACGAACTACGGCGCGGATGTTGCCTTCATCCCGTCCCCGGCCTTAAGCATCGTGCGGTCCGGCACCAACGCCCTCGTCTCCTGGATAACGAATGCAAGCGGATTTTCACTCTGGTACGCGACAAATCTGCCGCCGGCGAGTTGGACGTCGAATTCCTCTCCGCCAGCCATTGTGAGCGGCCAATACACAGTGACGAATCCGATTTCCGGGGGCGCAAAGTTCTATCGGCTGAGGAAGTAGAAGGCTCGAAGGCCTGGTGCCTCGAACGGCATTGCTCGCAGCCAAAGGAGTATTATCCTCCCAGCGGTGAATCGCCTGACGCACAATCGCCGCACCATCCTGATTTGTGGGCTGCTCGCCGTCCTGGCGCTGACCGCGTTCTGGCGGGTGACTCACAACGACTTTATCAAGCTCGATGATCGCCAGTACGTCACGGAGAATCCGCATGTGCAGGGTGGGTTCACCTGGGAAAACGTGAAGTGGGCGTTCCAGGCGGGTTACGCCAGCAATTGGCATCCGGTGACCTGGCTCTCGCATACGTTGGACGTGCGCATCTTCGGGCTGAGGCCTGGCTGGCATCACCTGATCAACCTGCTTCTCCACACGGCCAATGCGATTCTCCTTTTCCTTGTGCTGAACCGAATGACCGGCGCAGTCTGCCGCAGCGCAGTTGTAGCCGCGCTCTTTGCCGTGCATCCGTTGCATGTGGAGTCGGTGGCGTGGGTGGCGGAACGCAAGGACGTGCTGAGCACATTCTTTTTCATTCTGACGCTGTCGGCCTATGCGCGGTACGCCGCAGGTAGGCGTCCGGGTTCGGAGGGAAGCGGACGCCTCGGGCGGAACGGACGCCTCGGCGAGGCGTCCCTACCTTCCCGGCTTTGGTACGTGGCCACGCTGGGACTGTTCGCGCTGGGGTTGATGAGCAAGCCGATGCTGGCGACGCTGCCGTTCGTGCTGCTGCTGCTGGACTTCTGGCCGCTCGGCAGAAGTGCGGAATGGGGAATGCGGGGTGCGGAGTCCGGTGGTTCGGCGCGAGGGCGGGGTTGGGCCGGGTTAGTGGCAGAGAAGGTGCCGTTCTTTGTGCTTGCCGCAGGTTCAAGTGTTTTGACCTTCCTGGCCCAGGCCAAAGGACACAACGTCTCTATTGGCTTGCCGCTTGGCTCGCGTATCGCCAATGCCATTGCTTCCTATCTGAAATACCTCGGCAAGACAGTTTGGCCTGCCGACCTCGCGGTCTTTTATCCCCACCCGGATATTCGTTATCCGGTTTCCCATCAGTGGGCGGGTTGGAAAATCGCCCTTGCGGCTCTGCTGCTGATCGCCATAACGGTTTGGGCGCTGTTCCGCGCCAGGCGGCAGCCTTGGTTTGCGGTGGGATGGTTCTGGTATTTGGGGACGCTGGTGCCGGTGATCGGCATCATTCAGGTGGGTGGCCAAGCCCTGGCGGACCGATACACATACATTCCGTTAATCGGGGTTTTCATTTGTCTCACTTGGGGTGCGGCGGATTCCCTGGCAAGCCTGCGTCCTGGAGGTAGGGACGTTTCGCCGAAAGGTCCGTTCTCGCCTGCGCCGGATGGCATCTCCCTCGGACGCCTCGGCGAGGCGTCCCTACTTTCTGGTGCACAGGTTTTGCTGGCGGCGGCGGGCATTCTCGCAGTCACGGGCTGCGTGCTGGCCACCCAGAGACAGGTGAAGTATTGGCGCAATAATCTGACCCTGTTCGAACATGCGCTGTCGGTCACAGCCAACAACGCGGTGGCCCATTACAACATCGGCACCGAGCTGGAAGACCAGGGCAATTATGACGCCGCAGTGGCCCATTTCCGCACGGCGCTGGAGTATGACCCCTCTTATGCCGACGCTCATTGCAGCCTGGGCTTTGCCCTGCACGCGCTGGGAAAGGTGGACGACGCCCTGGAACAGTACCAGGCGGCCATCCGGCTGAAACCCTGGCACGCGCAGGCCCGCACTAGTCTGGGCGCGATCCTTTGGATGCGCGGCCAGCGCGAGGCCGCGTTCGAGCAATACGCCGAAGCCCTGCGCCTCAAGCCGGATTTGGCCCAGGCCCATTACAACCTGGGCATCGCCCTGACCGCCCTTGGCAGGTTTCCCGAGGCCACGACCCACCTTGCTGAGGCCGTGCGGCTCAAACCCGATTACCCCGAGGCCCGCACGCGCCTATCGCAGGCGCTTTTCAAACAAGGCAATCTGGCCGAAGCCGAGGCAGCAATGCGGGAAGTGGTGCGGCTTTACCCAACTAACGCCGAGGCCCGCGTTAACCTGGGCGACCTGCTCCGGCTCCTCGGCAGGCGGGACGAAGCGCTCGGCCGATATGCCGAGGCACTGCGCCTCCAGCCGGACTACGCCGTGGCGCATTACGACATCGGCACAATCTTGCTGGAGCAAGGCAAGCCAGCAGAGGCGGCCACCCATTTCGCGGAAGCCACTCGGCAGAAACCTGACGGTGCCCTGGCGTTCGAGGGCCTGGGCCGTGCCTTGGCCCTGCAAGGCAAGTTCGCCCAGGCTGCGCCGCAGTTCCGCGAGGCGGTGCGCCTCTGCCCCACCAATGCCGAGATACAAGTCAATCTGGGCGATGCGCTCATGCTCACCGGCCAATCCAACGAGGCGGCAGCCTCTTTCGCCGCTGCTCTGCGCCTGGAACCGGACCTGGCGGAAAGGAATGTCAAACAAGGAAAGGCGCTCGCAGACCAGGGCCAGCTTGATGCCGCGCTGGGACGGTTCATGACCGCCGCGTGCCTCAAGCCGGAGGATGCGGATGCGCACGAAAATCTTGGCCTGTGTTTCGCCCGGCTGGGGAAACCCGATGAAGCAGCCGCCCATTTCGAGGAAGTCGTTCGCCTGCGCCCGAATGCTCAAGCCTATTACGAGCTGGGCCGGGTGCAGCTTACGCAGGCAAAAACAAGGGAAGCCGCGGCCAGCTACCAGGAGGCGGTGAAGCTCGGCCCGAACTGGCCGGCGGCCCTCAATAACCTGGCATGGATTTTGGCCACGGCATCTGACCCGCAACTCCGCGACGGCGCTGAAGCCATCAAGCTGGCAACACGAGCCTGCACGCTGACGGAATTCAAGGAAGCAGTGTTGGTGGGAACGTTGGCGGCAGCGTATGCCGAGTCGGGGCAGTTCCAGGAGGCGGTATTGACGGCTGAGAGGGCGAGGGAGCTGGCGGCCAGCGCCGGCAAAAAGGAGTTGGCAGAAAAGAATCGGCAACTGGTTGAGTTGTACCGGTCAGGCAAACCTTACCACGAGACTCTCAGCCCGGCTCCCGAGGCCAGGTAGGGACGCCTCGCCGAGGCGTCCGCCGGTAGGGACGTTTCGCCGAGGCGTCCCTACCATTTCGGGATCAGCACCCAAGGCCAGTCCTGCGGCTGCTTCACCAGGCCCTTCCTGACGGGGTTTGCCAGGATGTAATCCGCCTTATCCCGCCGGCCTTCCTCACCGCGCAGGCGATGCTCGAAGAAATCCCGCTGCCACACGACCCCAAGCTGCCGCGCGGTCCAGCGTTTCCACAGGCTGACGGTCTCGTGCAGCGTGTTGGGCGACGGCGGAAACGAGAATAAGCCATGCACATGATCCGGCATGACGAGGAACAGGTGGGCGAACCAGACAAACCGCTCGTTCCGGAAGCGCACGCTCTCCAGCAGCGGTTCGGCGACGGTGGGGATGGCAAGCTGATTGGTTCCCTGCTGCTGGCAGTTCACCGTGATGAAATAGGTCTCCTTCTGCGGGTCCACCCAGAGCGGCACCTCATGGGGAAGCTTCCGGCGTTGCGGCAGTTCCATCAGGTGCGAGCCTCCGCCCCTCCCTCACCCCCGTCAAGCAAAACCGGTAGCAAAACCGGTAGGTACGCCCCAGGTAGGGACGCCTCGCCGAGGCGTCCGGGGCAGGGCCTCTCCGCCCAAACGTCCGCTGCCTCTAGCAACCTTTCCCTGCCGCACCCCGGACGCGCGGGCCGCGCGTCCCTACCTGGGCGGGCACGGACGCCTCGGCGAGGCGTCCCTACCTGCCTAAATTACATGAAAAAAAACTTGTCTTCCTGCCGAGGCTTATGCCATAATGGCCCCGCTTTAGGATTCTTGCTATGCCATTCGATCTCGCCTGGGACATGCAGCCAGCCACGCCGACAACGGCATCGGCGCACCATGTTCGCCGGCCCGGGCACAAGGTTTTCCGCCACAGGAAGAGGTTTCCCGTTCCAGATGCTCCTCCGCACTGGGGAGGCGGACACTGCCGCCCAGCCCCATCCCGGCGCCTGCCTGCTCACCACCCTGATAACCGCCTATGAAAAAGCTGATCACAATAGCGGCCCTGCTCGGCGCAGTGTCCCTGTCCCAAGGCCAACTGGTTGATTTCGAGAACTTCAACAACTCTCTGATTTACACCAACTCCGTACATAATGGCCCGGCCACCGGGCTGATGTCAGGGACACCGGCCCACATGAACCCGATGTACACGCCACCGGGATCCTACGTCTTCATGCTGTTCGCCGCGCCAACCGGCAGAACCACCGTGGACGCCAGTCTCGCCGGGTGGGATCCCGAAGCTTACGGGGTCAGCACAGGTACTCCGGGACTGATGAACGGAAATACGACTACCGACCCAGGCGCTTGGCTTGTCGCAGGTTACCCTTCAGGGTATCCTGCCAATTTTCTGGTCGTCGGCTGGTCCGTGAACATCGGCGACAACTGGGGCGAGGCCTCAGCCTGGTGGAATGACGGCAATCCAACCTCAGGCCCGAGCGGCTGGTTCGGAATCTCCGACATCGCGCAGGATGTCGTTGTCGGTGGCAACCCCTACCCTGTGCCCACCGTCTTCGGGCCAACGGTGGGTTATGAGGTCCAAGGGTTCACCTTGAACTATTATTTAATTCCCGAACCGTCCACATTCGCATTGGTGGGTTCTGGTTTTGTGGCGTTATTGACTCTCCGCCGGAAGCGATTTGGCTTATGACGGTGTGGTCTAACGCTGGGTGCAGCGAACCGCCGCCGCGCAGGAAACTGCAGGCGTGACAGAATCTGCCCCGCTCCTTAGAATCGAACCATGAAAAGGTTAGTCACAATAGCGGGCCTCTTCGGCGTTGCGCTTTCACCCTTCGCTGCACCCATTGGCCTTGTCGATTTTGAGAACTTCAACAACTCTCTGATTCACACCAACTCGGTGCATAACGGGCCAGCAACCGGGCTGATCTCCGGGCAGCCGGGGGTGGTAAGCCCGTTTCAAGCCGGGAGTTACCTTTTTGCTCTCTTCGCAGCGCCCACGACTAAAACTACGGTGGATGCCAGCCTTTCAGGTTGGGACTCCGCAGGCCTCTCTTATGGAGTCAACACGGCCACCCCGGGACTAATGAACGGAAACACTACAACCGACCCGGGCAGCTTGCTCTCCGGCTGGCTCTCCGGGGAGACAGCCAATTTCCTGGTTGTCGGTTGGTCCGCGAACATCGGCGATAACTGGGGTGAAGCCTCAGCTTGGTGGAATGACGGCAATCCGAACACTGGCCCGAGCGGCTGGTTCGGGATATCGGACATCGCGCAGGATGTTGTTGTCGGTGGTGGTCCCTACCCTGTGCCCACCATCTTTGGCCCTACGGCGGGATACGAGATCCAGGGGTTCATGTTGAACTACTATACAGTTCCAGAGCCGTCCACGTTCGCGCTCCTCGGCTTGGGTGCTGCTGGAGTGCTGGCCATTCGCCGCCGAACGCGGACGCACGCGGAACCAAGTCTATGAAGAAACTGCTCACAACGGCGGCACTCCTCGGCGCAGTGTCCCTGTCCCGGGGCCAACTGGTCGATTTTGAAAACTTCAACAACTCCTTGATCTACACGAATTCAGTGCACAACGGGCCAGCAACCGGGCTGATCTCCGGGCAGGCGGGGGTGGAGAGGCCATTGCAGTTCGGGAGTTATGCTTTCATGCTGTTCGCGGCTCCCACCAGTCGAACCACCGTGGACGCCAGCCTCTCCGGGTGGGATTCGCAGGATTATGGAGTCAACACGGCCACCCCCGGACTAATGAACGGGAACACTACGACCGACCCGGGTTCCTGGCTCTTCGGCTGGCTCTCCGGGGAGACAGCCAATTTCCTGGTTGTGGGCTGGTCTTCAAACATCGGCGATAACTGGGGTGAGGTTTCAGCTTGGTGGAATGACGGCAATCCGAACTCAGGCCCGAGCGGCTGGTTCGGAATCTCCGACATCGCGCAGGACGTTGTTGTTGGGGGAGGTGGCGTTCCCGTCCCCACCATCTTTGGCCCTACGGCGGGATACGAGATCCAGGGCTTCACACTTAATCTGTACCAGGTTCCCGAACCTTCCACGTTTATGCTGGCCGGTTTAGGAGTCGCGGCGCTATTGGCATTCCGCCGCCGTATGCCCATTCCGAAGGGCCATAACAGCGATGAAAGTTTCTAGCCAGAAAGCGCAGGCGCTTGTAAATAAACCGAAACGCACTGTCACAGAATCGGGAGGATAAACATGGGTTACGTAACGATGGTGGATCTGCAATCTTATGGTGGGGCGCAGCCGCACTCTTTTGATCAACCGCAGACGATTACCATCATACTGGGCCCACCAGCGAACGTCTGGGCGACCGTAGCGATCAATAGACTGACGCTGCTGCCTGCGAGTCAAGAGATACATGGAAAGGATATCGAGGTAACGATGGATGGTAACAGTGCGAGCGTAAGCACAAGTAAGGTGAGCGCGAGCGTTGAGGCGGTCACATTCGGAGACATAAGCGCTTACGTCTTGGGGTACGCATATATCGACGGGAAGACACGCCAGGAACTGACGCAGGAATTTGCCATTCCCTTGTTCCTTACTCCAGAGGGAGTGCCCTTTCTCGCTCCGAGCCAGTTATACATCCCGGCAGCGACAAAGGTCACTTTCGGCCTTTTCGTCGGCGGATACGTTTACGCGGCGGCGACGGCCATGGTCTTCTCCTTTGGAGATCAAGTTGGCATGAAACATGAACCATTGAAACCCCTCGATGCCTGTGTCGTTTACGACAGGTCAACCGGAAAAGTATTGCATGTCCACAGGGTTGTGTGCGTCGGTCAGCAGCCCACTCCCGCGCACGGCAAGGTCGCTGATGATTCCCTTCGATACGCCTTGCAGCACGTCAAGTGCGATAATAATCAGCTTGACACGCTGCATGTCGCCGAGCTTCCTCATGGAAGGTTCAAGGTCAATCTTCAGACTAAGGAGTTGGTAAGGTATAACCGGCATCGAAAAAAGGGATAAGAAGAACAACCGCCCGTTTGCCGCTCGCTGGCCCTACGCGCGCCGGTTCAGGAAGCGAGTGGAGCTCGACCGTTAGCGCAACCAGCTTCCCGGTAGTTCAACCGGTAGAGCGGGTGTCTGTCCGACCGCGGCGCGGAGATCAGAGATTAGGCTCCGGCTGCTCGGTAGCGCCTGGACCTTACAATGATACCACACGACGGGTCGGTGGTGGTAAGGTCTGGGGTATGGATAACAGGCGTGCGGGTGCTCCCGCGGCCCTTGGAAGGGAAAAGCCAACGCCAAAACTGGCGACCGCGCTACCCATCCTCTGGCGCTACACCCGGAAGTGTCTTCCCGGAAACCGGGAGAAAACGATTCTGCTCTACGTGCTCAAGGGCTACAGGTCCACATCGAACCGGTGTGTCGCCGCCTAATCTTCGGCACTCAAAGGCGCCATGGAGTAAAACGCGATGGGGGGAATTTCGCATGTCGGGAGAAAGGCACCAAGCAAAAATTGGCAGAAACCAATACTTTTTAGCCTTCTGGTGGGAAAAGCTTTGGCTTGGATTTGCCGCGGCGGGAACTAGACTGCACCCATGAAAACAATCTTCTGCTTCTCTTTGGCCGCCAGCCTGCTTCTCATCGGCTGCGGTGAAAGTTCCAACCAGCCCCCCCAGCCGACCAATGGCGCAACCAGCGGCAGCAGCCCGTTGAGCGCACCGGCTGATTACGTGGGCGCGCTGGGCAAAGCCCAGCAGACGGCGGTCAAGACGGCCGACACCACCTCGCTCAACCAGGCCATCCAGATGTTCGGCGTGGACCAGGGGCGCAATCCCAAGGACCTGAACGAACTGGTCGAGAAGAAATATATCCCGAAGATTCCCGCCGCGCCCAAGGGGATGATGCTGGAGTACGATGCCACGGCCGGGAAGGTGAAAGTGGTCCCCCAGTGACCGAGCAGATCGTCATCCTGGACTTTGGTTCGCAATACACGCAGGTCATTGCGCGCCGCGTCCGTGAGTGCAACGTCTATTCGGTCATCCTGCGCTACGATACGCCCGCGCCGGTAATCGCCCGGCTGAATCCCAAAGGCATCATCCTGTCCGGCGGCCCGTCCAGTGTCTATGCGAAGAACGCGCCGCTGCCCGACCGCGCCATCTTCGCACTCGGCATTCCGGTGCTGGGCATTTGTTACGGCCTCCAGCTTCTGGCCCAGTATCTCGGCGGGAAAGTCGAGCCGGGCCGGAAGCGCGAATACGGCAAGGGCGCGCTCCGCGTCAAAGACAGCCGCTGTCCCCTCTTCGCCAGCCTGCCGCAAACCATGCAGGTCTGGAATTCGCACGGGGACAAGCTGACGAAGCTGCCGGCGGGCTTCAAATCAGTCGCCGTCACAGAGAACTCCGCTTACGCCGCCATCGAGAACCGCGCCGCCAAAATGTTCGGCTTGCAGTTTCACCCGGAAGTGGCGCACACGCCGCACGGGCGCCAAATCCTCGCCCGCTTCGTCCACAGCGTCTGCGGCTGCGGCAGGAACTGGACGATGCACAAGTATATTGACCAGGCGGTCCAGGCCATCCGCGCCCAGGTCGGCGCTGAGAAGGTGATCCTCGGTCTGAGTGGCGGCGTGGATTCGAGCGTTGCCGCCGCGCTGCTCCACAGAGCCGTCGGCAGCCGGCTCACCTGCATTTTCGTCAACAACGGCCTGCTGCGCGGACGCGAGGCGGAAGTCGTGCGGGAAGTCTTTGGCCGCCATTTCAAGATCAAGCTCCAGTATGAAGATGCGTCCCGGCTGTTCCTGCGGCGGCTCAAGGCCGTGACCGAGCCGGAGCGGAAACGCAAGATCATCGGCCAGACCTTCATCGAGGTGTTCGAGGCGGCCACCCGGCGCGCGGGCCAGGCGAAGTTTCTCGCCCAAGGCACGCTTTACCCCGATGTAATCGAGTCCGTGCCCATCGGCGGCAACCCGGCGGCGATGATCAAGAGCCACCACAACGTCGGCGGGCTGCCGAAGAAGATGCGGTTTCAGTTGGTCGAGCCGCTCAAGTGCCTCTTCAAAGACGAGGTGCGGGCGCTGGGCCTCGAACTGGGGCTGCCCCGTGAGATTGTCTTGCGCCAGCCGTTCCCCGGTCCCGGCCTGGCGGTGCGCATCGTGGGCGAAGTCACCCCGCCGCGCCTGGAGATTCTGCGCAACGCCGATGCCATCGTGGTGGAGGAGATGAAGCGCAGCGGCTGGTATTACAAGATCTGGCAGAGCTTCGCCGTGCTGCTGCCGGTGCGCAGCGTCGGCGTGATGGGCGACGAGCGGACTTACGATTACACCATCGCCCTGCGCGCCGTCGAGTCCCAGGATGGGATGACGGCGGACTGGGTGAAGCTGCCTTGCCCCCTGCTCGAGAAGTTGTCCAGCCGCATCATCAACGAGGTCAAAGGCGTCAACCGCGTCTGTTTCGACATCACCAGCAAGCCGCCGGGGACGATTGAGTGGGAGTAAGCGGATGTTCGCTCATCCTCAGTAAGCTGGCTGGACGCGCAACGTCTCTGCCAGACCGCGCTCCTGAAGTTGCCGCGCATAAGCCTCCTTGCGCCGCAGCCAAGTCTCGTAGATCCCCTTCCAACGGCTGAAGTCGGTGCGGCTTTCATCGAAGGTGTCATAGCGCGCCAACTGGCCAGTCGTCAGCGCGCCGTAGAAATCAGCGCTCAACACCCCGTACTTTTCCTCATAAAGGGTCAAACGCCGCTCCAGCAGTTTCATTTCGATGACCAGTTCGTGAATATCCACAAGTCATCTTTGCTCCCGCACCCGTGCGTTGTCAATCTCTCCCTTGACGCGTGTTCCGGTGCCTGCGACCTTGCTCCTGCTTGGCGCAAGATTTGGCAATCGCAGCGACAAGCGAATTGTTCGCTCGAGTCTCGGAGACTCCCGCCGTGCAATCTCTGGCACGGCGCCTGGAGGAGGGGGGTGTGTTGTCATTGGGCGGCGTCACCGCCGCCGCCCAGCCCTTTTTCGCCGCCTTGCTGCGTCATCTGTTTCCGCAACGACCGATTGTCGTGGTCACGGAAGGACTCAAGACGCAGGAGAGTGTTCATCAGGATTTGGCGACGTGGCTTGCGCTGGGGGACGAAGTCCAAAGTCCAAAGTCCAAAGTCCAAAGTCAGGGGCCAGGATGCAGGAGCCAGAATCCAGTATCCAGTATCCAGTATCACGTAACACGCAACACGCAACACGCACCCTCCGCCCCTCAGCCCCTGTTCTATCCTGCCTGGGAAGTGCTGCCCCACGAGGTCAGGTTGCCGCACGCGGATGTCATCAGCGAACGCCTGGAAACGCTCGTCGCTCTGACGCAACACGCAACCCGCAACGCACCTCACGTGCCCCTCGTCGTCACCAGCGTCGTCGCCCTGCTCCAGCGCACGTTTCCGGCCGGGACGGTTCGCGAACGCACCCGCGCGCTCACGCGCGGCGACCGTGCCGATCCGCTGGATTTGGTCGAGTGGCTCGAAGACCAGGGCTACGAGCCGGAGGCGCAAGTGACCCGGAAAGGGGAGATCGCCTTGCGCGGCGGCATTCTTGACATCTATCCGCTCACCAGTCCCTGGCCGGTGCGGATGGAGTTCTTCGGCGACGAGTTGGAGTCCCTGCGGCAGTTCGATCCGTTGACCCAGATTTCGCGGGAGGAGATTACGGGCGTCACGATTCCGCCGGCCGGCGAGTTGGGCCTTTTGAAGAAGTCCATAGTCCATAATCCAAAGTCCATAGTCCAAAGTCTGGGGACGCTGCTGGATTATCTGCCGCCGGAAACGGTCTTTCTCCTGTGCGAGCCCGAACGGCTGGCCGAGTGCGCTGATGATTATGCAGGGCAAGTTCCTGAAGGAGACCCTTTCTTCGTTCCGTGGGGAACCTTTCAAGAGCAAGCTGGCGAGCGCGGGATGACCCTTTTGGAAGTGAGCGAAGCCGAGCCGGCGCTGGTTGCTCCGGGAGACGATGGGGGGGCTGAGACGAATGTGGGCGGGTTCTCCCCTGCCCCTGAACCTGGCAGGGACGCGTTCCACCGCGTCCCATTCCATTCCGGGGAAGTTACGGACGCGGTGGAACGCGTCCCTACCGGCTCGGGAGGCGCTCCACACTTCTCGAGCCTTGAAGCCTTCCGTCCGCTGGCGGAGCGCGCCCCGGAGCCGCAAGTGGCGGAGGCGCAGCGGCGCGAGTTCTTCGCCCAACTGCACCGCTGGTTGCGCCAGGGCTACGCGGTGCATGTGTTCTGCAACAACGACGGCGAACGGCAGCGTTTCACCGAGATTTGGGACGAATACGGCTTAGTGCAGGAACGCTCGAAGGCCGAAGGCGGAAGTCTGAAGGCGGGCGAAATTGCAGGACTTTGGACTTTAGACTTTAGACTTTGGACTCATTTAGGCACGCTGGCCCGCGGGTTCCTTTGGGATGAGGCCAGGCTGGTCGTCGTCACCGACGCCGAGATCTTTGGGCGTTACAAGGTGCAGCGCCCGCGCCGCCTCAAATCACCCCACGCGCTGGCGACGCGTTCCGCCCTGGACATTGATTTCACGGAGCTTGACGAGGGCGACTACGTGGTCCACTTGCAGCATGGGATTGGGCGGTATGTCGGCTTGCAGGTATTGCCCCTGGGCGCCGGCACCAAGCCAACGGAAGGGACCGGCGCACTAACCCACGCCGGTCAGGAATGCCTGGTCATCGAATACGCGCCGGGCGACCCTGCGCAGCCATCGCCCCGGCTCTATGTGCCGGTGACCGAGGCGCACCTGGTCAGCAAGTATGTCGGCACAGGCAAGGCGCGTCCGCCGCTCAACACGCTGGGCGGCACCCGCTGGGCCAGGGCCAAGGCCCATGCCGAACGGGCGGTGCGGGACGTCGCCAGTGACTTGCTGGCTATCCAGGCCGCGCGCGAATCGCAACCGGGCCACTCGTTCGCACCGGATGCGCCCTGGCAGCGCGAGTTCGAGAGCGCCTTCATCTTCGAGGAAACGCCCGACCAGGAGCGCGCCATCGTCGAGACGAAGGCCGACATGGAACGGCCCAAACCGATGGACCGGTTGATCTGTGGCGATGTGGGGTTCGGCAAGACGGAAGTCGGCATTCGCGCCGCGTTCAAGGCGGTGTTGGACGGCAAGCAGGTCGCGGTGCTGGTGCCGACGACCGTGCTGGCGCAGCAGCACTACAATACCTTTCGCGAGCGCATGGCCGATTACCCGATCCGGGTGGAACTGCTCTCGCGGTTCCGCACCCGCCGCGCCCAGGAGGCGGTCGTCAGCGACCTGGCGACCGGGGCCGTTGATATCGTGATCGGCACACACCGGCTCTTGCAGGATGACATCGCCATTAAAGACCTGGGCCTGGTGGTCATTGATGAGGAGCAGCGCTTTGGCGTGATGCACAAGGAGAAGTTCAAGATGCTGCGCCGGCTGGTGGATGTGCTCACGCTCAGCGCCACCCCGATTCCCCGCACGCTTTACCTCGCGCTGACGGGCGCGCGCGACATGAGCACCATCCAAACCCCGCCGCACGACCGGTTGCCGGTCGAGACCATCGTCACCCAATACGACGAGCGCGTCATCCGCGATGCCATTCAGCGCGAACTGAACCGCGGCGGGCAGGTCTTCTTCCTCCACAACCGCGTGCTGACCATCGAGACCATGGCCCAGAAACTCCGCGGACTGCTGCCGCACGCCCGCATCGTCGTCGGCCACGGCCAGATGCACAGCGACGATCTGGAAGAGGTGATGACGCAGTTCGTCAACGGCGAGGCCGACGTGCTGCTGTCCACCACCATCATCGAGAGCGGCCTCGATATTCCCAATGCGAACACGATCATCATTGACCGCGCCGACCGGTTCGGCCTGAGCGACCTCTATCAACTGCGCGGCCGGGTTGGCCGTTACAAGCACCAGGCCTACGCGTATCTGCTGTTGCCGCGCCACGGGGGACTCCTCACCGATGTCCGCAAGCGCCTGAGCGCGATCAAGCAATACTCCACCCTCGGCAGCGGGTTCAAAATCGCCATGCGCGACCTGGAAATCCGCGGCGCGGGCAACCTGCTCGGCGCGGAGCAGAGCGGCCATATCACCGCGGTCGGCTTTGAACTTTACTGCCAACTGCTCAAGCAGAGCGTCGCGGCGTTAAAAGGCGAGAAGGTCAGGCCGCGGGTGGAGGTGCAAGTCCGGTTGGATTTTCTGGCGTTGGGACCGGGGGAAGACAGTCCAAAGTCTAAAGTCCAAAGTCTAAAGTCGGGAGCCGGGAGTGAGGAGGCAGCATCCGACATCCAGCATCCAGCATCCAGCATCCAGCATCCAGCATCCAGCCCCCCGCCTCCGGCTGCAGCCTACATCCCCTTCCGCTACATCGCCGACGCGCGGCAGCGCATTGAGATTTACCGGAAGCTGGCGCAGGCGACGGACCCGGCCGGGCTGGAGAGCCTGAAGCAGGAACTGCGCGACCGGTTTGGCCCGGTGCCGCCGCCACTGGAGTTGTTGCTGCGAGTGGCGGAACTCAAAGTGCTGGCGAGCGAGCGGGGCATCACCGTGATCGAAGTCAAGGAGGACAAACTAATGCTCACGCGCAATAATGACTATCTTATGGTGGGGAGCAAGTTCCCGCGCCTGACGAAAAAGCAGGCCGGCGCCCGGCTGAAGGAGATCGCCCAACTGCTGACACTGCTCCAACCGCCAGGCTGACGGCCCCAGACCGCCCCATCAACATAGCGTGTAGCCGCCGACGGCAGTCGGCGCTGAATCTCAGTCCCGAAAGATGGCGCCGACTGCCGTCGGCGGCTACACCTTGTCGGCGGTTTGTGCGAGGCATGAGATTTCGCGGGCTGGGTGTCGTCGCGTGGAATCAGCGGGCAGTGGGACTTGCAGGTTGCGCGCCGGCCTTGGGAAGCGGCAACGGGAGATAGCCGATGTAATGATCGACGGTGGTTGAGCCTATGACGAACGGCGCGGTCTCCGTCACGGTGTAGCCCATCTTCTTGTACCACGCCACGGCCCGGGCGTTCTTGACCATCACCCCAAGCCAAATCCGGTCGGCGCCCAGCTCGCGCGCCCGATCTTCGGCGCAGGCCATCAGGCGGTGGCCAAGGCCAAGCCCCTGCCTGGCCGGCAAGACATAGAGTTGATGCATGTAGAATCGTTGCTCCGCGCGGGCGTAATACAACTTCGCGTACCCGGCCACCGCACCGTCCACCTCGGCGACAAGGCCGGTCACGTCCGGGTTTGCGAACAGCGCTTCGAGTTCCGACTGGGAATACCGGGTGTGAAGGTATCCGACCAGGTCCGCACGCGGGATGAACGGCGAGTAAGCGTCCAGCCACGTCTCGAGCAGTAGCCGTTGTATCGTCGGCAGGTCCGCCCCAATCCAGCGCCGCACGGAGATGATCATTGGCCCTCCCTCATAATCAACTTGTGTTCACCGTCCCTGCCAGAAACAGTTGAGCAGGGAATGTCCGGCGCCGGTCCGGCTGTGGGCGATGGCTTGCGTGATGTACTCCTTCGCGCGTCGGACGGCTAACGGCAATGAGCAGCCCCGCGCCAGGTGCCCGGCAATCGCGGCGGAATAGGTGCAACCCGTGCCGTGCGTGCGCACCCCTCGTATAAAGGGGGCACTGAGAAGTAACTCCTGCCGGCCATCGTTGAAAACATCCACCGCCTCCCTTAGGCCGCGCAGGTGCCCGCCCTTGACCAGCGCGGCGCAGCCGAAACGCTGTTGCAGCTCCCGGGCGGCGGCGCGCAGGTCAGCCACGGAGGTCAGCTTCTCACCGACCAGCATCCCCGCTTCATACAGATTGGGCGTCACCAGCAAGGCCAGAGGCAGCAGCTCCGCGCGCAGAACCTTGACCGCCGCCGGGTCGAGCAACCGGGCGCCGCTGGTCGAGACCATTACCGGATCAACCACCAGCGCCAGCCGCTGGCGGCGGCGGAAGCACTCCGCCACTACGCGGATGATCGGGGCCGAATAGAGCATCCCGGTCTTCACCGCGGCCGGGGGCAGCGCATCAAACACAGCTTCGATCTGGCTCCGTATGATTGCCGCGCTGCACGCCTGGATGCCGCGCACGCCCGCCGGGTTCTGGGCGGTAATGCACGTGATCGCGCACGTGCCATGCACGCCGAGTGCGGCGAAGGTTTTCAGGTCCGCCTGGATGCCCGCGCCGCCGCCGCTGTCCGAGCCGGCAATTGTGAGCGCCACCGGGAGCTGCCGTCGTTTCGACATGGGCCAAGTCTAGCGGGTGGGCGTGAAACGTAAAACGTGAAACGTGATGCGTGATGCGTGGGGCTTACGCGGGGGCTGGCGCCACTAACTGCCGCGCCAGAGCGCGCGCCAGTGACATTTCCGCCGCTTTCCGGGCACTCCGCCGCCGCCCGCCCGCTTTCTCCATTCTTCATTCTGCCTTCTGCCTTCCCGCCTACCCCCTTCCGCCACTCCCGCCGAGATTCGAACCGGGGCAGTGGACTGGTGACTGGTGATTGGGTGACGGCGCCGCGTTCTTGCCTTGCAATTGGCCGCGGCACGGGTAATGTGTGTGTAGAATTTTAGAACGTAACCGATTATGAAGAGAATCTTGATTGTGATCGTCGCGGTCGCAGGACTGGCGCTCACGCCCACCAGCAAGGCCGGGGGGTTCGTAGGGGTCGGCTTCGGCGGGGTGGGGTTCGGTGGCTGCTATCGCGGAGGCTGGGGTTGGGGCGGCTGCCGTGGGTGGGGGCTTTCCGTTGGGCTCGGCTGGCCGTGTTGCTACGGCGGCTACGGTTATTACGGATATGCCCCGGTCTATGCCGCGCCCGTGTACACCGCTCCGGCGTATGTCGCGCCGGCTTATACCAGGCCCGTTTACACCACCGCAGTTTACCCGACACCGGCTTACACGGCGACGCCGGCCTATGTCCCCGCTCGCCCTGCGGCCTACGCCTACTCGGCAAGACCGGCGGCGCCGACAGTTGCTCCCGCGGCTTACACCCCGGCCCAAACCACGCAGCCTTGGACTCCGCAGCCCGTCCGGCAAGCGGGTCCGACGTACAACTGGTCGCCTCCGCCGGGCACGACTTCCGCCTACGCCACCACCCGGTAGCAGGCGAAGGAGCAAGTGGATAGTTGGGGGAGTTGATAGTTGATGGCGCCTGAGCCGGGGCCGAAGGGGCGGGCAGGGGGGGCAAAAAGGCAGAAGGCAGAATGTAGAAGAAGGGGGGCCTCCGGCATCGGGCGGCAAGTCCGCCCGGACAGGGGCGCTTGCCTCCGTGAACGGAAGTCCTTGACGGGTCGGAGCGAGGTTGGCCCGCTTGGCCAGCGACGCACTCGACGGGCGGGTTGGTTTCAAGCGCGGGGGCTTGGCCGGCTCTGGAGGTTAACCGCCGGGCGGATGAAGACTCGCGCGGGCGGAAGCGGCGCAAGCGCCCCGCGCTGCACCCGGCCGTCGATGCATGCGGAGGGACCTGGCGTTCTCATTAACTGCCCCCCTTACGAATTGCCGGGCAGCGTCGCAGGTCCGTCATTCGGTGCAGCGGCTTGTTCGCCCTTGTCCTCATCGATTCGGACCTTGATCTGCTTTTGAAGAGACGCTGAGAGGAGTGGAATGAAGTCCTTGCGCACCTCTTGTCGGGCCACTTTGGATAACTCCTGGCCCACGGCTGAGAAGCGACGGATAGCCAGACTGAGTTCCAAAGGCGTCAGGTCGAGTTCCGTTATGCGTGGCGGCGGAGCGGGCCCAATGAACTTATAGCCCACGCCTCCGTAAGAAAACCGGTGCGAACTGGTCTTGGATGCATCCATGAGGAGCGGCTCGGCACCAAGGATTCCTATGTCCCGCATGTGACTCTCGACATCCGCTCCGCCGGAGGCTTCAGCAATGGTCTTGCTCGTGACGGGGTCTTCGACCACAAAGCGCCACCCGCCCTCATCTGCAAAACTTACGGAAAGGAGGGTGGTGAACACTTCAGCCTCCTGCTTGGAAATTGTCTTAAGGAATTGCAGCGTGCGCCCGGATGTGGCCCCCGGCTCGGCCACTTCACCCGCTAAGATACGTCCCCAAATCATCTGCATGTCCTCGTCACTCACATCCTGTGCAGCGGTGAAAAAGTGCATGATCCAATCCTTGGGGACTGGGTCGTCCCGAACCCGCTCAGGCAGCGCGATCCTTGCCTTGTGGACAATGGCTTCCAGGTTCTTCTGTCGCTCGATTTCGGTGTATAGCAGCCGCTCAGCAGCGCGTCGCCAGAGTTGCGAGACCTCGATATCCGCCTCAGCAATAACGAGTTTCGCTTTAGCATCCGCCTTGGCCTGTAGCACCGTGCCGATTGGTTTATAGATCGCGCCGATGCCTTGTGCAACCACCTCGACGAGCTTACTGACTGGCTTTGACAACGGAGCGAGATCAACAATGGGTTTGCTCATGTGAAAGTGTGGGCGAACTACTTACTTACATGGAAAGACTTCCATGATAACGCCATAATAACCGGGAAACGTGGAAGTCTTTCCAGGTTTCATTGTCGGGAGAGTTGGCCCAAGCGAGGTCTGGAGGCAAGCAGCGAAGGCGGGCCGGCGTTGTGCGCTGTCGTGTGCCGGGTCTGTTTTTCCACTCGCTCCGCATGGTTGTCGTTATAGGGGCGGGAGTGGGGTGAAGGCAAGCAGAATTATCGCGCCCTCGTTCCGCGGGGCGCATCTCGACACTGCCACCAAGGAGTGAGAACGCCCAACAGTGACGGACCGCGAGCCGTCCCCGGCTCGCAGCAGCCACGAACGCGAAACAATGATCGAAGCTCTCCCACATTCCAACGCGCTGCGAGCCGGGGACGGCTCGCGGTCCGGGGGCTCGCGGTTCGTCACAACACCAGCCCGCCGTAACGGTCACGCAGCCGCGCGCTGCTCCAGGGCCACTCCTTTGGCTCGCGCACCAGCAGGGCCTTGACCGGGTTCTTTTCCGCATAATTCCGAGCCTGCATCTCATGCGCCGCGTTCCGCATGTAGGTATCCCAGTAATCGTCCGCCCAAAACCGACCTCGCCGGCCAAGCAACTTGTTCGCTTCACGGGCCGTGTATTCTTTCCAATCCGCAATGATCCGGCCCATCGGCTGGGTGGTGACCTTGAACAATACATGGAGATGATTGGGCATGACCACCCAGGCGCGCAGGTCATACCTTGTGCCGTGGTGGAATCGCAGCGCCCCATCAACCAACCCGGCAATCCGGGGTTCTCGCAACGGACATTCTCCCCGTCCCTTGTCCAGATAAGCCTGGAGCTTTTTGCGCCGCTCGGCGTCGTCTTCGATGTCCAATAACATCGCCCATTCCGAGCGCAGAGCTGCCGGGAAGGAATCCGCAACGTGAAAGGTGACCATCTGCGTGAGGCCCGGTTCGTCCCGGTGCGGCAGGTAGCCGCGTTCGTGCCAGCCCTTAAACCCCGCCTTGGCTTGTTCCGCCGTCAGCGAAGATGCCCACCGCCGCTTCCCGGCAATGAGCTCGCGCAGGCCAGGGTTGTGGGGCGGTCCTGGAAGACGACGGTCCAGTGGGCGGTTCACGGGGGAATTCAGGAGCGGAGGGCATGCGTTGGCAAGCATTTTGTTTTCGGACCGCGAACCGTCCCGGTTCGCAGCGGGCACGAGGGTGAGGAGCCGCCAGAAGGTCCAATATCACGGCGCATTCCCACGCGCTGCGAGCCGGGGACAGATCGCGGTCCGGTGAAGCTGCGAACCCGGACGGTTCGCGGTCCGGTGAGGTGGAGGCAAGGCTGCCGGCGGCGCATTTTGGGCTTTGAAGAGCGGAGTTTGGGCAGCATATTTGAGGCATGGACAAGGGTCAGGTAGCTGAAGTGTTGGTCAGTATTGCGACGTTGCTGGAGTTGAAGGGTGAGAATCCGTTCAAGACCCGGGCTTATCTTAACGCCGCCCGGACGATTGAGACCCTGAGCGAGTCACTGGACAAAGTGGTGGCGGAGGCGCGCCTGGGCGAGCTGAAAGGGATTGGCGAGGGGATTCAGAAGAAGATCACCGAACTCGTCACCACGGGCCGGTTGCAGTATTTCGAGGAGTTGAAGGCGGCGACGCCGCCCGGGCTAGTGGCGATGCTCGACATCCCCGGGCTAGGCCCGAAGAAGATCAAGGCGCTGCACGATGAGCTGGGCATCGAGACGGTCGAGCTGCTGGAACAGGCGTGCAAGGACGGCAAGATCGCGGGGCTGAAAGGGTTTGGCGAGAAGACGCAGGCGAACATTCTGGAAGGGATCAACCGCCGCCGGGCCTACGCCTCGCGTCATCTCCTCAGCGAAGCGCTGCTGCGGGCCGAACCGCTGCTGGAAGCGCTGCGGTCGCATCCGGACGTGGTGCGGTGCAGCGCGGCGGGGAGCCTGCGGCGGTATCGCGAGGTGATTGGGGACATTGACTTGCTGGCCTCGTCGAAGCAGCCGGCGGAGGTGATCGAGTTCTTCACCAGCCAGCCGGGCATTCTGAACGTGATTGCCAAGGGCGAAACCAAGGCCAGCGTGCTGCTGGAAGGCGGCATTCAGTCCGACCTGCGGGTGGTCAGCGACGCGGAATATTCCCCGGCGCTGCTGTATTTTACCGGCAGCAAGGAGCATAACATCGTGATGCGGCAGCGGGCGATCGAGCGCGGCCTGCGGCTGAACGAATACGGCCTGTTCCATTCCAAGGCGGAAACGCGCGACCCGAAGCTGCTCGTGAAATGCCGAACCGAGGAGGAGATTTTCGAGAAGCTGGGCCTGCGCTACATCCCGCCGGAGATGCGCGAGGACATGGGCGAAATCGCGCTGGCGGAGAAGGGGCCGCTGCCGCGCCTGATCGAGTGGACGGATTTGAAGGGGTCGCTGCACAATCACTCGACCTGGAGCGACGGACATCAGCGGCCCGAGGAGATTGCCAAAGCGATGCGCGAACTGGGCCTTGCCTACTGGGGGATCACGGACCATTCGAAATCCTCCTTTCAGGCCAACGGCCTGGACGCGGCGCGCGTGCGGCAGCAGCTCAAGGAAATCGCGTCAATCAATGCAACGCTGGCGAAAGAGGGAACCGAGTTCCGCCTGCTCACCGGCACGGAGGTGGACATTCTAAAGGACGGCAAGCTCGATTTCCCGGACGACCTGCTGACGGAGCTTGATGTGGTGATTGCCAGTATTCATCAGAGCTTCAACCAGAGTGAGGCCGAGATCACCCGGCGGCTGATCGGCGCGGCGCAGAACCCTTGGGTCCATATCCTCGGCCATCTGACGGGCCGCCTGCTGCTGGAGCGCGAGCCGTACAAGGTGGACCAGCGCGCCGTGATTGACGCCTGCGCGGAGACGGGCACGTGGATCGAACTCAACGCCCATCCGATGCGCTTTGACATGGATTGGCGCTGGTGGCCTTATGCCAAGTCCAAGGGCGTGAAGTGCGCCATCAACTGCGACGCGCACCGCTTTACAGACGCGGGCTTCCTGCGCCTGGGCGCCGGCATCGCGCGCAAGGGCTGGCTAACGAAAGAGGATGTCGTTAACACGCTGCCCCTGAAAGCGCTCGTCAAAGAGCTGGGCCGGAAACGGGCAAAGGGGCGTTGAGGAGCGGGAGCACCCTCTCTCATCATCACAGTCCTTGCAGGTGCCAAGGCCAGCGCCGTCATTCAGCTTGCTGCTCTGTTCGCTCCCCCACCCATCCCCCAGTGCTCGCCCCCTTCCGTCGCCAAGGGGGGTTGCGCGCCATTATTCAACCTGATTGAGTAAAGAAGTCCATTTGACAATCATCGCCGGCGGGTAGATGTTCCTTCCGAATAGAGTTCGTCCCTCGGGACACAAGTGGACAAAACGACAATAAACAGAAAAAGAACGGAATAAACATGATGAGCCAAGTATCGCAACCGGCAACAGATGAGGAGATCGCCATGACTGCGTCAGACACCTCGACCGCACTCCGTTTTGAGCCGCCAGGGCCAGGATCCTGGGAGCAAGACCCCACGCACTTCCCGCGCCCGATGACGCGCTACTTCCAGGAGACGCAGCCCCCCTCCTTCAAGCGGGGCACCAACGACTTTGCCCGCTTCTACGGGTTGCTCATTGACGGCCTCCAGATGGGCTACGTGAACGGCTTCGGCTACAACCAGGTGCGGCCGGCTCCGGACGCCGAAATCCCCGAGCGCTTTCAACGCGCTGAATAAGTCTTCGCGCAGAAGCTCTGGCGGGAGCAGCTTCGCGATTGGGACGAGAATCGCAAACCAGCCGCCATTACCACGCACCGGGAGCTCCAGGCCATCAATCCGGACGCCCTCTCCGACGCGGAGTTGGTCGCCTATCTGACGCGCTGCCGCGACCACCATTCGGCCATGATCGCCCAGCACATGCGCTTCACCGCCGGTGCCCTGATCCCAACCGGAGACTTCCTCGCACACGTTGGGGACTGGACGGGCCTGCCGCCGTCCGAACTGCTGGGCCTGATGCGCGGTTCGGCAGTGGTGTCCGCGGGTGGCTCCGACGAGATGGAGCGCCTGAAGCGGGCGTTCGCCCAGGACCCCGCGGCCCGCGAGGCCCTCGCCTCCGATGGCGACCCCGCACAGGTGCTCGCGAGTCTGCGTTCCCTCAAGGGCGAAGCAGGCGCGGCGGTCTCCGGCTACCTCGACTTGGTCGGTAATCGCCTCATCGACGGCTTCGACATTGCCGAGCCCTCGGCGCTCGAAGTGCCGGACGCACTCCTCAAGGCCATCCGCATCGCCGTTTCCGGAGAAGCCCAGGCCGCCTCAGACGTTGATGCCCGCATTGCCGAAGTCCGCGCCCAGGTCCCCGCGGCGCACCAGGCCGAGTTCAACGAACTGCTCGGCGAGGCCCGCCTGACCTACCGCCTCCGCGACGAGCGTGGCGTTTACAACGACATCTGGGCCTCGGGCCTCATGCGGCGCGCCGCCCTTGCGGCTGGCCGCCGGGCCGTGAGTCGCGGCCGCATCGCCACCCCTCTGCAGATGCTCGACGCGAGCCTTGACGAGATGTGCGCGCTGGTCGCCGGCACCGGTGGTCCGTCCGCGGAGGAGCTCGCCAAGCGCGCCGCATACCGCGCGACCTACACCGCCAAAGATGTGCCGCCCTTCCTTGGCCCGCCCAAACCGCCACCGCCCGATCTCGCGGCCCTGCCCCCATCGGCCGGCCGCGTCATGCGCGCAATCTCCATCGCCTTGGGCCACCTCTTCGGAAGCTCCCAGGCGCAGCACGAAGAAAGCGTCCTCTACGGGCTCGCGGCGAGCAAGGGCGTCTATGAAGGACCCGCGCGCCGCGTCTCCGGCCCCTCCGAGTTCGGTCAGATCGCCAAGGGCGACGTGCTCGTCACCGAGTCCACGACCGAGGCCTTCAACATCCTTCTGCCGCTCCTGGGCGGGATCGTCACCGACAACGGCGGCCTCCTTTCCCACGCGGCGATCGTTGCACGCGAGTACGGCATCCCCGGCGTCGTCGGGACCCGCGAGGCGACCGAACGCATCGCCACCGGTGTCCTTCTCCGCGTGGATGGGGATGCCGGCGAAGTGACGGTGCTCGAGTGAATATGAAAAAGGTCGTCCAGTTCACGAAGGCGCGAGAGACAGCGCTCTATGGGTCGAAGGCCGTGGGACTCGGCGACGCCGCGCGCCAGGGTCTCCCGGTCCCGCCCGGCGTGGCGCTCTCGGGCGACTTGGTCGAGGCCGTCGCCTCGGGCGAGGACAAGGCCATTGAAAAGGTGGCGAAGGCCATTGCCGCCTTGCCGCCTCCGTTCGCCGTCCGGTCGTCCGCCGTGGACGAAGACGGCGCGGCGGCGAGCTTCGCTGGCCAGCACCTCACCGTGCTCAACGTCCATTCGGCGGCCGACGTCCCCGGCGCCGTCCGCGAAGTCTGGTGGTCTGCGAACTCGGACTCGGCCATCACCTACCGCCAGCGCATCGGTCGTTTCATTCGGCCGAGCGTCGGCGTCGTCGTCCAGACGCTCCTCAACCCCACCGCCGCCGGGGTCATGTTTACCGAAAACCCGGTCACTGGCGCCGATGAGCGGCTGATCGAAGCGAGTTGGGGCCTCGGTGAAGCCGTGGTCGCCGGCCTCGTCGTCCCGGACCACTTCCGCCTCGACCGCTCCGGCCAGGTGCTGGAGCGCAAGGCCGGGCGCAAGCGCATCGCGATCCGCTCGCTCCCGAACGGGGGCACCTTCGAGCAGCCAGTGCCACCCGCGCAGGTGAACCAGCTCTGCCTCGACGAGGCCCAACTCGCGGCCTTGGGCCAGCTCGCCCTGCAGTGCGAGAAGGTTTACGGCCCGCGGCGCGACATCGAATGGGCGTTCCAGGATGGGAGGCTCTACCTCCTCCAGTGCCGCGCCGTCACCACCGGCAAGGCGCGCAGCGAGGCTCCACCGCCCGGCCCGCCCCCGCGCGACCCCGTGGCCGCCCTCCAGCGCGTCCAGCTCTTCGCCGATATGGACCGGAGGCAGGCCGAGCAAATCGCCCGCCTGCTCAAGGTGCGCCCCTTCGCGAAGGGCGAGACCGTCATCATGGAGGGCTCCGGAGGCGCCGCCTTCTTCCTCATCGACTCCGGGGAGGCCGCGGTCTCGAGCAAAGGCGTCCACCTCGCCACCCTCGGCCCGGGCGACTACTTCGGCGAGATTGCCCTGATCGACGGCGGCCCCCGCTCGGCCACGGTGACCGCTGCGACCGACCTGGTTTGCTACGGGCTCACGTTCTGGGAGTTCCGCCCGCTGATCGAAAGGAACGGCGCCATCGGCTGGAAGCTCCTGCAAGCGCTGGCGAAGCGGTTGCGCGCCGCCAGCCAAGCCAGCCAAACCACGGCGGCGAGCCCGGCAGCGGGCCACCCTAACGCAGGGGCGGACCTCGCAGTCATGAAAAAGGTCGCCACGGACGAGAGCACCGCCTCCCCAACCCTGAACGGGCGTGAGGATGACCTCGCCCGCCCGAAAACCCTCGCGGTCCAACAACAAGCCGCCTAGCCCAACCCCGCCCCAAGCAGTTCAATTTCTTGCGTCTTTGCCTCTTGGCGTCTTTGCGTTACCTGCCGTTTCCAGGCTCATACGAAAATGGGGGAACAAGGGCGTTTTTTGAGCAAAAGGGGCGATTTTCCGCGAAAAAGGGCGCTCCCACTACGGCAGGAGGCGCCCCACATTTCGCAGACCAGCGCCGGAAAATGAAAATCGGAGCCCCACATTTCCTAGACCCAGGCTGGAAAATGATTTTCGGTGCCCCACTTTTCGCTGACCCGCGCTGGCATTCCTGTCCGCAGCAACTCCCGCGCGCCGGGCGTCCTTCTTGGCGGCGTGGCGGTTCATTCAGAAAATGGGCTGCTTGACAGCCTGACGCATCCCTTCCAAGGTTAGCGGCGCAACCGTTTTCACCATGCAGAAGACATCGCTTCGCCTGAGGCGGGCCAAAGCCGGCCTCGTGGTTGTGGACGTGCAGGAACGGCTGCTGCCCGCCATTTTCGAGCAGCAGCGTGTCGTCCAGAATACCGTGCGCCTGATTCAAGGGGTCGCCGTTCTCCAGGTCCCGATCTTCGCGACGGAGCAATATCGCAGGGGGCTGGGCCGTACCGTGCCGGAGGTCGCGGGGGCTATCCCGGGGTTTGCGCCGCTCGAGAAGCTCGCCTTTAGCGCGTGTGGCGCCGCCGGCTTCATTTCCGCCCTCAAGAAGAAGAAGGTATTGGACGCCATCCTGTGCGGCATCGAAGCGCACGTGTGTGTCTCACAGACCGGCCTGGACCTTCTGGACAAAGGACTGAGGGTCTTTGTCGTGGCGGATGCGGTATCCTCGCGGACGCCGGAGAACTATCGGTTTGGCCTGGACCGCCTGCGCGCCGCCGGGGCGGTCATCGTTTCCACCGAGATGGCGCTCTTTGAGCTGCTCGAACAGGCGGGGACCGATGAGTTCAGGCAGATCTTGAACCTGGTCAAGTAAGGCAAGTCACAACGATTCACGTGTGCCGCGCGTGCGAGCAACTCTTGCTGGTAAGGACGCGTTCCACCGCGTCCGTGACTTCGCCGGAAAAGAATGGGACGCGGTGGAACGCGTCCCTACCAGGTTCAGGGGCAGAGGAGATCAACGCAAAGCGATTATAACCGGTTGTTGACCGTTGTTTCGCCGCCCTGTCAAAAGCCCTCGAAGACGTTTATGCTACGATCAGGAGAGGTCGAAACGGTCGAGGTTCATGACTTTGTTCCACACCGCTACGAAGTCGTGCAGGAACTTCTCCTGGGAGTCCGCACATCCGTAAACTTCCGCCAAGGCCCGGAGTTGGGAGTGCGAACCGAAGATGAGGTCCACACGGGTGCCGGTCCACTTGGGTTTACCCGTTTTACGATCGCGGCCTTCAAACACGTCGGCGTCTTTCGAGGCCGCCTTCCACTCCGTGCTCATGTCGAGCAGATTCACGAAGAAGTCATTGGTGAGCGCCTCTGGCCGCTTGGTGAAGACGCCGTGCTGGGACCCTCCGAAGTTGGTTTTGAGGACGCGCATGCCGCCCACGAGCACCGTCATTTCGGGTGCGGTCAAGGTCAGCAATTGCGCCTTGTCAACCAGCAGCTCCTCGGCCGATGCGGCATAGCGGGTCTTCTGGAAGTTGCGGAAGCCGTCCGCGATCGGTTCGAGCACGGCGAAGGAGGTCGCATCGGTTTGCTCCTGCGAGGCGTCCATGCGTCCCGGAGTGAAGGGAACCGTCACCTTCTGACCAGCGTTCTTGGCAGCCTGTTCGACGCCGGCGCAACCGGCCAGAACGATCAGGTCAGCCAGTGATACCTTCTTGCCGCCGGACTGGGCGCGGTTGAACGTGCTCTGGATGCCCTCCAGAGTCTTGAGCACCTTGGCCAGTTGGGCAGGCTGGTTGACTTCCCAGTCCTTCTGCGGCGCCAGACGAACCCGGGCACCGTTCGCACCGCCGCGCTTGTCGGAGCCACGGAACGTGGACGCCGACGCCCACGCGGTGGAAACCAGTTGCGACACAGACAGACCGGAAGCCAGAATCTTGCCCTTGAGGGCGGCAATGTCCTTCTCATCAATCAGTTTGTGATTGACCGCAGGAATGGGATCTTGCCAGATGAGTTCTTCCGCCGGAACCTCCGGGCCGAGATAGCGTGCGCGCGGGCCCATGTCGCGGTGCGTCAGCTTGAACCACGCCCGGGCGAATGCGTCCGCAAACTGATCCGGATTTTCCATGAAGCGCCGCGAAATCTTTTCGTAGGCAGGGTCGAACCGCAGGGCGAGGTCGGTGGTCAGCATGGATGGCGCATGACGCTTTGACGGGTCGTGCGCATCCGGCACGGTATTGGCACCTGCGCCGCCCTTCGGCTTCCACTGGTGCGCACCGGCCGGGCTCTTCGTCAGTTCCCATTCGTAGCCGAACAGGTTCCAGAAGAAGTTGTTGCTCCACTTCGTGGGCGTGGTGGTCCAGATGACTTCCAGGCCGCTGGTGATCGTGTCGCCGCCTTTGCCCGTGCCGAAAGTGCTCTTCCAGCCGAGGCCCTGCTCCTCGAGGCCGGCAGCTTCCGGTTCACGCCCCACATGGGACGCAGGGCCGGCGCCGTGGGTCTTGCCGAAGGTGTGGCCGCCGGCGATGAGCGCCACCGTCTCCTCATCGTTCATCGCCATGCGAGCGAAGGTCTCGCGGATATCCCGCGCGGCAGCGATCGGATCGGGGTTGCCGTTCGGGCCTTCCGGGTTGACGTAAATCAGCCCCATCTGCACGGCAGCGAGCGGGTTTTCGAGGTCCCGCTCGCCGGAGTAACGTTTGTCACCCAGCCAAGTGGTCTCGGCGCCCCAATAAACGTCGCGATCCGGCTCCCAGACGTCCTCACGCCCGCCGCCGAAACCGAAGGTCTTGAAGCCCATGGATTCCAAGGCGACGTTGCCCGTGAGGATGATCAGGTCAGCCCACGAAATCTTCCGGCCGTACTTCTGCTTGATCGGCCAGAGCAGTCGGCGCGCCTTGTCCAGGCTGACGTTGTCCGGCCAACTGTTGAGCGGCGCGAAGCGCTGCTGGCCCCGGCCGCCGCCGCCGCGCCCATCGTGGATGCGGTACGTGCCCGCACTGTGCCACGCCATGCGAATGAACAAAGGGCCGTAGTGGCCGAAGTCCGCCGGCCACCAGTCCTGCGACTTCGTCATTAGTTCACGGAGGTCCTTCTTCACGGCCTTCAAGTCGAGACTCTTGAACTCTTTAGCGTAGTCGAAACCCTCGCCCATCGGATTGGACTTGGAGGAATGCTGGTGCAGGATATCGAGCTTCAACTGGTTCGGCCACCAGTCCTGGTTCGTCATGCCGCCGGCAGTGTGTGTGTGGCCCGTCACCGGGCACTTGCTATTCTCACTCATAGTATTTGTTCCTTTTGTTGTGTGAATTGTTGTCTTGTTTCCAGTTTAAGTTTAGATTCTTTCCGTGGGATTCGGAGGCGGGGAGCCCGCTTACGGTCAGCCAGAGGGGCCTTGGCCCTTTGCCGGCAGCGAGCACACCGGCCTCGAAAGTGAATGAGGTAGTCCTCGATCTGGAAACCGTGGCGGCCGACGTCGGGCCACGGGAGTTTGTTGAGGCGCGCGTCCTCCAGGTCAATGATGTCGCCGCAATCCAGGCAGACGAGGTGATGGTGCTGGCGCAGCTTGGGGTCGAAACGCGCCGAAGAGCCGGGGTGGCAGGTCCTGGACAGGAGGCCAAGGGAGACGAGTGTTCCCAGGATGCGATAGACGGTCATGCGCGAGAGTTGGGGCAGGCGCGGATGGAGGGCATGGAAAACCTGGTCGGCGGTCGGGTGGTCCCGGCGGTCCAGGATCGCTTCGAACACGGCGCGCCGCTGCATGGTGACGGGCAACCCGCTCTCGCGATGGGCGGTTTCAAAGCGCTCGATTCGCCGTTGTTTCTCTGCCTGGGTCATTACAAGGATGATTAGATATACCGGATGATACTTATGCGCAAGTAGTTTTTGGGTGGGCGAAGCATCTTGACCCGGGGCCGGGGGGTTTGGTATTCCTGAGGGCCAGTTATGGACGCGCTGCTGCTTTCCCGGATTCAGTTCGCGCTGACGAGCGGGTTCCACTATTTGTATCCGCCGCTGAGCATCGGACTGGGGCTGATGCTGGTGATCATGGAAGGGCTGTGGCTCAAGAACCGCAACCCGCTCTACCATCAGATGGCGCGGTTCTGGACAAAGGTCTTCGCGCTGACGTTCGCCATCGGCGTGGCGACGGGCATCGTGCTGGAGTTCGAGTTCGGCACGAACTGGGCGACCTACTCACGCTATGTGGGCGACGTCTTCGGCAGCGCCCTGGCGGCGGAGGGCATCTTCGCGTTCTTCCTCGAATCGGGCTTTCTGGCGGTGCTGCTCTTCGGCTGGGACCGGGTCGGGCCTAAAGTGCATTTCCTCGCGACGTGCATGGTATGCCTGGGGGCGCATTTCAGCGCGATCTGGATTGTGGTGGCGAACTCGTGGATGCAGACGCCCGCCGGCTTTCACATTGTGGGCGAAGGCCTGCGGGCGCGGGCTGAGATCACGGATTTCTGGCAGATGGTGTTCAATCCGTCGTCCATGGACCGGCTGCTGCACGTGCTGTGCGGGGCGTGGCAGGCGGGGGCGTTTCTGGTGGTCAGCGTGAGCGCGTGGTATCTGCTCAAGAAGCGCCATGAGGAGTTCGCGCGGGCGTCCCTGCGGGTCGGGCTGGTGGTGGGGATGGCGGCGTCCCTGCTGCAACTGGTCAGCGGACACAGCAGCGGGGTGGGGGTGGCGAAGAACCAGCCGGCCAAGCTGGCGGCCTTTGAGGGGCTTTATGACACCACGGCCCACGCGCCGCTGACGTTGTTTGGCTGGGTGGACGAGAAGCGGGAGGCGGTGAAGGGCGGGGTGGCGATTCCCGGCTTGCTGAGCTTTCTCGTGTACAAGGATACCGACAAACCGGTCCAGGGCCTGCGCGAGTTCAAGCCGGCGGACCGCCCGCCGGTGAATCTCTCGTTCCAGTTCTATCACATCATGGTGGCGGCGGGCTTCGGGATGATTGTGGTGGCGGGGCTGGGCTTTCTGTATTTCTGGCACGGGTCGCTGTTTGAGAAGCGGTGGCTGCTGTGGCTGCTGGCGTTGTCAGTGCTGGGGCCGCAAATCGCCAATGAGGCCGGCTGGTTCGCCGCCGAGGTCGGGCGGCAGCCGTGGATCGTCTATGGCCTGTTGCGGACGCCGGCAGGGCTTTCCGCGGTGGTGAAGGCCGACGCGGTGCTGACGGCGATTGTGCTCTTCAGCCTGGTCTATCTGCTGCTGTTCGCGGTCTTCGTCTATTTGCTCAACGACAAAATCCAACACGGGCCGGACGCGGCGGACCTGACGCCGAGCGGGAAGCTGGCGATGCCACCGTGCGAGGGTTAAATGGGTGGCATGAGTGAAGTGAGTTAAATGAGTTAAATGAGTTGAATAGGTTACATGAGTTACATGAGTTGCATTGGCGGTTTGGGAGCGTGGTGGGCATGAACTTGAGCCATCTGGACCTCAACGCCATCTGGTTCGTCCTCATCGGCGTGCTGTTCACCGGCTACGCCATGCTCGACGGGTTCGACCTGGGCGTAGGGGCGCTGCACCTGTTCACCAAAAGCGACGAGGAGCGGCGCGTCATGCTCAACGCCATCGGGCCGGTCTGGGACGGCAATGAGGTTTGGCTGGTAACGGGCGGCGGCGCGCTGTTCGCGGCGTTCCCGAACGTGTATGCGACGGTGTTTTCCGGTTTCTACATGGCGTTCGTGTTGTTGCTGGTGGCGCTGATCTTCCGCGCGGTGGCCATCGAGTTCCGCAGCAAGCAGCCGATGCGGTGGTGGCGGCAGATGTGGGACATCGGGTTCAGCGTCGGGAGCATCCTGTCGAGTCTCCTGATTGGCGTGGCCATGGGCAACATTGCCTGGGGCATCCCGATCGATGACCGGGGCGAATTTGCCGGCACGTTCGGGAGCCTGCTGCATCCTTACGCGCTGCTGCTGGGGATCACGACCGTGGCCCTGTTCATGATGCACGGAGCGATCTACGCCCTCATAAAGACCGGCGGGCCGCTGCACGACAAGCTGCGCGGCTGGATCAGCCAGTGCATCATCTTCTTCATCATCTGCTACGCGGTGACGACGATGGCGACGCTGTTGTACGTCCCCCACATGGCGGCGCGGGTGCGGGCCAACCCGTGGCTGTTCAGCATCGCGCTGGCGAACATGCTGGCCATCGCCAATATCCCGCGCGAGATTCACCGCGGAAATGACTGGCGGGCGTTTCTCTCCTCGTGCGCCGTGATGGTCACGCTGATGGGGCTTTTCGGCCTGGAGATGTTTCCGAACCTTGTGTTGAGCAACCCGAATTCGGCCCACAGCCTGGACATCTATAATGCCGCTTCCTCGCCCAAGACCCTTGGCATCATGCTGACCATGGCGGGCATCGGCGTGCCCGTCGTCGTGGCCTACACGGTGAGCATCTACTGGATCTTCCGGGGCAAAGTAAAGCTCGACCGGATGAGCTATTGAGCCGAGGCCGAAGTCCAAGCCCCCGGCAAGGGGTCTCTATTTGGCAATCAGGCAGGAACCGGAAATCCTACCGGGCGTGTTTGCGGGCGGACTTGTATTCGGCGAGGACGGCAAAGAACTTGTTTGCGTCGGGGTCCAGCGGGTTGAGCAGCAGCCGCTGTTTCATGCGGAGCGTTTCGAGTTCGGTGGCGTCTTCCTGCTCGGCCACGTAGTAGATCGGTTTGCCGTGGTCTCCGTAGATCGCGTAGCAATACCAGTTCATGATGAACGGCTGGCCGCTCTTGCGGTAGTTCCAGGTCTGGCCGTGAAAGACCTCGCGATTGAGGAGCTTGGTCTTGAGCGTCCGCAGCAGGTTCCGGTCGGTGTGTTTCCCTTGCAGGAGGCGGGGCGTCTGGCCGCGAATATCTTCCCGGTCATACCCGGTAATTTTCATCCAGGCGCGGTTGACGTAGATGATGCGCGGGCCGGCGGGGCCGTCCAGGGTCGCATCGGTGACCATGATCCCGCGGTGCAGATTTTCCAGGACTATCAGCCAATCAAACTTCAATTGCATATTGTTCGTTCAGTCCGCTTGCGGTCGTGCAGGCGGCCTTGCCGTCAACCATAACGCACATTGACGTTTACGCCAAATCACCGTGCGGTGCGGTTATTTCAGGTCAATCTCGATGAGACTCAAGCGCTGGGGAGATTTCAGGTAGGCAAAGACCAGCTCCAGGCCGTTGTAGCGCCCGCCCCAAATGCCGCTGTGGGTTCCCGGGTGGTTAAGCCCTAACTGCTTGATGGCGGTGAGCGCTTTGGGGTCCGTGCCCGCACGGATCCCCTGGCCGTCAATCGTGAGCGTTCCGGTGAATGGAGACGTGGTGCCATGGATTCCGCCACTGGCTTCGCAATCCAGAATGATGCTGTTCGTCGCTCCGGACTTTCGCGAGTAAATCAACAGCCCCTGCTGGTCGTAAGCGTAAATCACAGTGTCTGTCTGCACGACCCGGTTCGTCCGTGTCGGGACGCCCAGCAGACCGGCTACGGCGGTCAGGACATTGTCCCGGGTCACGAGGCTGCCGCCGAGGTGCAAGCCATCCGGCTGCAGCTCCAGCACCAGTGGCGTGAGCGAGGCAATCTGAGCGGCTGGGGCAGCCTGTGCTGGCGCCGTGGGGGGAGCGCTGTCCACGTTCGGCATCGCGGCTTTCGGTGGTTGCTGCTCTTGGGGCCGGGTATTCGCCTGAGAGCGCTGAAAAAGGACAATGCCGGTCCCGACGACGACCGCCAGACCCACGAGGACTGCGGCCATCCGCCACAAGACGGCGGGGTGTTTTCGGCCTGGAACGGCTGGTTGGGCTGACGGCTCGCGGCGGGCTTCTGCTTGAGAGGGGTGCTCGGGCCGATTCTGCCCGGTTCCGCGCGAAGCGCTCTTTGCCCGCGACCGCCGCACCGGGGTGAATTCCAAATGAGCAGTTGATGGAGGGGCTGCCTTTCTGCCGTTGCGCAGGTCATCCACGAGCTGGGTGGCCGGGCCCAACTCGACGCCACGATGGACCAATGCCAGGATGATTTCATCGTCGGAACGATGGTCGTCCCTCAGCCTGGTGGCCAGTTCGATATCCGATTGCAGAATGTCGTGTGTCATGCCCGCTGCGAACTTCTCTACAGGCAAACGAGTTCACATACAAGACCGAATTTGTGACGCTGCCGAACGGCGCGCCTCGCCTACGCGGCAAGTTTCAGGTGGGTGATGCGGAAGACAGCGCCCTGCGGCTCGTTGGCGAGGCATTCGACCTCCCAGCCGTGGGCGAGCACGATCTGCTGGACGACTGCCAGGCCCAAACCGGTGCCCTTCTTCTGGGTGGTGAAGTAAGGCTTGAAGATTTCAGTGCGGCGGTCCGGGGGAACCCCCGGGCCGTTGTCGCGGACCTCGAGCATGGCTTCGGTGGCATTGCGCTTTTCGGCGAGGACTTGGATTTCGCCGCTGCCATCGACGGCCTGGATGGCGTTGAGCAGCAAATTGAAGAGCGCCTGCCGAAGCAGTTGCTCGTCCGCCTCGATGTTAAGCTGCTCGCCCTTGACTTGCAGGCTGATTTTCTTCTCCTCCAGGTCGTAGTTCAAGGCCCGGACGACTTCATTGATGGCCGAGCCGAGGGCAAGTTTGGCGCGGTGGACTTCGCGCGGGCGGGAGTAGTTGATGAATTCGTTCAACTGCGCGGCCACCTTGTCCGCCTCCTCGATGATCTCGCGCGATTTCTTTTGAATCTCCGCCGCGGTGCCGGGTTGTTTGGAGATCACCTGGGCCAGGCCGCGGATGATGTTGAGCGGGTTCCGGGTTTCGTGGGCCAGGCCGGCGGCGGCGAGGTTCATCTCCTTGAGGTGCGTGTTCATTTCGCTGGCCCGCACCAGGCGAAGTTGCAGCTCGGAGGACTTGGCCAGGTTTCTCCAGGCCAAGCCGGAACCCATAGCGGCCACTGTTGCCAGCAGGATGATCATCGTCCGCAACCACAAATCACGGGTGGCCGCGGCCCCCACCCCCTCGGTGGACAGGGTGAGGACCAGCCCGTGCAGTGTTCGGTTGGCAATCAGGGATTGGAGTTCTTTCTCGTCCATGCCCCGCTGCCAGAAGGGACGGCGGGCCCGGCCCCCAGGCTCACGCGACCGTCCGTCCCGCCCGCCTGGGGGCGGGCCGTTGGTAGCGAGGCTGGCTGGAGCGTTCGAAGACCCAAGCTCGTCCGGTGGCGGCCCCCGCCGCGGCCCTCCCCGGCCCGGCTCGCTTACCCGGTTGGTGAACTCGCTCAAAGGGGGCAGAATCAAGGTGTTGGTGACCCCTTGCGAACTCAGGCTGGCGCCCAGATCAACGGGGTTGACCACGACGGGGTTGACGAGGGTGACACTCCTTTGTCCCCAATGTTCGCCTTCCTGCAGGAGGTCTTCTCTTCTTTGCGAGTCAATGGGCCGGCCGGCCCTGGCGACGGTTTGGTTGGCGGCATTGAGCAGTTCAATGGAAATAAGCTCGCTCGACTTGGTCAGTTCGTTGGTGCGGCCGTTGATCAGTTCGTTGAGTACCGGCTCGAGGCGTTCCTGCGGGATCGCGCCCTGGAAACGCATGCCGCGGATGAGCGCGCTGAGCGTGTTGGCGATGTCTTTGGAACGATTGCGCAGATCGGTCCGGGCGGCCTCCTTGACCCGGAGGTGTTCCTCGACCTGCCAGCCGAAGACCAGCACCCAGACGGCCCCGAGGAGCCCGTAAACCAACAAGTTGCGGCGAATCAGGTCCATGTGTTGCCGTGCCACGCAGGCTTCCCGGTCTGCGCCCTGGGAAGGTTTATCGGCCAATTCCGTTTCATGTCAGGCAATAAGGTCACGAGCCTTTGGGGGGCAACACGGGGGCCCCTTTGCCGGATTTCGGAGTTGCGTCCGGCGTGGTCTTTTTGGTCTTAGGCAACTCGTCCAGGAACTTGTTGAGTTCCTCCTCCGTCAACCCCTTGGAAGCGTCCGATCTGGCCCGCTCTTTGGCCGACAGCGCCGCCAGTTCGGTCGGCGACTGGACGATGTACGGGGTCAGGAAGATGACGAGCTCGGTCTTGGAATCACTAATCTGCGTTCGCTTGAACAGGTTCCCCAACAACGGGATATCACCCAGCAGAGGTATTTTGGTGTCGGTCCTCGACTTGGAGGTCTGCATCATGCCGCCAATGACCACGGTCAGGCCGTTGGCCGTGACGACGACGGTATCGGCCGAAGTGATGTCAATGACCGGGGCACTGATGGTCGTGCCATTCGCAGAGGCGGTAATGGGAATGGAGAGGGTCGGGTCAATCGCGGAGATCTGGGGCGACACCATCATCTCCACCAGCCCATCCTCGGTGATGAATGGGGTGACCTTCAAAATGACGCCGACATCCGTATAGTTGTACGCGTTGTGGGAGTTGCCGAGACTGTCATAGGTGGTGCCGGTGATCAGGGGGACCTCCTGCCCAACGGTAATGGTGGCCGGCTGGTTGTTGCGGGCGAGGATGGAGGGCCGCGACAACACTTTGGCTCTGCCGGCTTGCGCAATGGCGTGGAGGGTCACGGTGTAGTCCGTACCGAGAATTTGATAGAGACCGTTGGCGCCGGAGAAGGCCGAAGAGGTTCCCGGCAGGCCGAAAATATTCGAGGTGGACAGGAAGGGAAGGCTTGGGCCGGAACTTATGCTGGGGACAATGCTGGGAGCGCTGCTAACACTACTAACACTGCCATTTGCATTAAAATTCGTGGTGAATATGTTCTGCGTCGTCCAGTTGGTCACCGGGCCGCCGGTCCCGGGAGAACTGCCGATGCTCTTGTTGAATGACCCCTCGATGCCGATGTCCGAGCCGTCATTGTGCGTTACCTGCAGGAACACGCACTTGATGAGCACCTGGGGTTTGGGACGGTCGAGGTTGGTGAGCACCTGGCCGATATACTTGGCGGTGGCCTCGTCCGTGATATAGACCACCCGGCGCGTCTCCGGGTCAATGGAGAAGTAGGCATCCCCGATGGTCGTGTTGTTGGGGTAAGTCCGCGCGGTGCTGCCGGCGCTCGAGCTGGTGCTGCTGCGGCTGCCGCCGAAACCGCCTCCGCCAAAGCCGCCTCCGCCGAAACCGCCTCCGGTGCCGCCGGTTCTTTGTTGGGCGCCGGCCTGAAGCGCCAGTCCCAGACAGAGACCGAGGATGCTGGTGAAATAAGGGTGCCAATTTGCAGGTTGTTTGATCATATTTGCCTCGCCGTTACGTTTAGCCAGGTTGCGGTTGATGCTGGGTGTTCACATTTAGAAGCCGCCGCCGACACCGCCTCCTCGAGAGGAACCGGAACTTCCGCCAATGCCGGTGGTCGCCCCTTGACTCGTAGTTTGCGTACTGGACTTCTCGCGCTGATACAGCGGGCTGCTCGTCCCCAGCATCGGGTTCACACTGCTGCTCTGCGGGCGGACGCTGGTGCGCTGGAACAGGTCCTGGAGGTTTTGATAGACATCCGCCGGATCAGCGTTCTTCAGGTCAAACACCCCCACGACCTCCTTCCGGCCCTTGTCGGAATCCAGCTCCGTGATCATGTCGGCGATTTCCGGCATCACCGTCTTCGACGCCATGACGATGATCGCCGAGGTGCGCGGATCGGGCACCGCCAGCACCCGGCCCATCTTCTTCATCCGGTCGCTGGTATTGGCGGCGGTCCTGGTCGTTCCTCCCTGGCCGCCAAAGCCGCCGCGGAAGAAGAATGGCATCATGGGGTTCTGGCTGCCGCTGCTGGAAGTGGTGGGATCGGGAAATAACTGCGTAAGCTGGTCCGCGATTTCCGACGCGTCCGCGTTGACCAGATGAAACACCCGCAGCTCGGTGACATCGGTCACCTCCTGGTCAATTTCCTTTACCATGTTTTCAATGGTAGCCATCAGGTCAGCGGGGGCGGTGACGACCAGTGAATTGGAGCGGTCATCCCCCACCGCCATCACTTTCGCGGCCGCAGCGCCACCACCGCCGCCGCTGCTGCCGCTTCCCCCACCGCCGGTGCCGCCGCCCGGCCCGCCAAAACCGCCCGGCCCGCCGAAGCCGCCCGGCCCGCCAAAGCCGCCGCCGCCTAACATCCTGAAGAGGTTCCCACGGCCAAAGCCGCCGCCGCCGCCGCCCTGGCCCCCGCCCTGCGAGGTGAATAGTGAGGTGATCAGGGTGGCGGTATCCTTCGCATCCGCATATTTGAGCGGAATCACCCGGATGGACGACACACTGGCGATGGACGTGTCCAGAGCATTGACGATTTTGAGCATGCGCTTGATGTCGGTCTTGGTCGCCACCAGGATCAGCGTGTTGGCGCTTTCGTTGGCCGAGAGCGTGGCCGTGGTTGGCAGTAATAGCTCGAGGTTGGGCACTAACTGGCTGACGCTGGCGTACTTCACCGGGATAACTTGGGTCACCACTTCATCCCCTCTCTCGGCGTCGTCGGGGTTGTTGTTGACAACGATCGGAGTATCTTTGTGGTTAACCCCATCCTGGGCGACGATCGTCAGGATGCGGCCATTGCGAATGACGGCGCACCCGTTCTTCTTCAGTGTCGAATTGAGCACCTCGACCGCTTCGTCTTTGGTCAAATCTTTGCCCTGTACATCGACGGTGCCCCGGACATCGGTCTCTTTGTTGATAATAAACCCGGCCGCCTCACTCAGGTTGTCCAGGACCAGATTCAAGGGTGCGTTGTGAAAGTTCAGGCGTAACCCGTTGATGCCGTTTTCCACGACCACTGGGGGCACGGCAGCGTTGGCCGCGGCGATTGCGTTCGTGCCAGTGACGGCATTGGTCCCCGCAACGGCGTTAGTCACAAGGTCTGCAACGGGGGCCGGTGTGGCGGTTGTGGCGGCCGCGTTGGCAGCGGCCTCCCGAGCCGGGGTTGGCGCGGGCGGCGGTTGATCGGTGCTCGTTTGGATGGTCGTGGCCGGCGCGCTGGGCGCTTCGTTGGTGGGAGCGCCGGGCGTCGCCTCCGCGGCCAGGATCGGGATGCCCGTGGACAGGCAGGTTATTAGAAGGAAGTGTTTGATCGTATTCATTGGGCTTTATTCCTTTTCACGTTTTTCCATCAGTTTCTTGATTATGTCGCTCTCCGCGCCGAGCAAAGCGGCATCGGAGGTAGTAGTGGTCGTGGTGGCTGCGGCGTTCGTTGAGGTTGAAGCGGGTGTGGCCGCGTAGGAAGTGGATTGGCTGGACAGCAGCCACGGACCGTCCTCCTCACGGCGCAACTGCGCGCCCACGCTTAATTCCAGTTCGTTGGTTCCGGACGCCAGCTTCACGCTGTTCGGCGCAATGTTGGTGAGCTTGTAGCCGGCAATCGCGTCGGCCAGCTTCAGCGCCTTCTTATACTCGGAACTCGTGCCGTCGAAAAAGGCGAACGTGCCCTTCTCATAACTCATGGTCCCGACCAGCGTGAGAGCATCGAAGCTCCTGGGCGCCGAACGCACGCGCGGAGCCCGGCGCGAAGTGCGGTTGGGGTCAAAGATATTCCCGTCCACGATGATCTTGAAGGCGGCGTAATCCAGCGAGGCGGGGCCAGTGTTCGTCCCGGCGAGGGCGTTGGTCTGCGCGCCGTCGCTGCCCCGGCTGTAGTCGTTGGCCGACCCGGAACCACCGGGCTGGTTGGACCTTGACCTGAACGAGCGCCGCCCGCGAGACCGGCGATCGTCATTCTGAGATCGGCTGGAGTTATCGAAGCGGTTAACCCTGGCCGTGCGGTCTCCGCTTGGGGCCGGAACGCCGGCTTGCGGGAGAGCATTGGCCTGCGGGAGACTGCTGGCCTGCGGGAGACCGTTGGTCGGAGTCAGATCGTTGGGCGGAGCCATGTCCTCGGGCTGGGGGGAGCCGGTGGCCTGGACCAGGTCACTGAGTTGGGAAATGACCTCGGCCGCTGTGGCGTTGTTTTGGGCGGACGCATCCGGTTCCTGCGCCGCGACGAGGAAACCGCTCGCCAGGCTGACCGCCACAATCAACTTCATGGGTTGCCTCGGGTTCATCGTGCGGGGGTGTTGAGGACCAGGCCGCTGAGCTGCAGGCCCAACGAAAGCTGCTGGCCTTCCTTGTCGCGCGCGCCCAGTTCCACCAGCTCCAGCTTCAGCGCCATCGGGGCCCGCTCGACACTGTAGAGGAAGCGGCTCAATTTTCCGAGGTCGCCGGCCGCGTCCACGCGGCATTCATAGGTCATATAATCATCGCTGTCATGCTTCCACTGGGGCGTGATGGCGGAAATAACGACGCCGCTGTTCTGCGCCCAAAGGTCAATCGCCTGGACAACCTGTTGTTCGGCGGCGGAGGTGTTGTTCGGCAGCGCGTTGCGGGACATCTGCTCCCAGCGGCTCCGGATGCTTTGCTCGCGCTGCACGAGCATTTTGCCCTGGGTAATCTGCTTGCGCAGTTCGCCAATGCGCGTCGCTCGCGCGCTCCAGGCCTTCGTCAGGGGGGAGAGCACCAGTTGGTCCCCCGCGAATAGAACGATGGCCGCAATCGCCCCGATAATCAACAGTTGCTGACGATTCTTAATTTGCATTCTTCCCTCCCTCACTCCATTGGAAGTTGAACGTGAATTGCAGCGCCGGCGGTTGCCCGCGAGTCGGACCCAGGTTCACCTCGGGAATTTGCCGGACGCTGCGCAGTTGCTCCACGGTCTTCAGCAGGGCCTGATAGTTCCGGGCAATGCCCGTGCAGGTCACCGCGTTCAAGTCCCGAATCTCCACGGTCTTGGCCGTCACGCTGCCGTCTTCGGGGAATTTCTCCGTGAGACGTTTGAGGATGGTCAAGCCGCACACCGTTTCGTCGTACCAGGGGCGGTATTGCCGGATTTGCTCTTGCAGGCCCTCCAGTTGCCGGACGTTTGGCTGCAGTTTGGCCCATTGCGACTGCAGCCGCCAGAGTTGGCATTGCTGGAAGAAAAACAGTCCCCCCGCCGCCACCGCCACTGCCGCCGTGGCCGAGATCGCCGTGCGGAGCCGGCCAGAGGAATAGCGGGCTGCGACTTGTTGCCAGGGCGAAGCTTTGGGCAGCAGGAACTCAAACAGCGCGCGCCGCCCGGCCAACCGCCCGGCGGCCAGGCTGAAGGCTGGCGACACGGCGGCGTCCGGGGGGAGCTGGACGCCGAATTCATTGGCGGCATAGCGCGTTACCGGTTCGACCTTGAGGCCCGCCGCATCCAGCCGCAGTTCCATTTCATCCGCCAACTGCTGGGCCAGGTCGCGCGGGCCGAAGACCCGGATGCGCCGCACGGCCTCGCGCAGTTCCGCCGGCAGTTGTCCGAGGGTGATGCGGGCCTCGCGCGCGACCAGATCGGCGTGCAGCACCCGCTGGCTGCCCTCGGCTTCGAGCGCGCCTTCCAGCGCCCGCAGCGCCGCCACGCCGCCGCCGGCCGTGACTTGCAGCGCCACGTGGCTTTCGCCAATCGCCAGCGCCATCACGCCGTTCGAGGCGTCGGCCCCGGACGGTTGCAACGCCGCGATGCCCAGCGAGAAGCTGACCGGCTTGAGCTTCGCCGCCCGCAGCGCCTGCGCCAGCAGCGTCAGGTGGTTCTTCGGAATGCCGACCAGCGTGGCGTGTTGTTTGCCGGACGGGGTATGAG
>Ga0187872_10000203_pt1 | contig 72656 bp, 59 predicted proteins | sample June2016WEW_16_4_FD_132973 | JGI IMG/M metagenome (GOLD analysis project Ga0187872, IMG submission 132973) | Peatland microbial communities from SPRUCE experiment site at the Marcell Experimental Forest, Minnesota, USA - June2016WEW_16_40 | ecosystem: Environmental > Terrestrial > Soil >... | reverse complement strand
GCCACGGCGGCTCGCAGCCGCTGCAGGGCCGGCGGCACCGCGCGCCGCGGCCCTGGGCCACGGCCCGGTTACGGGGGGAATTTCCGGACCGGCTCCCGCTGCGGCTCGGCTGCCGGGTAACTGAACAGCGGGAGCCGCAGCTCATCGGGCAGTCTCGCCTCTCGCCAGGCCATCACGCCCAGGCTGATCAGCCCGGCGGTCATGGCCGCGAGCGGCAGCACCGAGCCGGTGACCGGGTGCCAGCTGCCGAGCAGCGGGTCAAGCGCGTGGCCGGGACCGACCCCGGACTGGAACCGGTCCATCACGTACCCCAGGCTGAGCAGCTGGACCGGCAGCAGCAGCAGGATCATCGCCCGGATGATGGCCGTCTGCGGGGCCCTGCTCAGCCGGCCAGAGCTGCCGATGATGAAGGCGGCGAGCACCGGGATGCCGACCGCCAGCGGCAGGATGTAGCGGCCCTGGAAGGAGAAGCCGAAAGAGTTCACGGTCAGCAGCTCGAACACCACAGGGATGGCCAGCGTTCCGCCGGCCAGCGCGGCGAGCCGCCAGCGGTCGGCCCAGTTCCCGCAGATCACAGCGGCGACGAGCAGTGCGCCGAGCGCGGCCGCCCAGACCCAGATGATCAGGTGCGGCGGGTTCGTGTCGTAATAGGAGAATCCGTCGATCATCTGCGCGATCACCTTGGTCAGCCAGCCGGTGAACTCCACCCGGAGCACGCGGAAGGGCGAGAGACGCAGATGGGCGGTATTGCCGACGTCGCCGACCTGAGAGATGACGGTCCAGGCCACGCCGAGAGCGCAGGACACCAGCACCGCCGCCGACCACCACCAGGTCGCCGCCTGCCGGAGCAGCTGCCGCAGCCTGGCCCGGACTGGCGGCAGCAGCAGGACGATCAGCAGGCCCGCGATCAGCTCCGGCCCCATCGCCCGGAACTGGCCGATCCCGATGGCCGCCACCGCGGCGCGGCGCCGCCATCCCTGCACCCGCACCGAGCCCGTGTCCAGCAGCAGCGGGACCGCGGCGGCCGCCAGCGAGATCCCGGCCGCGATCTCCACCGAGTTCGGGTTGATGCCGCCGGATAGCTCGAAGAACGGCGGGGTGGCCGCGACCAGCAGCCCGGCGATCAGCAGCCGGGAACGGCCCCATTCCAGGCAGCTCAGCCACGCCGACGCCAGGAAGGCGGCGCAGAGCGCGGCGCTGATCAGCCGCGCGAGCAGGATGCCGGTCCAGTCGGGCCAGCGCACCAGCGGCTCTCCGACGACGGCGTAATAAAGGGGGTTGTAGCGGCCCGCGGCGGTGACGACCGTGACCAGCCTGGCCGGGTCCTTCGCGTCGCCGGGAACCGGGGCGCACGCGGCGCTCCGGGACGGGATCCAGTGATAGCAGTAGCGGTTGGTCAGGACCGGCGGCTCCGTGCCGCGGACCAGGCCGGTGGGCACGCTCTGGTAGGCGCCGACATTGCCGACCCCGGGCTCGGTGGCGGGCCGGGGGAAGATCTGCCCCTGCACGACGCCGGCTGCCCGGATGATGTGCCGGACCTCGTCCGGCGTTCCGTCGTAGGGACTGGCCATGGCCCAGGCCGCGCTGATGAGGAAGAACACGAGGAAGGCGAGCGCCCAGCCGCGGCCGGGACGGCCCGGCCGCCCTCGGTCTGCCGCGACTGCGGCCACCCCGTCCCCGACCACCCCGTCGTACTCCCTCGGTGCTCAGTGCGGTTACCTGCCGGCTTCCGCAACTGCGCACCAGCCACGCCCGGCCCGGCATCGGCCAGGATTCCTGGCCCGATTGATGCCCGGGCATGCCCCGTCCAGGGGTCAAATCCCAGGATAAGGCGCCATCGGCGGGATCTGGTCCGGCTTGCGGCGGATTTACCCATCAGCTAGCTAGGGAATTCGGCCGTGGCGGCCTGCCCGGCCTGCGCAGGACCGTCCGCCCCGGCAGGTGGCACGATTCGGCGATGGCATGACCACCGACCGGCCCGCTCGCCGTGACCGGCAGCCGCCGTGCTGGGATAGGGATGCGGCTACCGACCGAAGGAGATGACATGCCCGTGACGCCCCTGCGGGAGCGGAAGGCGTGGCTGGCGCTGCAGCGCCAGCACGCGGAGCTCGCCGACCGTCACCTGCGCGACCTGTTCGCGGCGGACCCCGGCCGGGGCGAGCGGCTGACGGCCGAGGCGGTCGGCATCTACCTGGACTACTCGAAGAACCGCGTCACCGACGAGACCATGCAGCTGCTGGTCGAGCTGGCCGCGGAGTCCGGCCTGGCCGGGCACCGGGACCGGATGTTCCGCGGCGAGCACATCAACGTCTCCGAGGACCGCCCGGCCCTGCACGTCGCGCTCCGGATGCCCAGGGGCACGTCGCTGGTGGTCGACGGCGTCGACGTGGTCGCGCAGGTGCACGAGGTGCTGGACCGGATGCGCGCCTTCGCCGAGCGCGTGCGGTCCGGGCAGTGGCTGGGCTTCACCGGCAAGCCGGTCCGCAACGTCATCAACGTGGGCATCGGCGGTTCTGACCTCGGCCCGGTGATGGCCTACGAGGCCCTGCGCCACTACTCCGCCCGCGACCTGGTGTTCCGGTTCGTCTCCAACGTCGACTCGACCGATTTCACCGAGGCGACCAGGGACCTGGCGGCTGATGAGACGCTGTTCATCATCTCGTCCAAGACGTTCGGGACGCTGGAGACGCTCACCAACGCGACCTCGGCCAGGGACTGGGTGGTCGGCGAGCTCGGCGACGAGGCCGCGGTGGCGAAGCACTTCGTCGCCGTTTCCACCAATGCGGAGCGAGTCGCCGAGTTCGGCATCGACACCGGCAACATGTTCGGCTTCTGGGACTGGGTCGGCGGCCGCTACTCGATGGACTCGGCGATCGGCCTCTCGACCATGGTGGCGATCGGCCCGGACCAGTTCGAGGAGATGCTCGCCGGGTTCCACGCGATGGACGAGCATTTCCGCACGGCCCCGCTGGCGGCGAGTCTTCCGGTGCTGATGGGCCTGCTGTGCGTCTGGTACGGAGACTTCTTCGGCGCCGAGACGACAGCCGTCCTGCCGTACGAGCAGTACCTGAAGCGCTTCCCCGCCTACCTGCAGCAGCTGACCATGGAGTCCAACGGCAAGCACGTCACGATCGACGGGGAGCGCGTCGATTACCAGACGGGCGGGGTCTTCTGGGGCGAGCCGGGCACGAACGGACAGCACAGCTTCTACCAGCTGATCCATCAGGGCACGAAACTCATACCGGCGGACCTCATCGCGTTCGGCCAGACGCTCAACCCGCTGCGCGATCACCACGACATCCTGTCGTCGAACGTCTTCGCGCAGGCGCAGGCCCTCGCCTTCGGGAAGACCGAGGCCGAGGTCCGGGCCGAGGGGACGCCTGAGCGGGTAGTCCCGCACAAGGTGATGGAGGGCAACCGGCCGACGAACGTGCTGCTGGCCGAGATCCTCACGCCGCGGCTGCTCGGGTCCCTGGTCGCGCTGTACGAGCACAGCGTTTTTACCCAGGGTGTCATCTGGAATATCGATTCCTTTGACCAGTGGGGGGTAGAGCTGGGCAAGGTGCTGGCCAAGCAGATCATCCCCGAGCTCACCAGTACCGGGGAGCCGGACCTGCGGCACGACTCCTCCACCAACGCGCTCATCCGTCGCTACCGTTCGCTGAAGGCCGGATCACACGGACAATCAGGAGGCTGACTCAGGATGCCAACAGACAAGCCCATGCAGCTGGGGATGATCGGGCTGGGCCGGATGGGCGCCAACCTGGTCCGGCGGCTGATGCGCGACGGGCACCAGTGCGTGGCCTATGACCGCAGTGCCGTCGTCGTCAAGCAGCTCGAAGGCGAGGGCGCCGACGGGGCCGCGAGCCTGGCCGATTTCGTGGCCAGGCTGGAGCAGCCGCGGGCCATCTGGATCATGGTGCCGGCCGCCGTCGTCCAGCCGACGCTCGAGCAGCTCCGGCCGCTGCTGGACGCCGGGGACATCGTGATCGATGGCGGCAACTCCTATTACCGGGATGACATCGAGCGGGCGAGGCAGCTGCGCACGGCCGGCCTGCACTACCTGGACGTCGGCACAAGCGGCGGCGTCTGGGGCCTGGACCGCGGCTACTGCCTGATGATCGGCGGCGAGGAGGAGCCGGTCAGGCACCTGGACCCGATCTTCAAGACCATCGCGCCCGGCTCCGGGAGCGCCGAGCCGACGCCGGGCCGGACCCGCGGGGACGGCACCGCCCAGCACGGCTACCTGCACTGCGGCCCGAGCGGTGCGGGCCACTTCGTCAAGATGGTGCACAACGGCATCGAGTACGGGATGATGGCGGCCATCGGCGAGGGGCTCAGCATCATCAGGCACGCCGACGCTGGCCTGCACCAGGAGGAAGCCGACGCGGAAACCACCCCGCTGCGCGACCCGGAGGCCTATCAGTACCAGATCGACGTGGCCGAGGTGGCCGAGGTGTGGCGGCGCGGCTCGGTGATCGGCTCCTGGCTGATGGACCTGACCGCCGCCGCCTTCGCCCAGTCCCCGAGCCTCGACGACTTCACCGGGCGGGTGTCGGACTCGGGTGAGGGCCGGTGGACGGTCATGGCCGCCGTCGAGGAGGGCGTGCCCGCATCGGTGATCACGGCCGCCCTGTACGAGCGGTTCGAGTCCCGCGGCAACGGCGAGTTCACCGACAAGATCCTCTCGGCGCTGCGCTCGGAGTTCGGCGGCCACGCCGAGAAGAAGGACTGAGCGGATGAAGCATGAGCTCGAGGTATCCGCCGACGCCGGCGCCATCGCGTCGAAGGCCGCCGGGTACGTGGCCGGGAGGGCACGGGCGGCAGCGGCCGCGAACGGGCGCTTCACCTTCGCGGTCAGCGGCGGGCACACCCCGTGGGCCATGTTCAGCGCGCTCGCCGGCGAGGACATGCCGTGGCAGCAGGTGCACCTCTACCAGGTCGACGAGCGGGTCGCCCCGGCAGGCGACCCGGATCGCAACCTGACCCACCTGCGGGAGAGCCTGGGCTCGGCTCCCGCGACCGTGCACCCGATGCCGGTGAACGATCCCGATCTCGCCGCCGCCGCCGCTGCCTACGGGGCGGCCCTGCCGGAGCGATTCGACCTGGTGCACCTCGGCCTCGGGCCGGACGGCCACACCGCCTCCCTGGTACCCGGCGATCCGGTGCTCGAGGTGACCAATGCCCTGGTCGCGCTGACCCAGCCCTACCAGGGTCACCGGCGGATGACCCTGACCTACCCGGCCCTGGCCCGCGCGGACCAGCTGCTCTGGCTGATCACCGGCGCGGACAAGAAGGAGCCGCTGGCGAGGCTGCTGGCCGGCGACCACTCGATCCCGGCCGGCCGGGTCCGGGCCACCCGGTCGCTCGTGCTGGCCGACGCCGCGGCGGCGGGATCGCCGTGACGACGCCCGCCATCCGGCTGCTGCTGGCGGACGTCGACGGCACGCTGGTCACCTCGGACAAGAAGCTCACCGACCGGAGCGCCGCCGCCGTGCGCAAGCTGCGTGACGCCGGCATCCTGTTCGCCATCACCAGCGGCCGCCCGCCGCGGGGCATGGCCATGCTGATCGAGCCGCTGGACATCCAGACGCCCCTCGCCGCCTTCAACGGCGGGCTGCTGGTGGACCGCGACATGTCGGTGGTCGAGCAGCGGGTGCTGGCGGAGGACCTGGTCCGGCCGGTGGCGAAGCTGCTGGCGTCCTTCTCCCTGGACACCTGGGTCTACCGGGGCGCCGACTGGTACGTGCCCGACCCGGCCGGCTCGCACGTCGCGCGGGAGGCGTGGACCGTGCAGTTCGACCCGAAGGTCTGCCGCAGCCTGGACGGGCTGACCGACGGCGTGGCCAAGCTGGTCGGCGTCAGCGACGACCTGGACGCGGTGGCCAGGGCGTCCGCGGCCGCCCATGATCAGTTCGGTGATCATGTCACGGCAGCTCGCTCTCAGCCGTACTACCTGGACATCACCCACCCGGACGCGAACAAGGGCGCGGTCGCCCGGTACCTGTCGGCGCGCTACGACATACCGCGGGAGCAGATCGCCACGATCGGTGACATGCCCAACGACGTCCTGATGTTCGCCCATTCCGGCCTGAGCATCGCGATGGGCAACGCCAGCCCGGAGGTGCAGCGGTCCGCCCGGCGGATTACTACCTCCAATGACGATGAGGGCTTCGCCAGCGCGGTGGAGCGCTTCATCCTGCGCTGACCGGCGTCGCGCCGCGACCGCCCTCCTGCTCCCGCCCTCCTGCTCCCGCCCTCCTGCTCCCGCCCTCCCTCCTGCTCCCGCCCTCCCTCCTGCTCCCGCCCTCCCGCCCGTTACTTGATCGGCGGGAGGACCTGGTCGCCGGCCAGGACCGTGCGGAACGGGTCGCCGCGCCTGGCGAGCCGGTCCAGCACGGTGCCGATCGTGATGCCGTCCGGCCGCAGGCCGGGATCGTCGAGCTCATCCCAGCCGATCGGCGCGGACACGGGGGCGCCCGCGGCGGCACGCGGGCTGTAGGGGGTGACCAGCGTCTTGCCGACCGCGTTCTGGGTGTAGTCCAGGCGGGCCTGGCCGGCCCGCTCCCGGACGTCCCATTTCCAGCTCACCAGCTCGGGAACCACCGCGCCGATGGACTTGGACAGCTGCTCGACCCAGCCGCGCGTCTCGTCGAATCCTGGCCCGGCGGCGATCGGGATCCAGATCTGGATGCCGCGCCTGCCGGTCACCTTCGGCTGCGCCCGCACGCCCAGGTGCTGCAGGGCCGCGCGGTGCAGCCGGGCCAGGACCAGCACGTCCGCCCAGGCTGTCGCCGGGCCGGGGTCAATGTCGATCAGGGCATAGCTGGGACGGTCCGGGCTGTCGGTGCGCGAGGTCCAGGCATGCCACTCCAGCGCACCGAAGTTGGCCGCCCAGACCAGCGCGGCCGGCTCGCCGACGACCAGATACGTCGACGTCTCGCCCCGGCCAGCCGCCGGATTGTGCCAGCGCGGGATCCATGCCGGTGCGTGCTCGGGCAGCTGCTTATGCCAGAAGCCCTTCTCACCAGCCCCGCCGGGGAACCGGTGCATGTTCAGCGGGCGCCCGGCCAGGTAGGGCAGCACGACCGGCGCGATCCTGGCCGCGTACCTGATGAAGTCGCGCTTGGTCACCGGCTCGCCACCAGGGCGCGCCGGGAACAGAACCTTATCGAGATTGGTCAGCCGCATGCGGCGGCCGAACACATCCCAGGTGCCGCCGGCCCCGAGCGCATCGAGCGCGCCGAGCTGGTCAGTCCGCGGCCCGGCCGGCCCGGTCCTGCTGATGCCAGCCTTGCCCGGTGCCGGCACCGATGCCTCGGCCGGCGGCAGATCGGAGCGCCACAGCCGGTCCGGATCCGCCTTGACCTCATCATTGGTACGGCCGCTCAGCACGGATGCCGGGTGGTCCTCCGGGTCCCAGCCCGGCACTGCGTCATCGTCGTGCTTATGCAGCAGCAGCCACTGCTTGTCGTCCGATCCGGTCCGGACCAGCACCAGCCGCCCGCGGAGCTTCTCGCCGCGGATGTCGAGGTGCAGCTCGCCGTCAGCGACGGCGGCGGCCGGATCGTCGGTGTCGTGCGGCTCCCAGGTGCCGTGATCCCAGACGATCACGTCACCGCCGCCGTACTGGCCGGACGGGATCACGCCCTCGAAGTCGAGGTACTCGATCGGATGATCCTCGACGTGCACGGCGGCGCGCCGGACGCCGGGATCGAGCGTCGGGCCCTTCGGCACGGCCCAGCTCACCAGCACGCCGCCGATCTCCAGCCGGAAGTCGTAGTGCAGCCGCCTGGCCCGGTGCCGCTGCACCACGAACCGGCGGCCAGCGGGCTGGCCGGCCCCGGGCGCGCGCTGCCCCGACGGCTCGGGCGTCCGGGTGAAGTCCCGCTTGGCCTGGTAGGAGCGCAGCGACCCCGTCGCTGGCTGACTGCCGCGCTGGTTTCTCCTGGACGGGGCCATAGTCGCTAGCTTCTCAGGCGCAGGTCGCGGCCGGCCTGCTACTGGCCGAGCGCGTCCCCGGGCTCGATGACATGAGCCTGGGTCTGCGCCAGGGCTACCCGCCATCGGCCAGGCGAATCATGACGCCCGGAGAGCATCAGGCCGGCTCCGGCGCCCGGGCGGCCTCCGCGAGTTCCTTCAGGCCGGCCAGGGTGGCCGCCATGTTGGCCCGGTGCTCGGCCAGCCGGCGGTGCAGGATCCTGGATTCCTTGTCCGGCATCGCGTCGATGGCGGCGCTGATGCCGCTGCGGCCCGGCCCTATCTGCATCCACATGGTCAGCATCGTCCGGCCGCCCGCGGGGGCCAGGGCGAACCGCCAGCGCGCGGCCGGGCTGGCCGGGTCACCGATGGACCAGGCCAGGGTGCGTTCTGGATCGAATTCGCAGATCGTGGCCGTCGTCTGCCAGCTGCCGATGGCCGGGTGCGTGTTGCGGCCGGTGAAACGGGCGCCGAGCGCGGGCCCGGTCGCGCCATCAAGCCAGTCGGCGCCCTGGAACTCGCTGCTGAAGCGGGCCGGGAGCTGGATGTCGCAGACCAGGTCCCAGACGGCCCGCGGCGGCGCGGCGATCAGCAGCGACGACTCCGCGGTCGGGCAGTCGCTGAAGCGCAGCTCGGGCAGGTCCATGCGCCCCTCGTGCCTCCTGCTGGGCGGACGGCGGCTCCTTGACAGCTTAACCAGCCGCGCAGTTCACTGGCGCGACGGACCCGGGCCAGGGGCCGCACGCCCGACCGGAGAGGTCCGCGGCATGCAGGTAGGGATCAGCGCGCAGGTGCGAGATTCCGGCGACGCCGCGTTCGTCGCCGCGGCGGAGCGGCTCGGCGCCGCCTCTGCGTGGGTGCCGGAGCTGTGGGGCCAGGATGCCCTGACCCCGCTTGCGTACCTGGCTGCCACGACCACGACCATCCGGCTCGGCTCATCGATCGCCGCGATCGGAGCCAGGAGCCCGGCCATGCTGGCCATGTCAGCCATGTCCCTGCAGCAGCTGTCCGGCGGGCGGTTCCTGCTCGGAATCGGCACCAGCGGGCCGCAGGTCATGGAGGGCTGGCATGGCGTGCGGTTCTCCTCGCCGCTAGGCGCCACCAGGGACACGATCGAGATTGTCCGCGCCATCGCCCGCGGCGACCGGCTCAGCTACTCCGGCCAGGTCTACCAGCTGCCGCTGCCAGCCGGGCCGGGCCGGGCGCTGCGCTCGATGCTGCCGCCTGCGCAGGTGCCCGTCTACGTGGCGGCACTCGGCCCGCGGAACCTGGAGCTCACCGGCGAGCTCGCGGACGGCTGGATCGGCAACGCGTTCCTGCCCGAGCGCGGCGCGGCCTTCCTCGATCACCTGGCGGCCGGGGCGGCGCGGGCCGGCCGCAGCCTGGCCGACCTGGACATCGTCATGCCGGTCGGAGTGGAGTTCACCGAGGATGTGGACGAGGCAGCCAGGCGGCACGCGCGTGGCTATGCCTTCACGATCGGCGCGATGGGCTCGCCGAACCAGAATTTCTATAACGACGCCTTCACCCGCCAGGGGTTCGGCGACGACGTCCGCGCGGTGCAGGAACTATGGCTGGCCGGGCGGCGTGAGGAGGCCGCGGACCGGGTCCCGGCGGCCCTCGGCCTTGGTACCAACCTGCTCGGCACGCCGGCCATGGTGAAAGAGCGGCTGCGGCTGTACCGCGACGCCGGCGTCACGACGCTGCAGGCCAGGCTCGACGGCGAGGGCCCGGCGCGGCTGGACACGCTGGCCCGGCTGATCGAGCTCGCGGCCGAGGTCAGCCGGGAGCCGCTGCCCGGCCGCCGCGAGGCCGGGAATCAAGCGGAGCCGGCCGGGAATCAGGCAGCACAGGCCGGGCAGGAGCCGGCCGCGCCGGCCGACAGGTGACTAGGAGTCACGGGGCCGGCCGGCTAGCGTCAGGAAATCAGGCCTGGCCTGCCGGGTCAGCTGGCTCGCCGGGCTCGCGTGGGCCAGGCGGCTTACCGGCCGCGGCATGGACATCACGACCGGCGCAAGGCCAGGAGGCGGCTGATGGGGATCATCTCGCGCGGGTTCTCCGGCCGGGGCCGCTCACGGCCCGACCTGCCGCCCGGCCAGTACCTGGTCACTGACTTCCCGGTGCTGTCGGCTGGCCCGACGCCCCGGGTGAGCCTCGACTCGTGGGAGCTGCGGATCCAGACCGAAAGGGGCGCGACCCGGACCTGGGACTGGCCCGAGTTCCGCGCCCTGGCCAGTGACGAGGTAACCGTCGACCTGCACTGCGTGACCAAGTGGTCCAAGCTCGGTACCAGCTGGACCGGAGTGCCGGTGGACGCGCTGCTCGGCCAGCTCACGACCAAGGCTGCGTTCGCCCTGGTGGAGTCCTACGGCGGGTACACCACGAACCTGCCCATGGCTGACCTGCGGGACGGCAAGGCCTGGATCGCCTACCGCTACGACGGCAAGGACCTGACGCCCGAGCACGGCGGCCCGGCCCGGCTGCTGGTCCCGCACCTGTACCTGTGGAAGTCAGCCAAGTGGGTGCGCGGCATCCGGCTCAGCACCGAGGACGAGCCGGGATTCTGGGAGAGCGCGGGCTATCACAACTACGGAGACCCATGGCGCGAGCAGCGGTACTGGGGCGACTGAGCTGGCGGGTCGCCACGGTCGCCGCGGTCCGGGACGAGGCAGCCGGCGCCCGCACGATCGTGCTGGACGTGCCCGGCTGGCCAGGGCACGCCGCCGGGCAGCACGTCGACCTGCGGCTGACGGCCGCCGACGGCTACTCGACGCAGCGCTCCTACTCGATCGCGTCCGCGCCGGACGGCGAGCGGATCGAGCTGACCGTCGTGTCGATATCCGGCGGCGAGGTCTCCCCGTACCTGACTGAAGTGGCGGAGGCCGGCGACCAGATGGAAGTCCGCGGCCCGGTCGGCGGCTGGTTCGTCTGGCAGCCCGACGCGCCGGATCCCGTCTTTCTCCTCGGCGGCGGGTCGGGCCTGGTCCCGCTGATGGCCATGATCCGCTCCCGCGCCGCGGCCGGCAGCCGAGCCGAGTTCAGGCTGCTGTACTCGGTCCGTGACCCGTCCTTGGTGCTGTACCGCTACGAGCTGCGCGAGCGCGCCGCCGAATCCAGCGGCCTGTCTGTCACCTGCGCGTTCACCCGCTCGGCGCCGCCCGGTTCAGCCCGGCCGGCCGGCCAGATCGACGCCGGCCTGATCGCCGCGGCCGGCTGGCCGCCCGCCCGCCGGCCGGCCATCTTCGCCTGCGGGCCGACCGGCTTCGTCGAGGCGGCAGCGAACCTGCTGGTCGACCTCGGTCATGACCCTGGCCGCATCAAGACCGAGCGATTCGGCCCTAGCGGAGGCACCCTATGAGCGAGTCACCGGGCGCCGGCCCGGCCGGCGGCAGCACCTTCGGCGGCAGCACCCTCGACGGCAGCACCCTGGACGGTAACGTCCTCGCGGGAGCCCTCGGCGAGATCTTCGCGGCCGACATCACCAGCGCGCTCGGGCAGTGCGCCAGCTGCCTGCGCACCGGACCGCTGGCCGAGACGCGGGTGTACTCCGGCGCCGTGGCGCGCTGCCCCGCCTGCGCAGCGGTCGTGCTGCGGATTGTCCGCGCTCCGGACCGTGCCTGGCTCGACCTGCGCGGCCTGCGCTGCATTCAGTTCGCCATCCCGGCCGATCAGTAGCTCAGCAGGCGCGGCCACGGCTGACGCGCGGCCCCGCCGCCGGGACCGCACTGTCCCCGCTAGTTCGCGGCGAGGCAAGCGAAGGGGTAGCGTCAGTAACCTAACCACCGTGGCGGGCAGTGCTGGAGATCGCCCGTTTCGACCTCGCCGCTCCGGACCCTGGCGGCGCATCACCATCCGCCCGATGTGCGCCCTCCCAGGAGTTCCACCGTGCGATCGCCAGAACAGGAAACATCCCTGACCGCGCACGCGGCGGGACCGCTGACCCCGGCGGCCGCGGTCGCGGGAACCTCAGGCGCCCCCGGCGGGCTCAGGGCCGCCGCGCAGCCGCCCCTTCCGGCCGCGGCCTATGTGCCCCCGATGCCGCTCGCGCCGCCCCGCGGCAGCGAGTATGCGGAACTGTCCCGGTATGTCAGGCAGGCCGGGCTGCTCGAGCGCCGCCCCGGCCACTACGCCTGGCGGATCGCTATCACCGCGACGCTGCTGGCGGCCGGCTGGACCGCCTTCGTCCTGGTGGGCAACTCCTGGTGGCAGCTCGCGGTCGCGGCCTTCCTCGCGGTCGTCTTCGCGCAGATCGGCTTCCTCGGTCATGACGCCGGGCACCGGCAGATCTCCGGCTCCAGCCGCGCCAACTACGTGCTCGGCATCCTGCATGGCAACCTCGGGATCGGGCTGAGCTACGGCTGGTGGGTGGCCAAGCACAGCCGCCATCATGCGCATCCCAATACCGAGGACGCCGATCCTGACATCGCCATGGGCGCGCTGGCCTTCACCTCCGCTCAGGCGCGCCGCAGTCGCGGCTTCGCCCGGCTGGTGTTCCGGTATCAGGCCTACCTGTTCTTCCCCATGCTGCTGCTGGAAGGCATCAGCCTGCACGTGGCGAGCATCCGCGCGCTGGCCGCCCGCGCTCCCCGGCGGCCGGCCGAGGCGGCCCTGCTGGCCGTTCACCTGGGCGGCTACCTCGCGATAGTCTTCCTCGTCCTGCCGCCGGTGAAGGCCGTGGTGTTCATCGGGGTCCAGCAGGGCCTGTTCGGCCTCTACCTGGGCTGCTCCTTCGCGCCTAACCACAAGGGCATGCCCATCCTGCAGCCAGCCGACCGGACTGACTTCCTGCGCCGGCAGGTCCTCACGTCCCGGAACGTGCGCGGCGGCTGGCTGACCGACACCGCGCTCGGCGGGCTCAACTATCAGATCGAGCACCACCTGTTCCCGTCCATGCCACGGCCCAACCTCCGGCACTCCCAGCCGCTGATCAGGGCTTTCTGCCAGCAGCACGGCCTGCCGTACTGCCAGAGCTCGCTGGCTGGCTCCTACGCCCAGGCCCTTCGCCACCTCAACGCGATCGGCAAGCTCTCCCGGCAGCCCGGCGAGGCGGCCGCCGCACCGTCCGGCTCCGGTCCCTGAGCGCCGGCGCGCTGCGGGATGCGGGCACCTGGCCCGCCGGTGAGGCCGAAAGGTCCCGGTGGCAGGCTAGGCCGGGTGTTCACCACCGACGAGCGGAACCAGCTGCTGGCTACGCTGGTCTCCGCGGCGCGAGATGATGAGCGGCTCATCGGCGCCGCCCTGACCGGATCCGCGGCGGCGGGCAGGGCCAGACCGCTGGTCGGACATCGACCTCGCGCTGGGCGTTGGCGCTGACGCTGCGAAGGCTGAATGCGGTGTCGCGGATCTCGCGGATCGTGTCGTCGAGCAGCCGGAGGGCTCCGGCGATGCGCTCACTGGCGAGTTCATGCGGCAGCTCGGCGGCCGCCTGCAAGCTAAGGCCCACCTCGTACAGGCTGCCGGTTATCCGGTCCAGCAGCTGCTGCTCGTGATGAGCCTGCTCCGCCGCGACGGCGGCCCGGGCCAGATCCGCCAGGTCCTCCAGCCGCTGCATGTCGGTGACATCCCTGACCACGGCCAGGGCAAGGTGCTGGGTCGCGGTCGCCACCGGGCTGAGGCTGATCTCGGCCGGGAACGTGGCTCCGTCCCTGCGCAGGCCGACGAGCCGGGCTCCGGCGCCCATCGGGCGGCTGCCCGGTGCGCGCCCGTAGGCCGCCCGGTGACCGCGATGAGCAGATCGCAGCTCGACGGGCAGCAGCGGCTCGACCGGGCGTCCGAGCAGATCGGCGCGCTGATAGCCGAATATCTCCGCCAGCCGCCGGTTGGCCAGCACGATGGCGCCATCGCCATCGGCCAGCATCACCCCGTCATTGAGAGCGTCCACCAGCTTCCGCAGCACGCCAGGCGCGATGGGCGCGGCGTGGCCGTGGCCGGAGCGGCGCAGCCGCTACGGCGATATGCGCGACGCCCTGTCCCCGCCTGCGGCTTTTCTGGCCGCCGCGCGCCCGGCGCGGCCGGGCCGGACGGCGACGGCCTGCGCTCAGGCCAGTCCGGCCCCGCGCGCCCGCGCGGCGGTCATCGCTTCGCCGTTCCGGAAGAATCGCGACGGGAGCGGCGCCTCGGCCCCGCTCCCGCCCGCCCGCCCCGGCGCTCGGCGAGCCAGGACGCCGCAATGAACACGGGAACGCTCAGGCCCAGCAGCAGCGCGCAGCCGGTGACCGCGCTCGGCACGAACTGGCTGCCCACGCGCACTACGCCGTAATAGTAAAGAATCACCACGGCCATCAGCGTCAGGTAGCCGCCCGCGGCGGTGGCCAGCAGATGGACGATGAGCCGGGGCCATCCCGGTGCGGGGCGGCGGAGGCTGCCGAGGACCGGCCGGCCTGACCCGGACGCCAGGCGGCGTGACCCGGGCGCCGGGCGGCGCAGCATCCGCAAGCCGACCGCGAGCGTCCCCATGACCAGCAGATAGCCGATCACGATGGGCACGAGATCCTGCCGGATCAGCTGGGATGGCATGTCAGGCTGACCCGCCAGGCCGACTCGGCGAGCTGGTCATGCCCGGAGCAGGAAGTGCCAGCCGCGGACGAAGATATGCCAGCCGAACCACAGCCAGAGCGCGAACAGGGCCCACCGGCCGACCGGGTAGCGCATGATCGCCCGGAAGGCGGCGCTCAGCGTCGGCACGCTGCCGCTGAGATGGCTCAGTGCCAGGCCCTCCCAGGCGAACAGCGCGCCGAACAAGACCGCCCACACCAGATAACCGATCACAGGATGCTGTCCCACTGAGACCTCCAAGGGCCGCAGGCCGGCCTGCGGGCTGCTGCCCGGCGCGGCGCAGGAAATGACCGTCACGATCGCGTTCGGCCCGGATGCACGGCCGGATGCGCCAAAGCAGCCTCGGCGCCCGCGGCCCGCCGGGCCGGGACCCGGTCACCTCCAGAGATAGTAATCACGGGCCGGCCGAAGAGGGTCGTCCCGGCCCTGGGCCGCCGCCGCGGCGCCGGGACAGCACCGGCCGCCCAAAGCGCCGCCTCCCGTCGGAGGGGCAGCAGCTCTGCGTAGCCACAGGGAACTAGCGCGGATAGTCCAGACGAACTAATCATCCGTTCTTGTGACCCATGTCATGCCTATCTTTCCCCCTGTTTCACTCTTGCCGCAGCCGATGATGGTGCAGGGTTGTGCCCCGACAGCACCTTGCGTGCGCGACGATTACCTTCGGTGATTCCGTCGCCCTGAAACTGCGCGGCGTCCGCACGCCGCTGGCCGGGCACCGCTGCGGGCCAGCACCCTGGGTGACAGCCGAGCGCTACTCGTGCGCCCGACCAAAGGCTCGTTTTGTCCCGGACTCCAGCCCGGCACCAGGGGCCCTCGCGGCCCGCCGCCCCACGTTCCGCGCCGCGCTCCGCCGCGCAGTCCCGGCATCGCAGGCGGCGGCCGCCGAGCACGTCGGCGCTGCGGCCCAGGCCCGCGCTCCTGGCTGCCGCGGTGACGGCAGCGATCCTGACGGCCGGCCTCGTCGTCGTGCCGGCCGCGATCGGGGCCAGGGACCCGCAGCACGCCAGGGGCCACGGGCACGCCGTCAGCCGGACGGGACCAGGCGCCGTGGCCAGCACGCTCGCGGATGGCAGCCAGCTCGACGGCCTCGGGAAGGCAGCCTTCGTTCCCGAGTCCATCAGCGCCCTGGCCGCTGCCCGCGCCGCCAGCGCCCGGCCGCACGTCCCGGCGGTCAAGCCTGCCGCCCCCCGGCGGCCGCCGGCCGCGGCCGTGCCGGCGCCCGCGCCGGCGCCCTCAGCCCCGCCCGCGCCGGTGTACCTCAACCCGCTCCGCAGCGTCTCCGGCCTGGTTCCCGAGCGCATCGACATGGGCGTCGACTTCGGCGGCGCAGGCCCGGTCTACGCTCTGGGCAACGCGGTGATCACCACTGCGACCGGCGCCTCCGCCGGGTGGCCGGGCGGCGGATGGATCACCTACCGGCTGACCGGCGGCCCGGCTGCCGGGCTCTCGGTTTACGTGGCCGAGGACGTGACGCCCGCTGTGCAGGTCGGCCAGGTGGTGTCTTCCTCCGCCGTCATCGCGAACATGTACAACGGCGGCGACGGAATCGAGACCGGGTGGGCGATGCCGGACGGCGCATCGGCCGAATCCCAGCTGCCGGTGGCCGGCGGCATCAGCGGAGCCGGGCCGTTCCCGACCAGGGTCGGGCTCAGCTTCGATGTCCTGCTGCAGGGTCTCGGCGTACCGGCCGCCGCCAACTTCGGCCAGCTCCCCTACGGCCTCCTGCCGGCGGGCTACCCGGCTGACTGAACCATCGCGGTCCCGGCTCGCCAGCGTCGACCAGAGCATGACCATGAACTGGTTGTCGTAGGCCAGGTCGCACTCGGGGCGGTACCGGTCATGACCGCCCAGGTACTGCACCAGTATGTCCGGCGCGTCCAGCACCAGGTCCGTCCCGAGCGCGGTGACGTCCGCGACCTCGCCGTAGAGCTGCGCAAGCGGCCCGGCAATGTCAGAGGACAGCTGCTCCACGCGGGCCAGGAACACCTCGGCCTCCTGCGGGCCGAGTCGCTGCCGCACGGCCGCCTCGCTCGCCGGGTCTAGCTGGAACACGCGGGACACCTACGTTCACGGCTGGGGGCGCTCAGGGCTGGGGACTCAGCCGGCGGCCGTCCACACAGTAATATCCGGCGCCACGACGACGCTCAAGCCGGCCCGGCGAAACCACCCCGCGTCACGCGCCATCGCCGGCCGGCGGGCCCTCCTCGCCAGTCTTCTGTAACACCAGCGGCCCGGCGGCCGGTGTGAAGGGCAGGAGCAGAGGAGGCAGCGATGCCTGATGAGCGCGGGACGTGCGGCGCAGGCCGGACGGAACCGGCCAGCCGCCGGCGCTTTCTCGGCGGCGCGGGAGCCCTGGCACTCGGCGCCGGGGCCGCGGTGATGCCAGTGCGCCAGAGCGCAGCCGGCGCCGTGGCCAGGCCGCCGGGCCTGGCGCCGGCCGCGGACCCGGGCGTGAGCCCGGCCGGGATCCGGGTCGGCCCGTCCGATCCCCGGTACCGGACGCTCAGCATGGGGTTCAACCAGCGCTGGGTCGGCGAGCCCGCCTACATCCAGCTGGTCAGCAGCACCGCCCAGGCGCTGGCCGCGGTCCGGGAGGCGATCCGGGCCGGCCTGCGAATCACGGTGCGGGGCGGCGGACACTGCTACGAGGACTTCGTATCCGGCAACCCCGGCGGCGTGATCATCGACATGAGCCAGATGCACGGCGTCTCGCGGTCAGCCGACGGGACGTTCTGGCTGGAAGGCGGCTGCACTAACTGGGACGTGTACACCGAGCTCTACAAGCGTTACGACGTGACGCTGCCGGGCGGCTCCTGCTACTCCGTCGGGGTGGGCGGCCATGTGGCCGGGGGTGGCTACGGCTTGCTGTCCCGGCAGCTTGGCCTCACGGTCGACTACCTCAGCGCGGTCGAGCTGGTCGTCGTCAGCCGGGACCGGTCCGCCTCGGTGGTGACGGCCAGGCGGGACGATCCCCGGACGGCGGACCTGCTGTGGGGGCACACCGGCGGCGGCGGCGGAAACTTCGGCGTGATCACGCGCTACGGCTTCGAGCGCCTGCCCCGGCCGCCGGAGGATGTCTGGCTGAGCGTGGTCGCCTGGGACTGGGACTCGATGTCCGAGCCTCGCTTCCGGCGGCTGCTCGGCAATTACGGGCGCTTCATGGCGGCGCACAGCCATCCGGGAAGCCCATACTCCCGGCTCTTCTCCCTGCTGAAGCTCACGCACCGATCCGCCGGGCAGATCGTGCTGGTCACCCAGGTCTCAGGAGCGGACGGCTCGCTGCTCGACTCGTTCCTGGCCGCGATCAGCCGGGGTGTCGGGCCGCCCGTCGCCCAGACCCGGCCGGCCGGCCGGGAGCTGGCTGTCGTGGCCTCCGCCGACGGCCGGCGGATGCCCTGGCTGCAGGCGACCCAGACGCTGAACGGGTCGGGACCGAACCAGCGGGGCAAGTACAAGTCCGCCTACATGATCACGCCGTTCCCGGCCCGCCAGGTCACGGCGATCTACGCGGCGCTCAGTGACCCCGGTTACGAGAACCCGCAGGCGCTGCTGCAGGTCGACTCCTATGGCTGCCAGGTCAATGCCCGCGAGCCGGGCGTGACCGCCGTGGCGCAGCGCTCGTCGATCATGAAATTGCAGTACCAGACCTACTGGACCGACCCGGCCGACGACGGCGTCAACCTGGCCTGGATCCGCCGCTTCTACCGGAGCGTGTACGCGGCGAGCGGCGGCACGCCGGTGCCCAACGGCATCACCGACGGCTGCTACGTGAATTACCCCGACGTGGACCTGCCGGACTACCCGGCGCTGTATTACAAGCAGAATTACCGTGCGCTTCAGCTGGTCAAGGCGCGATGGGACCCGATCAACGCGTTCCGCTACAGCCAGTCGATCCGGCTCCCGGGCCGGACGCCCGCCGCGCACGAGGTTCCTGGCCGCACATGACGAGTGGCCCTAGACGATCGTGATGACACCCGCTACGGTCTGGGCATCGCTGGGTGGCCGTGGCGAGGGAGGCAACGATGGCTCATCGTACGGTTAGCGACGTGATGACGGCCGAGGTAGCGACGATCGACGAGGACGCGCCGTTCAAGGAACTGGTCAGCGCGCTGGCCGAACGCGGCGTCAGCGCGCTTCCGATCCTTGATGCCCAGGGCCGGGTGAGCGGTGTCGTCTCCGAGATCGACCTGCTGCGCAAAGAGGAATACCGGGACGAGCCGGGCGAGGGCCATCCGTCGCCGTGGCGGCACCGGGGCGACCGGGCGCGGGCAGCGGGGCTGACTGCGAGGGACGTGATGACCGCGCCGCCGGTCACCATCTCGCCGGATGCCAGCATCGTCACGGCGGCCAGGATGCTGCACCGCCACGGTGTCCGGCGGCTGGTGGTGCTCGACGCCGACGGCTGGCTGGCTGGCATCGTCACCCCCAGTGACCTGCTAAAGGTCTATCTGAGGTCCGATGACGACATCAGGGCCGAGGTGCTGGATGAGGTGATAACGGATTACCTGGGAGCCAATCCCGACCTGGTACGGGTAGCCGTCAGCGACGGCGTGGTGACCCTCGGCGGTACGGTCGCGAGCCAGAGCATGATGCGGCTGGCCGGGAAGATGGCCCGGTCCGTGGACGGGGTCGTCGACGTGGTCAACCATCTCAGCTGCTGAGCCGACGCTGAGCAGCATCGCGGCCAGCCCGCGATGCCGGGGCCCGCGATGCCAGGGACTGAGTGCCCGCGGCCAGCCGGAGCCGCGCGGCGTCAGCGCGCTCTAGTTCCTCGATCGCGAATGTCACCTCGGCCAGCGCCTGCTCGAGACGCGGGATCCAGCGGTCCCTGACTGCGCGGAGCCGGTGCCGCGTGGCCGCCGCCTCAGCCTCGATGACCTGCAGCGCCGCCGTGGCCACCGCATGCCGGACAGCGGCGGCGAGCGCCTCGCCGTATGCGTGGCGTGCCCGGCTGAGAGCCGGCCCTTCCCAGCCGCCGCGCTCGGGGAGCACGCTGACGGCGCCGGCCGGGTGCCGCGCGCCCATGGTGCTGGCGTAGGAGATCGTCACCTCCGCCAGTCGCCGGTCGTCGCTGGCCAGCCTGATGGCGCGCTGGCCGCCGAGCAGCGCGCCGCGTACCAGCCAGAGCTCAGCGTCCGCGCACAGCCGCTCCCACTCTCGTGCCGTCTGGCCGGCCGAGGCGCGCAGCCGGTCCAGCTCGCCCTGCAGGATGCGCAGCTTGCGGTCGAGTAGGTCAGCGCCCCGGCGGGCGACTTCAAGGCGCCGTTCCAGCCAGAGCCGCCCGGCGCGGCCGGGTGGCACGGCGAGCCTGGCCGGGCTCACGGCAGGTCCGCCGCCTCGGCGCCGCCCGGTGCCGGGCGGAGGGCCGGCCCGGCGCTGCCGCCGGCCGGACGTTGCGGATAGTAGGCGTCCAGGGCCGCGCCGGGTAGCATGGTCAGCTCCCGCCGGGGCAGCACGGCCAGCGCCTGCCAGGCCCGGCCGAGGGTCTCGGTGAGCGTGCGGTTCTCGTTTCGTGCCTGGTTCATGAGCTGGTGTTCAAAGGCCTGTTCCAGATCCTGGTACCGCCGGTCTGACGCGGTCAGCGCAGCGGTCCCGATCAGCTCGGCCAGCTCGCGGGCCCGGCGGGCCGCAGCGAGCGCGGCCAGCAGCTGAGCGGCCACGTCCAGGTGGTCGTCCCTGGTGCGGCCCGGACCAGCGCCCTTGCGCATCAGCCTGGACAGCGAGGACAGTGCGTCCACCGGCGGGTAGATCCCGCGCGCGTGCAGATCAGCCGACAGGACGATCTGGCCCTCCGTGATGTAACCGGTGAGGTCTGGCACCGGGTGGGTGATGTCGCCGGCCGGCATGGTCAGCACCGGGACCAGCGTCACCGAGCCCGGCGTGCCGCGGATCCGGCCGCATCGCTCGTACAGCGAGGCCAGGTCGCTGTAGAGGTAGCCGGGATAGGCGCGCCGGGCCGGGATCTCCCCGCGCGCGGCCGAGACCTCGCGCAGCGCCTCGCAGTAGCTCGTCATGTCGGCCATGACCACGAGCACGTGCCGCCCGAGCGCGAAGGCCAGGTGCTCGGCGACCGTGAGGGCCAGCCGCGGGGTCAGGATCCGCTCGATGACCGGCGCGTCGGCCAGGTTGATCAGCAGCACCAGCTCGCCGGCGGCCGAGCGCTCCTCCAGCACGCCCCGGACCGACGCGGCGTCGGCGTGGGTGAGGCCCATGGCCGCGAAGACCACGCTGAACGGCTCGCCGCCCGCCGATGCCTGCGCCGCCACCTGGGCGGCGAGCTCCAGGTGCGGCAGCCCGGCGACGGAGAAGACGGGCAGCTTCTGCCCGCGCACCAGGGTGGTCAGCGCGTCGATGACGGAGACTCCGGTGAGCACCGGCTCGGCGGGCGGCTCGCGCCGCACCGGGTTCATTGGGTTGCCGGCCACCGGCGCCGTGCGGTCGCCGGTGATCGGCGGCCCACCGTCCATCGGCTCACCCCGGCCGTTGCAGACCCGGCCCAGCCATTCGGCGCCCACCGGGATGCGCAGCGGGCTGCCGCTGAAGGCGACCCGGGTGGTGGCCAGGGCCATGCTCTGCGTGCCCTCGAGCACCTGCACGACGGCCAGATCGCGGTCGACTTCCAGGACCAGGCCGTGCCGCGGCGGCCCGGATCCGGCCGTGATCGTGGCGAACTCGTCCCAGCCCACGCCGGCGACCCCGGTCAGCACGAGCAGCGGCCCGCGCAGCTCGGTCACGGCCGTGTACTCGCGCGGCGCCCAGGCGGTCATCCCGCGGCCTCCTGGCGCTGCGCATCGTCCCGGCCGGTGGTGGCCCGGGCACGGGCTAGCTCACCCGGCCCGGCCGGCAGCCCGCCGGGTCCAGGGGTCGCACCGGAGTCAGGGGTCCCACCTGCGTCAGGGGTCTCACCGGGGGCGGGCGGCTCGCCGCGAGGCGCACCGGAGGCAGTAGGCCCGCCACGGGCGGGCGGCTCGCCGCTGGGGGCCAGCTCGTCCAGCCGGGCGAGCATCGCGTCCTGCCGGGCGGTGACCGCGGCGGGCGTGGTCGCCTCCTCCCTGGCCCGCAGGATCGGCGAGAAGTCCTGTTCCTCGATCGCGCCCGCGGGAATGCCGGCGCTGGCCAGCACCTGGCAGCGGTCCGCGACCGCGAGCACCGCGGCGGCCAGCGCGGCGGCCCTGGGGATGTCACAGTAAGCGTCGGCGTCGCTGAGCGAGCTCTGCTGCAGGACGCCCTCCCGGATCAGCCGTCCGGCCAGGATTGTGGCGCGCTCGCGGCCGGGCAGGGCGCTGACCCCCATGAGCTCGGCCAGCGCGCCGAGCCGGTCCGCCTCCGCGAGCAGGGCGGCCAGCCGGTTCCTGCGGTCCTCCCAGCCCGGATCGCCGGCGCTGACGTGCCAGGCACTGACCGAGGCCACGTCACGGGAGAATGATCCCGACCAGGAGACGGCGGGGTAATGGCGGGCATAGGCCAGGTCCCGGTCCAGCGACCACAGGCAGCGCACGAACCGCTGCGTGTACGTGGTCACCGGCTCGGTCATGTCACCCCCCGCGGGAGACACCGCGCCGATGATCGTCACCGAGCCCTCGCGGCCCTCCACAGTGGTCACCCGGCCGGCCCGCTCGTAGAACGCGGCCAGGGCCGAGGACAGGCTGGCCGGATATCCCTCCTCCGCGGGCAGCTCCCCGGTGCGAGAGGCGAACTCGCGCAGTGCCTCCGCCCACCGTGAGGTGGAGTCGGCGATGATGACCACGTCCAGCCCCATGTCCCGGAAGTGCTCGGCCACTGCTGCGGCACTGTAGATGCTGGCCTCGCGGGCCATCATCGGCATGTTCGAGGTGTTGGCGATGACCACCGTCCGGTCCGTCAGCCGCCCCCCGGTCCGCGGGTCGCGCAGATCGGCCAGCTCGGCCAGCATGTCAGCCAGCTCGTTGCCCCGCTCACCGCAGCCGACGTAGACGATCACGTCGGCGTCGCACCACTTGGTGATCTGCTGCAGTAGCACGGTCTTGCCGGTGCCGAAACCGCCGGGCACCGCGGTCGTCCCTCCCCTGGTCACCGGGAAGAGCACGTCGACCACCCGCTGCCCGGTCAGCAGCGGGGCACCGCCGCCCTCCAGGCGCTCGCGATAGGGCCTGGGCACGCGCACCGGCCAGGCCGTGGCCAGCTGCACGGCCGCACCGCCGATGACCGCGACGGCGGCCTCGGCGGAGGCGGGGCCGGCCGCGCGCACCTCGTCGACGCGGCCGACCAGCCCCGAGGGGGCCAGGACCCGGTAGGGGATGTTCCCGGCCAGTGCCACCGACCCCAGGCAGCCGGCCGGCCCCACGGCATCGCCTGCCGCCACGGCCGGGGTGAAGTCGAAGTCCTGCCCGGCGACACCGGTCCTGGCCTGGCCCGGCTCCAGCCAGACGGCTGCCCCGGCCAGCGGCCGCAGCAGCCCGTCGAAGATCCCGCCGAGCAGGTGCGGGCCGAGCCGGGCTGACAGCGGCTCGCCGCGCGAGCGCGCGGGGTCGCCGGGAGCCAGCCCGCCGGTGTACTCGTAGGCCTGCACGGTGGTCAGGTCGCCCCGGATGGCGACCGCCTCACCCGGCAGCCAGGCCGGGCCGACCTCGACGATGTCGTACATGGCCACCGCGGGAAGTCCCGCCACCTCGACGAGGGGGCCGTTCACGCGGATGACCCGGCCGCCGGCCGGCGGGGTGCTCACGGCACCCACAGGTCGCGCAGGTCGTCGCCGAGCGCCTCGACGGCCCGGTCGGCCAGCCGGGGCAGCGAGCAGTCGACCAGCAGCCCGGCGGCGCGGGCGACGACGCCGCCTGCGGGGTGCTCGGTGACCGTCGCGTCCGGTCCCGCGGCCGCTAGGGCCAGCCTGACGAGCCGATCGCGAAGCTCGCCGTAGCCCGGTTCATCGCGCAGCCGCACGATCGCCTCGCGGGCCTGGCTGATCAGCTCATCGCGAGCATCGCGCCGGGCGCTGAGCAGGAGGAAGCGGGCCTCGTGGCGGCTGCGGCGCCGCTCGCCAGCTGCCATGGCCGCGGCCCGGGCACGCCCGCCGGCCCGTCCCGCCGCGACGGACTCCGCGGCGTCGCGGCGGGCCTGAGCCGTGATCAGGTCCGCCTGGCGGCGGGCGTCCGCGATCATCCGGTCAGCGCGGGCGGCGGCGCGTTCCAGCATCGCGGCGCGGACCGGCGCGAGAGCGGCCTGCTGGTCAGCCAGGAGCGTCATGCCGGCATCACCACCGGCAGCACGTCGCCGCGGGCCGGCAGCGCGTCGCTGAGCCAGCCCGCCGCCCGGGCGGTCAGGATGACCACCGCGACGTCGCCTGGCAGCGAGAGCCAGGCCCGGCGCGCCTCCTCCTCGCTGCCGGCCGGGTATACAGCGGCGCCGGCCAGGGCGAAGCCCTGGACCCGCAGGTCCTCGCCGATGACAGCGACCGTGGACATCGACGGTCACGACTTCCCGATCAGGATGATCCCGATGATCAGGCCGTAGATCGCGATGCCCTCGGCCAGTCCGACGATGACCATGGCCCGGCCGAACAGCTCAGGCCGCTCGCTCATGACCGCCAGGGCCGCGGCGCCGGTGTAGGCGACGGCGATGCCCGCGCCGATCGTGGACCCGGCCACGGCGATCGCCGCGCCGAGCAGGGCCGCCGAGTTGCCGCCCGCGGCGGTCCCGGCGACCGTCGCGGTCCCTCCGGCCGCCGCGGCCGCCGGCCCGGCCGACGCCGCGACGGCGAGCAGGACGACCGCACCGATCAGCAGCAGCGCCCCTAGCCCGGCGAGAACGTAGCCCGCCCGGCGCCCGCGCCGCGCGGCCAGGCCTGCCGTCACGGCAGGGACGGCAATCAGGGGCAGCCCGATCAGCCAGGCAGTCATGACACACCTTCTTTCACGTTCAGACCATCGACACCAGGCAGAACGGAAGCTTCATCGCCGGTCGTGACCGGCAGGTGCCACGGCCTGAACAGCCGGCCCTGCGTGACGAAGATCCGCGAGAACAGCTCGTAGTACTCCAGCCGCAGCGCCTGGATGGCGGCCACCAGCGCCTCCAGGCTGAACGCCAGCGCGGTGCCGGCGACGAAGACCGCGACGGCGGCGATCGCCGCCCCGCCGCCGCGGTGCCACAGGGCCCGGGTGCCTTCCCACACCACCAGCCCGAGCGCGGCATGGGTGAGCCCGAAGGCGGCCAGTCGGGCGAACGACACGACGTTGGACCCCAGCCGGACCACCAGGTCGAAGAGCTCGACCGACGCCTGGGCCAGCCCGGCCGCGCCGCCGCCCGCCTCGGCCAGGAAGCCGGTGAAGCCGAGCGTCAGCCCGGCCAGCGCGACGAAACCGCCGACGGCGAGCAGCGGGGCGAGGTGCAGGTGCCAGCCGCCTGCCAGGATCGCGATGCCGAGGAACAGCGATGTCCCCGCGACGCCCGACGGCGCATATAGCGCGGCCGGCCAGCCGCCTTCCCGCCACCGGTTCACGGTGCCCAGCGCGTATGCCCCGGCCAGCAGGATGGCGCCGGCGCCGACCGCAACCACCAGCAGCGTGACCGGGCTGCTCAGCGGGTTGAGCCAGATCGCGGGCAGCAGGCCGGTCGGGCCGAAGCACTCGCCGTAGAGGAAGCCGAAACCAGTCGCGGCCACCCCGGCGCCGCCCACGAACGGCCAGGCCCCGCGGAACCGGCGCGCCCAGCGCGGCCAGCCGGCCCGCAGCCCCACGGCCGCCGCGACCAGCAGCACCCCCTGGCCGGCGTCGCCGAACATCATCCCGAACATCAGGACGTAGCTGGCCCAGGCCAGCCAGGTCGGGTCGAGGTCGGCGTAGGGCACGGTGCCGTACGTCTGCACCAGCGGCGTCAGCGACCTGCGAATGGCCGGGCCGGCCAGCAGCGTGGGGGCCTGCGCTCCGCGCGGATAGCGCAGCGGAACGACCGCGCCGCCCGCCGCGGCGACGCTGGCCGCGAGCCCGGCCACGCGCCCGGCGGGCACCCAGCCGGCCAGGGCCGCAGCTCCTGACTGCCGGACTGCCGCGGCGGCGCGCGCCTCCAGCTGCGCCTCGCCGGCCACCAGGTCATAACGGCCGGCCAGCTCGAGCTGGCCGAGGTCGGGCAGATCGCGCGACAGCGCCGGTCCGGTTACTGCCTGCCCGGCGCGCTGCAGCCGCCGGGCCGCATCGCCGGGCGCGCTCTGCCCTCTATCGCCCTGGTCGATCTCCGCCGCGCCCGCCTCGGCGACACGAACCAGCACCTGGCGCAGCGACTCGGCCGGGGCGACCAGCGCGATGCGCCGCATGCGGACCGGCGCGGCGGTCTCAGGCCACCGCATCGTAGGCCTCCAGCGCGCCTCCGCCGCGGGCCGCGGCCTCTAGGGCCGCCCGCACCCGCCAGGCGTCCGCCGCCAGCACGGCCACGGCGCCGAGCACGGGCCCGCTATCCAGGCCGGACGTCCGCAGCAGCATGAAGCCATCTCGCTCGACCCGCGCCCACCAGGCTGCCTCCGCTCGCCACAGGTCCTCGGCGGTGCGGACGCCGTCCAGTGCCCACCGGGCCCGGCCCGGCAGCCGCCCGGCCAGCTTGTCGAGCGCTACCGGCTCAGCAGGCGGCTGGCCGAGCAGCCCGGCGGTGCTGGCGAGGAAAACCGGGGAAAGCGGACGGCCCTGCGCGAATTGCTCTGCGGCCGCCAGCAGCGCGGCCGCGCCCGCCGCCCAGGTCCGCGCCGGGTCGCCGCAGCCAGCGATCCTGGCTGCCCAGCGAGCGCGCATGCCGAGCCGGATAGCCAGCTCCGTGTCGTCACCGGGGTCCCGCCAGGCCGAGCGGCCCAGCGCCGTTCGCAGCGCCGCCGGGCTCGCCGCATCGCGCAGCTGCGGCCAGGCCGTGGCCAGCGCGCCGAGCTCGAACGCCGGGCTGGCCGGCTGGCCCGCCAGCTGCGCCAGCAGCTCGTCGACGTTGGCGATCTCGAACCAGCCGGCCAGGGTCCGCAGCAGCGAGACGCCGCCGCGCGGCAGCCACCCGGCGAGCACCCGCATGTCCCACAAGATGGTGCTGGCCACCGCGTTCTGCGCTTCGGCGAGCGGCTGCGCCGCCCGGATCTCGCGGCCGTAGCAGGTAGCCTCCAGTGCCGCCAGCGCCTCGCGCAGCGACCCCGACGCCGCCAGCTGCCGGGCCGGGCCTGCGCCGACGCGGCGGCGGGCCAGCGCCCTGGCCCGGACGCTGCCGGCTACCCATCCCGCGCTCACGGCGCCGTGCTCACGGCCGGCCGCCGGGGTCATGGCCTGCTGGGGCCCAGCCATCCGCTGGCAGCGCCCGGACCAGGTCAACAGCCCTGCTGACTAGCGCGGGAATCCGCTGCGTGGCGAGCTGGCGCTCCCGTGCCGCCTGCTGAGCGGCGGCATCTAGGGCCTGGCGGGCGTCGGCACGGGCGGCGTCCACGACCTGCCGGGCCGCCTCATCGCCGACCGAGCGAGCGCGGCGCTCAGCCTCGGCGGCGACCGCTGCCGCCTGCGCCCTGGCCTCGGCCACGATCCGCACCGCGTCCCGCCCGGCCTGGGCGATCACCTGCTCGCACTCTGCCTGCGTGCCGCCGAGCAGGTCCAGCACCGGACTCAGCTCTGCCACCTGGCGGGACCGGCCAGACGGCACCGCGGCCCGGGCGATGGCGCCGGGAGCGCCTGCGGGCCGGAACCGGTCCAGAAAGTCACGCAGTTGCGGCACGCCCACCTCCTCCACCTGTCGAGCACGCCGTCACCATCGCCTGCACGGAATGTGCCAGGACCTGCTGCCGCCAGCGGGCCGCGCGTCGCCGCCGCCGGCGCAGCGGCACTCAGGTCGTGGAAGAGGCCCCGGAAGGCGTCTCGGCTGTCGCGGCTGCCGGGCCGGTCAGCTCGCTGTTGACCGTCACCACGCCGTCCACGTCCGACGTGAGCCGCCGGGCTGCCGGGATCAGGTCTTCCCTGGCCAGCGTGCCGACCAGGGTCACCACTCCGTCCCTGACCTGCACCTCGATGTCCTCGGGCTCGGCCAGCAGCAGGCCGGTCAGCAGTTCGCGGACTTCCGCGGCGATCTCCTCGTCCGGGCGGAAGAACACGCTGAGCAGATCGCGCCGGCTGACGATGCCGATCAACTTGCCGGAGGCATTCACCACAGGCAGAAGCCTGATCCGATGCGCGTTCATCAGCCTCGCGGCAGCGCCGAGCGGTGCGTCCGGGTGAATCGTGATCACCGGCGAGGTCATCAGCTCGCCGGCGTTGCCGGCCTCGGCCTGCGCTTTCTCGGCGCGGCTGCGAGCCGGCAGGCCGGTGCCCAGCCGCCGGAAGTTGCGCTCCTCCTTCCGCAGCACGTCGGCCTCCGAGACCATGCCGGCCACATGACCGTCCGGCGTCACCACGGGCAGGGCGTTCACTTGCTGCTCGGTCATCAGCCGGGCGATTTCCTTGTAGGACGTCGCCTGGTCGATCGCGACCACCTCGGTCGTCATGACGTCGCGGATGCGCCAGCGGCCGCGACGGTGGTGCTGGCGGGAGTGGCCAGGTTCGTGCTCATGCCCGTGCTGTGCCTCGACAGACTCAAGCGCCCGCCGGACGTCCGACGGGGTGGCCTGACCGTGGAGCGTCTGGTAGTACGTGGCTCCGAGATGCCGGAGCATGGAGTCAAGATGTGCTTCGCGGCGAGTCATCTTTGCTTCCTTCCGGCCCGGCCTGCGGCCTTGCAGGCCTCACTCTTATTCCATCGGCTGCCCGCCCGGCGCAGAAGGGACCAACGGCCTGGTCTGCGGGATTTCCTTTCCTGCTCGGCGCTGAGCAGGGCCGGCGTCAGCCGCGGATGTACACCGGGGTTCCCGGCACCGGTACCAGGGTGTGGAAGAACTGGGCGATATCCATCGGGATCCGCACGCAGCCGTGCGAGACCGGCTGCAGCGGCACCTCGGTGTCCCCGTGAATCGCGTAGGCGGTATCGATGAAGGTCGCCTCCGGCCTGCCGAAGGGCCCGGCGCTCGCGCGGCGCCAGCCAGCCCGGAACCAGCCGGGACCAGCCGGTTTAGCCGCATCAGCCGGCCGCGCGCGGATACGCGGTGAGCTTGCTCGCGGCCGCGATGTAGCGCAGGTTCTCGACCTCCTGGCCGGTCGCCTCGATGACGCCGCTGACCGTCCCCGCCGCGCGGAACCCCGCCTTCGCCGCGACCCGCTGGCAGGCCGGGGAATCTGGCGCGATCCGAAGCTCCACTATCGCTGCGCCGCGCTCGCGGATCAGCCAGTCGGCCGCCAGGACGACGGCCCGGGTGGCCAGGCCCCTGCCTCGCCAGGACGGCGCGACGCCGAAGACGAGCCCGATCGTGCCCGCATCACGGGGCACGAACCCGACCAGCCCCACGGGCGCCGGGCTCTGGCCGCTCTCCAGGACGAGCGCCGGGCCGTTATAGCTGCCGCCGCCCGACCATCCGGCCAGCCAGTCGTCAATCATCCACAGGCAGTGCTCGCGGGACGCGCCAGCCTTCAGCGCCGGTAGCCAGGCCCCGCCCAGGCCGCCGTCCTGCCCGGCGGCGTAGCCGACCAGGGCATCAGCATCTGTGACCGATGGGAGACGCAAAGTCACCAGGCCATCGGTCAGGACCTCTTCAGGCGGTGTCAGGCTCTCCATGTTGCCAGTATGCGCGCCGCCCGGCCCGGCGAATCCGCTGCAGTTACCCTGGCGATACCGAGGGATACCCTGGCGATACCGAGGGACCGGGGGAAGGGAGGCGGCCCGTGCCGGGTGGGCTGCTGGTCGATCTGTACGAGCTGAACATGGCGGCGAGCTACTTGCGCCGGGACATGGTGGTTCCGGCCACGTTCAGCCTGTTCGTCCGCCGGCTGCCGGCTCACCGCGGCTTCCTGGTCGCGGCCGGGCTCGAGGACTGCCTCCGGTTCCTGGAGGGCTTCTCGTTCACCGGGGACGATCTGGCGTACCTGCGCCGAGCTCAGGGCTTTGACGAGGACACCCTGGCAGCGTTCGCACGGCTGAGGTTCACCGGTGGGGTACGGGCCGTGCCCGAGGGAACCACCGTCTTCGCCGGCGAGCCGCTGCTGGAGGTGACCGCGCCGCTGGCGGAGGCGCAACTGGCCGAGACCGTGCTGCTGAATCACCTGACGTTCCAGACGAGCGTGGCCACGAAGGCGGCCAGGTGCGTGCTCGCGGCCGGCGGCGCGCAGCTGGTCGACTTCGCCTTCCGGCGCACCCAGGGGATCGACGCGGGAATGGCCGTGGCCCGCGCGTCAGCGATCGCCGGCTTCTCGGCCACCAGCAACGTCGAGGCTGCCCGCCGCTACGGGCTGACCGCCGCGGGAACCATGGCGCATTCCTTCATCGAGGCCTTCAGCAGCGAGACAGCGGCCTTCACGGCTTTTGCTGAGGATTTCCCCGGCAAGACGACGTTCCTGGTCGATACCTATGACACCGAGCAGGGCGTCCGGGCCGCCATCGAGGTGGCGCGACGGCTGGGCCTGCCGGGCCCGGTGGGCATCCGGCTAGATTCCGGCGACCTGGCCGGACTGGCCCGGATGGCCCGCCGCATGCTGGATGACGCGGGGCTGCCGGACGCTCGGATCTTCGCCAGCGGCAGCCTCGACGAGTACGCCATCGCCGCCCTGGTCGCCGGCCGGGCACCCATCGACGCCTACGGCGTGGGCACCAGGATGGGAGTATCCGCAGACGCGCCCTATCTGGACAGCGCGTACAAGCTGGTCTCCTACGACGGCCGGCCGGTGATGAAGCTCTCGCCGGGCAAGGTCACCGAGCCGGGCGCCAAGCAGGTCTACCGCGGCTCCGATGGCGATGTCCTGGCACTCAGTGACGAGCCGGCCCCGCCTGGCGGCCAGCCGCTGCTGACCACCGTCATGCGCGCTGGCCGGCGGCTGGCCGCGGCCGAGCCGCTCGCCGCTGCTCAGCGCCGGTGCGCGGCCAGCCTCAGCTGGCTGCCGCCCGGCGCCCGGCTGCTGCGCGCGCCCGCGGAGGTGCCGGTCATGGTCAGCCCCCGGCTGGCAGCGCAGCGTGATCAGCTGGCGGCGCAGCTGGCGCGGCGCCCGGCCGGGGACCCGCCGACCGGGGCCGGGGCCGACGACGCCGCGGCTGATCAGGAGACCTGAGCGAAGGCTGCCAGGATGACCGGCGCGGCGCTCGCCTCCGCCCCGGCGATCACGGCTGTCCGGTCACGCGCGGATCAGCAGGTCTCCCAGCGGCTGATCGCGGTGCAGCCGGCCGATGGCGTCGGCCAGCAGCGGGGCGACGGACACCACCCGGAGCGCGGGCATCGACGCCTGGTCCACGGCCAGGCTGTCAGTGGTGAGCACGTGCCGCACGGCGAGGCTGCCGAGCCTGCTGGCCGCCGCGCCCACCAGCAGGCCGTGCGTCGCGGCGACGACGACATCGGGCGCACCGCCGTGCGCGAGGACAACGCGCACGGCCGCCTCGATGGTCGCGCCGGTGCTGATCATGTCGTCGACGATGACGGCCGGGCGGTCGGCGATATCGCCGGCTATCTCCTCGGCCTGCACGGCGGAGCCGGTCAGCCTGGTCTTGCGCACCACCGCGACCGGCAGCCGCAGCAGCGAGGCGTAGTGCTCGGCGAGCTTGGCCGCGCCCAGGTCGGGCGCCACGACGACCGCGCCGTCGGGCACCGGAGCGAGCGCGCGGGCCAGCACCGGGACGGCCGTCAGCATCTCAGTCGGGATGCCGCACATGGCCTCCAGCGCGGTGGTGTGCGGGTCCACCACGATCAGCCGATGCGCTCCTGACCCGCAGAGCGCGTCCGCCACTACCCGGGAGCCCACCGCCTCCCCAGCCCGGCCGCGACGGTCCTGCCGGGCGTACCCGAAATACGGCACGACCGCGGTGATCCTGCCCGCGCCGCCCCGGCGGCAGGCGTCGGCCAGCAGCAGCAGCTCGATCAGGTGGTCACTGACCGGCGGCCCGGTGGGCTGCACCAGGTAGACGTCATCGCCGCGCACCGGGCCCACGTTCGGCCGCAGCTCGCCGTCCGGGAAGCGCTCCAGCTCACCGGGCACCGGCTCGGTGCGCAAGGCGCGAGCGATGGCGTCCGCGAGCGGCCGGTTGGCGGTCCCTGCCAGGATGCGAAGCCCCATCCCGCCAGCGTCCCACTCGGGCGTCGCTCCCGTCCCTGCTTCGACGCCGGGGCTGCGCCGGGCAGCGCGCCGGACCGGGTGCCCGGATGCCGTTTCGAAGCTCAGCGGCCCCGCCAGCGCAGCGGGCCAGGTTCCCAGCGGAACGCCAGTGTGATGACGAGTGCCGCTGCAGCGCTCCAGCCGAGGATGACCAGCAGCCCGGTGACCGGCATCGGCCACGAGCGGGTGGCCGGGAGGAACGATGCCTCCATCGCTCGGGCCACCGGCGCGACCGGGAAGGCGGACGCCACGTCCGAGAGCCAGTGCGGGGCGTGCAGGGAGGGGAAGAACACGTCGGAGATGAACGCCAGCGGCAGCATGGTGCCGTAGGCGATGGGGAGCGCGGTGTCGCTCTTCGGCACGAGCGCGGTGACCGCGACGCCGAGCAGCAGGAAGCACGCCATGCCCAGGCCCGCGGAGGCGGCGAAATAGCCCATCGCCCGCCAGGCAATGGTCACGTGAAAGAACAGCACGGCGGTCCCGATGATCGCCCCGACCGAGACAGCCGAGGTCACCAGCGCGGAGCCGGACCGGCCGCCGAGATAGGCCCAGGCCGGCAGCGGGGTGCCGCGCAGGCGCTTGAGCACGCCTTCCTCCCGGGCCAGCACCATGCTGGTCACGGTCGTGACGTAACACGCATTGAGCAGGCTGAACGTGCTCATCGCCGGGGCGAGGAACTGGGCGTAGCGCAGGCCGCCCGGCAGGCTGGTCGCGGTCGGGGGCTTGATGACGTTGAGGCTGACGAGCAGCAGCAGGGGGATCACCAGGGTGATGAAGAACCCCAGCGGACTGCGCAGCAGGAGCAGCAGCTGATAGCGGACCTGCACCAGGGCGAGCACAGGGCCCGGCCGGGATCTGCGCGGGACATCAGCGGCCACGGCGGCCTCCGATGCTTTCCTGGCCGGTAATCCGCAGGTAGGCGTCTTCGAGAGAGGGCTGGAGCACGGTAAGCCCGTCCAGCTCCACGCCGTGATCGACCGCCCACCGGGTCAGGCTCAGCAGCACCCTGGTGGGCTCGTCGGTGCGCATGGTGACCTCGCCGTCACGGGCCTCCGGCAGGTCCCAGGGGCCGGCCGGGAGCTCGGCGGCCGGCATCCCGGCCGGCAGCCGGAACCTGATCACCGTGCCCGCGATGTCGCGGCCGCCCAGCGCATCCGGGGTCGACTCCTCAACCAGGCGGCCGTGGCTCAGCACCGCGACCCGGTCGGCCAGGTGCTGCACCTCGTCGAGATAGTGCGAGGTGAGCAGGATCGTGGTGCCGGACCGGCGCAGGCCGGCGATCATGTCCCAGGCATCCCGGCGCGCGTTCGGGTCGAAGCCGGTCGTCGGCTCGTCGAGGAACAGCAGCTCCGGGTCGCCGATCAGGGCGAGCGCCAGGTCCAGCCGGCGCGACTGGCCGCCGGACAGCGTCCGGACCCTGGCCCGGCCCTTCCCGGCCAGGCCCACCTGCTCGATGGTCCCCGGCACGTCTCGCGGCCGGGCATAGAAGCTGGCGTAGAGCGCCACCGCCTCCCGCACCGTGAGCTCGGCGTCGATGCCCCCGGATTGCAGGACGATGCCGATGCGCTCGCGGAACTGGCGGCCGGCCGTGCCCGGATCGAACCCGAGCACCTGCACCAGGCCGGAGGAGCGCTTGCGGTGACCCTCGAGGATCTCCACGGTCGTCGTCTTCCCGGCACCGTTGGGCCCGAGGATCGCGTAGATCTCGCCCCGGCGGACCTGGAAGCTCAGGCCGTCGACCGCGCACAGCCGTCCGTAGTTCTTGCGCAGCCCTGCCACGACGATCGCTGGCGGCTGCGTGACGGGCACGCTCCCCATGCCCCGATCATCGGCAATCCGCGGCGACGGTTCCAGAGCCCTAGGTCCTCTTGCTGTCCCGGGCCGAACAGCCTGCCGGACGGTGACCTTGGCCCCTGCTGCCGCGGCGCCTCGGCCGGCTCACGGTGGAGGCAGCGAAACCGGCGTTCGCCAGACCGGGAAGTCCGGGTCGTTCCGGGCGGCGCGGGCGGCGCGGGCAGCGCGCAGAGGCGTCCTGCCCGGATGCCGGCGGAGGGAGGCGGCGATGACCCTCTTCAGTGACCGGGCTGACACCGGTCCGCGAGCGGCTCCGATGGCAGCGCCGGACGACCCCCAGGCTGGCCCCGCGGATGGCACTTCTGACCGCTCCCCGGACGGCGCTGCCGGGGAGATCCGCTCGCTGGCCCGCCCGCTGGCTTCCCCAGACGATCTTGCCCCGCTGATCGACCGGGTCAGCGCAGCCCGGCTGGTCTGCATCGGGGAGGCCTCGCACGGGACGCACGAGTACTACAGCTGGCGGGCGCAGCTCAGCCGGCGCCTGATCGAGGAACACGGTTTCACCTGGATCGGCGTGGAGGGCGACTGGCCCGACTGCTGGCGTATCAACCGCTGGGTACGCGGGCTCGCCGACCAGGACCTCGACGCTCGCGGCCTGCTCGCTCGCTTCGAGCGCTGGCCGACCTGGATGTGGGCCAACCAGGACGTCGCCGAGTTCCTGACCTGGCTGCGGGCGTACAACGTCGCCCGTCCGGCCCAGCAGCGCGCCGGTTTCTACGGCCTGGACGTCTACTCGCTGTGGGATTCCCTCTGGCAGGTGATGACCTGGCTGGAGGCGCACGCGCCCGATGCCATGCCGGCCGCGCTGCGCGCCTGGCGGTGCTTCCTCCCCTTCGGCGAGGACCCGCACAGGTATGCCAGGAGCACCCGGCTGATCCCCGCGTCCTGCGAGCCGGACGTGGTTGCCCTGCTGGTCGAGGTACGGCGCCGCACCCGCGACCGGACCGAGGACGCGTTCGACACCGCGCAGAACGCTGAGGTCGCCGCCAATGCCGAGCATTACTACCGCACCATGGTGCGCGGTGACCGGGAATCGTGGAACATCCGCGATCACCACATGGCCGACACGATCGACCGGATCGCCCATCACCTCGGGGCCCGGTCCAGGGGGCTGATCTGGGAGCACAACACCCACGTGGGCGACGCCCGCGGCACCGACATGGCGCGTCACGGCATGGTCAACGTCGGCCAGCTAGTCCGGGAACGGCATGCCGCCGGCGGCACCGCGCTGGTGGGCTTCGCCGGCCACCGCGGGTCGGTGCTCGCCGCCAGTTCCTGGGGCACGCCGGAGCAGGTCTTCCCGGTGCCCGAGGCCCGGCCCGGCAGCCACGAGGACCTGCTCCATCAGGTGCTGGGCCGGCCTGCCGTCCTGGTCTTCGGCGCCGACAGGTCCGGGCCCTGGCTGTCCGCACGGGCGGGGCACCGGGCGATCGGCGTGGTCTATGACCCGCAGCACGAAGCAGGGAATTACGTCCCGACGTGCATCGGCCAGCGCTACGACGCGCTGATCTGGCTGGAGCAGACCACCGCCCTGCGGCCGCTGCACCACGAGGGCCGCCCGCACGAGCCCGAGCTCGAGACCGAGCCCACCGGCTTCTGACCCCCGCACTGGCGCGGTCCGCGTCTCCGCGCGCTCCCCGGAGGCAGTTCCCGCAGGCGATTCGGAGGAAGATTAGCCAGTCTGAGCGAGGTACCAGAAAGCATCTGCTTCGATCACGAGCCAGCCAGGCCCGGACCTGAGGGTCATCACGGCGGCTCGCTAGCGGCGCGGGCGGGCGAGATCTGGGGCGGCGGATGCATAGGCGGCCGCGAAGCCTTGCCGCCAGCTGGGGTACTGCAGCGCCCACCCGAGTTCGCTCTTGGCCCTGGCGTTCGAGGCGCCGCGGGTCTGGGTTCCCATGCGTACCCCGTCTTCGCCCGCGACGAGCCGGGCGAGCCAGGCGGGGATGCGGCGGGGCGGCCCGGCACCGAGCGCCTCTGCGAGAACGGGCAGCCACTGGCGAAGGGGAGCGGGCTCGTCGTCCACGATGTTGTAGATGCCGTGTCCGTCGTGTTCGAGCGCGAGGACGGTCGCCGTCGCGGCGTCGTCGAGGTGGACGAACGACATGAAGCCCCCGCCGTTGCCGATGATCGGGAACAGGCGCTTGCGGACCGGCTTGAGTAGCTGGTCGCTGGCGCTGCCGGGCCGGTCTGAACGCCCGTTGCCGCGCCGGTCAAACGTCACGACCCGGCCGTGCCGGGCAAAGTACGGAATCTGGAACTTCCAGGACCGCGAGTGGACGATTCCCCACGTGGGGAAGAGCAAGATGGTCGGCTCGGCCGAACCGTACGCTTCGTAAAAGACCCGCACGCCGTCACGGTCCAGGAAGCCCTCGACGTCCGGGTAGCGCGCCCGCGTCTGCTCATCCAGCGTCCGCTCATCCACCGTCCGCTCACGCCGCGCGGCGCCCGGCAGGTCAGCCTGACCTGCGAGCGCCGCTGCCGGATGAGCTGTCGTGGTCACGGGCGAGCCTCGAACACCAGGTTGAACGGCGTCTCCGCGACGCGGCGGAAGCGGGTAAAGCCGCCAGCCTCGACGACGCCGGCGATCCTCGCTTCACCCGCCTGGGCGCCGAGCGCCAGCCCGACGTCCTGGGAGAGCGATGCCGGCGTGCACAGCAGCGTGGAGAACGCGTAGTACGCGCGGCCCACCGGGTTGAGGTTCTCCTCGACCCGGTCGCCGGCCTGCGGTTCCACGATCATCCAGGTGCCGTCGGACTTGAGAGTGCTGCGGACATGCCGCGCGGCCCCCACGGGGTCGCCCATGTCGTGCAGGCAGTCGAACATCGTCACGAGGTCGTAACCGGAGCCACTATAGGCCGCCGCCGAAGCTGCTTCGAAACGGACCCGCCCCGCCACGCCGGCCTCCTGTGCGTGGCGGCGAGCCGTCTCGATCGAGCCGTCGTGATAGTCGGAGCCGACGAAGGTGGAGTTGGGGTATGCCCGGGCCATCAGGATCGTGGACGCGCCGTGGCCGCAGCCCACGTCGGCGACAAGCGCTCCGCTTTCGAGCCTGGGCACCACTCCGTCGAGCGCGGGCAGCCATCCGGACGTCAGGTTCGCGTTGTAGCCGGGCCGGAAGAAGCGCTCGCATCCCTCGCGGACGTCGTGCACGTGCTCGTGCCAGCCATAGCCGGCGCCCGTGCGCGCCGCATCAACGATCTTCGGAGAGTCGAGCACCGATCCCAGGGCGATCTGGAAGAACCCGGGCAGGTACGCCGCGCTGTCCGCATCCGTGAGCGCCACGGCCTGCTCCGGCGGGAGCGTGTAGCGACTGCTGTCCGGGTCGTAGGCTACGTAGCCCCCGGCTGCCTGGGCGTTGAGCCACTCGCGTACATAGCGTTCAGCTGTCCCGGTGCGCTCGGCCAGCTCGGCAGGCGACAGCGGGCCGGCTCCGGCGAGCGCCCGGTACAGACCGAGCCGGTCGCCCATCACGACGAGCGCTGTGTTCAGGGTGGCGCCGACCTCGCTCACTGCGCGAAAGACGAACTCCTGGAGCTTGTCACCGTCGACGACGGCGGCCTGATCGATAGTTGTCATGACGTCCCCTCCTCGGGCATGGCTTTGGGCGAGCGTAGGTTCGCGAGCGCCGTCCTCGCTTCCGGGGGCCACCTAGTCCGGGATGCTCCTGTCCAGCGGCGTACCGGGTCCCTAGAATCGCGCCATGCTGCTGGGCCGTGATCTGGAGCGGCAACAGATCGAGCACGCTGTCGCGCAGGCCCGGTCGGGCACAAGCGCGACCCTCGCTCTGGTTGGCGAGCCCGGAATCGGCAAGACGACGCTGCTCAGCTATGCCGCCGAGCAGGCAGCCGGGATGCGGCAGCTGCGGGCGCGCGGCATCGAATCCGAGGCGCAGATCCCCTTTGGGTCGCTGCTTGAGCTGATCCGCCCTGCTTTGACGGTCTTTGAGAAGATCCCGCCGCCGCAGGCAGCCGCTCTTGAAGGCGCGCTGGCGCTGCGGCCGGGGGCAGCCCGCGACCGGTTTGCGGTCGGGGCCGCGACGCTCAGCCTGCTGGCCGCGTACGCCGAGCGGGCTCCGGTGACTGTGCTCATCGACGATGCGCAGTGGCTCGACGTGTCGAGCGCGCAGGCACTGCTGTTCGCGTTCCGCCGGCTGATAGCCGATCCCATTGCGGTTTTCATAGCGGCCCGCGAGGGCGAGCCGTCGCTACTGGACGGTGCCGACCTGCCGACCCTGCGGCTCAGCGGCCTGACCAGCGATGAGGCTGCCATGCTCGTGCCGCGGCTGCCTCCCGAGGCCGCTGAGCGGCTGCACAGCGCGACGGCGGGCAACCCGCTCGCGCTGCTCGAGCTCGCCTCGGACGAGCAGGACCTGGCGCTCGCGCCCGAAGGAGCTCCGGTCCTCGTTTCCGCCCGGATCGCGCGAGCGTTCCTGCGCCAGACCGGCGCGCTCGACCGGCCGACCAGGCAGGCGCTGGTGCTGTGCGCGACCAGTGACACCGGCGACCTGCCGACACTCGAGCGGGCCGCAGCCCGGCTCGGGATCGACTTGTCGGCGCTCGCTGGGGCGGAAAGCGCGGGGCTGGTGACGCTGCATGCGGGCACGCTCGAATTCCGTCATCCGCTAGCTCGTTCGGCGATCTACGCCGATGCGCCCCCCAGCCAGCGCCGCGAGGCGCACCGAGCCCTTGCCGAAGCTCTGCCCGACCGGGATATCGACCGTCGCGCGTGGCATCTCGCGGCGGCGGCCGTTGGCACGGACGAGACGGCATCCGCGGCACTCGAGCAGGCAGGGGCTGGCGGTCTGAGCCGCAGTGCGTACGCGGCGGCGGGCTCGGCGTTCGAGCGGGCCGGGCGGCTCACCGCGAGCAGCGAACGGCGGGCGCGGCTCTTGCGTCAGTCGGCTGAGGCGGCGTGGCTGGCCGGCTTTACCGGCCGCGCCGTCGCCTTGCTCGAAGAAGCTCGCGCGGAAACCAGCGACCCAGTGACCCTCGTCTACATCGATGAGCTTTCCGGTCACATCGCGACACGCCGAGGTCCGGTCATGCGCGGCCACGCGATCCTGACATCCGCGGCCGAGAGAGCAGAGCCCGAGCGTGCCGTCGCGATGTTCGCCGAGGCCGCGTTGGCGTGCTTGTACGCGGGCAAGCCGGCCGAGATGCTAGCGGCAGCGAGGGGGGCCATCGACAGGCTGCCCGCTGCCCCTTCAGTGCGTGCCCGCTTCCTGGCTCATATGTCTGCCGGAATGGCGCAGATCCTCGGCGGTGACGCAGCTACCGGCGCCGAAGACGTTCAGAAGGCAGTCACGCTAGCAGAGGGCTCGGGCGAGCTGCGCGAAGATCCCCAGCTCATGCCGTGGCTTGCCCTCGGGCCGCTCTTCCTGCGGCAGACAGGGTCCGGGCGGCCGCTGCTTGAGCATGCACTGCGGACTGCCCGCGCGCGTGCCTCTGTCGGCGTGCTCCCGTTCGTGCTCAACCTGATTGCCCGTGATCAGGCTGCCACGGACAGCTGGGCTGTTGCCGGGGCAACCTACCAGGAGTCGATCAACCTGGCTCGCGAATGCGGGCAGCAGACGGAGCTGGCGATGGGCCTGGCAGGACTCTCCTGGCTGCATGCGCGCCGCGGGCGGGAACCCGAATGCCGAGCCTGCGCAGCCGAGGCGCTCAGCCTTTGCCGTGAGCTTGGGATGGGGCTACTGGAGATCTGGGCGACAGTGGCGCTCGGCGAGCTTGAGCTTGGGCTCGGGGACGCGGCACGTGCGGCCGAGCACTTCGAGCATCAGATGCAGCTAATGCGTGATCTTGAGATCACTGACGCCGACGTGTCGCCGGCAGCCGAGCTTGCCGTCGCCTACGCCCGGCTCGGCCATGACGACGAGGCGCGTCAGGTCGTCGCCGACTTCGCAGCCGCGGCGAGCGCCAAGGGACAGCCGTGGTCGCGTGCCCGCGCGCTCCGATGTCAGGGACTGATTGCCGCCGACGCCGACTTTGCCGCGTATTTCGAGGGGGCGCTGCGACTGCACGAGCTGACACCTGATGCGTTCGAGACCGCTCGCACCCAGCTGGCATACGGCGAGCGGCTGCGGCGAGCCCGGAACCGGGTTCTCGCCCGCGACCAGCTGCGCGCGGCGGCGGACACCTTCGAGCGCCTCGACGCCGGCCCGTGGGCCGACCGAGCTCGCGCCGAGCTTGCCGCGACGGGCGAGACACGCCGACGACGAAACCCAAGCACGATCGGCGAGCTGACACCCCAGGAACTCCAGATTGCGCTGCTCCTCACTGCTGGACGGACTACACGGGAAGCCGCTGCCGCGCTCTTCCTCAGCCCGAAGACCATCGAATACCACTTGCGCCACGTGTATCAAAAGCTCGAGGTTCATTCGCGGAACGAGCTGGCGCAGACGCTGGCCGCGCAAACGCTGGCCGCGAATACCCCCCAGGGGAGCCAAGCGGGATAGCGCCAGCCAGCCCGGGATCCGGCAAGAAGGTGATTTCCGCACGGCCGGCCTGCGGGTGCAGCTGAACCAAGTGGAGGTCGTAGCTGACGCCGCGGGCGTTGCCCTGGAGACCGACCTGGCGCGGCCATCTAGAAGACCTCCTCTTCGAAGACACCGACCATGAGCTGCTGTACGACCCTGCGTACGACGGCATCGAAGATGATCCGGCAAGTCAGCCGCCCAGGATGGCTCCCATGCGCTTCGAAGGCTGGTTCAAGCCATTCAACAACGAGCGGACAATGCCGCCCTACGCACTGCCGCGAGCATCGCCAGCCGGCCATCAAGCGCTATAGCTGGATGTCGCCACTAGCTGAGCTAAGGTCTCATTTTCGGGTCAGAACCGAGGTCCTGGAGCAGGGAGTCAAGAGTGAGTTCCTCCTCGATGCGGAGGTTGCGGTGCCGCATGGCGGCGGCGAGTTCCAGGTCCCACGGCGTCGAGGCCGGCTCGCCGACGAGCCCGACGAGCGGCGCGAGTGGATGCACCGCCGACACCGCGGCTTGGTAGGCCGCGTGGTCATACCGCCATGGCCGCCAGTACACCCGGTGACGCACCGCGCCGGCGATCCGGACGCCGCCCCAGTCGAAGTCGCCGTGGTAGCCGAACTCCGCGCCGCCGGCCGCGAGGAGTTCCAGCAGCCGCCACCCGGCGGCAGAGGGCTGTCCGCCGACGCAAACCAGCGGCTGGCACCGGGCACCCAGTTCGTCGGCGGCGGCCGCGACCACCACCGGGTTCTCGCATATCCGCACCCGGACGGCGCGCAGGGGCTCGTCATGGCAGCGGAGCTGACGGAGCGTGAGCACCGTCGGCTGCCCCGCCTCGCGGCACAACGCCAGCGCCCTGCCCAGGGCCGTGCGCGTGTCGCCGGGCAGGCCGAGGCAGAGCGCCAGTGACGATAGCTCGTCGAGGTGAACTCCGACGGCGGTCCAGGCGGCCCGGCGGGAGTCAGCGGTTCCCTCTGCCGCGAACGGCAAGCCGCCCAGCGCACGGACCGCCGACAGCACCAGCGTGCCGACCGGGCGTGCGTCGTCCAGGGCGTGGGCATCGCCGCAGCATTCGGCGGCAAGCCGACCGATGGGCACGCCGCGCGAGGGTAGCCGGCGGAGCACCGCCGCCACCTGGGCGAGGAGCAGCCGCGCCTGATCAGGTTCGGGGGCGAGACGGCGCACCACGCCTGTCGCGTCCAGCCACCCCCGCCACCGCGCCAGCTCGTCACGGCCATCGGTGGCGGCGTCCAGTGACGCGAACGCGGCATCCCAGGCGGCCGCCAGCTCTGCCCGTTCGCGGTTGCGATCCCGGAGCGGACCGGTCAGGCGCGTTACCGCCTCGGCCAGCCCTCCTGGCGCGGCATCGCTGTCTCGCAGGATGCGGTCGACCTCTGTCAGCGACACCGACAGTGACGCCCCGGAACCGGCCGCTCTTCCGGTCAGCCGCTCAACAGCGCGCCGTTGCTCCGAGGTGGCGGCGGGCAAGGTAACCGAACCGGTGAGGGGACGTCCGGCTTCCAGCCGATCTCGTGCCCGCCGCACCAGCCAGGCGACTGGCTCGCCGCCGAGCAGGCGGCGCAGCTTGGCGTCGGCATCGGTCACACCGCCGCCTGCTGCGCCCGGCGGCGTTCCCGCCCGTCCCACCGCCAAGGCGTGACCAGGACCGCGTCGAGACCGTCCTGCCGCGCAAGCTGGCAGATGGCGAGACCAGGGACCTGTGGGTAGCAACCCCACTCCCGCTCGCTGGTCATGACCACGTCCATGTCGAACGTGGCGAGCAGCCCGAGGCACTTCGCGCGGGAGTCGTCATCGACTCCGGCGAAGGCCTCGTCCAGCGCGATGAGCCGCGGCGCATAAGGGTTGTCCGCCGACTTGTAGTGGGAAGAGGCCGCGGCGAATAGCGGAACGGAGGCGACCAGCGCCCGCTCGCCGCCGGACGCCGGGCCGGTGGCGGGCCGCCACTGTCCGTCCTGCAGGCGCTGGATCACGAACTCGTGCCACTTCCGGTAGTCCAGTGCGGCGGTCAGCGCCTCGGTCCATCCGGCGGCCGGGTTGTCCGCGTGCTCAGCGGCGATGCGCTGCTGCAGGAAGGCCCCCACCGCGGCGCGCGCGTCAGAGGACCACGCGTCGATCGTCTGCCGGAGCTTGTGCCTGATCTTGTCGAGTCCGTCCGGCGCGTCCCGTGCCTGCTGCCAGATCAGCCGCAGCTTCATCCCAGTTGACGTCGGCCGGGATTCTAGCTCGTCGTTCATCTGCCTGACCTCGGCCTCCGCTGACGCGATCAGCTCATGCAGCGTCCCTGCCACCTCGTTGAGCAGGTGGTTTTCCAGGATCTCCCGTTCCCTGGCGGACAGCAGCCGCGCCCGCTGCTCCGCTTCCTCGCCGAGCGCCGCGGCCAGCCCCGGGATGTCGTGACTACGGCCCTGGAAAACGACGTCGACCACGATGACGCCCTCGCGCAGCGTCAGCCCGGCCGAATGCCCATGCCGGGCCATGGCGTCGGCGAGCAACTTGTGTTCCTCGGTGACCCGCTTCTGGATCCGGTCCCACGGGCCGTCCGCCTCGTCCACGGACTCCAGCCCGGCATTCACAGCGCGGGCCAGCAGCACGGCCGGCGTCGACGCCCACGGCTGAGCGACATCAGGAACCTCCAGCGAGGGCAGCGCGACGCGCAGAAGCCCGGTGGCCGCGAAATACTGGAACTCCGCGACTGCGGCGTCGCGTGTCCGCGTCGCCTCCTCGATCTCCGCGCGCAGCCTTTCCCGCGCGCCCTCGGCCTTGCCTCGATCGCCTAGCGCCCGCTGCTCGACGGCACGCGCGGCCTTCTCGGCGGCGTTCCGCCGTTCCAGGTCCCGCCGGACTTCTTCAAGCTGCCGGTACAGCTCCTCCACCGCCGCCCCGGCGGTCTCCCGAAGCGCCTCGTGCATTGCCTGAGCGGCCGACGCCTCCTCCCGCGCCGTCGCCGCTGCTTCGGTCGCCTCTGCCAGGCGCCCGCGGCTTTCGCCCAGTTCCGCCAAGGCCTCGTCCGCGGCCTGGGCTGCTCCTTGCGATCCCTCGGCGGCCGGCCACAGGCCGGCTAGCGCCAGCCGGTACGCGTCCACCCCGGCCTTGACGTCGGCGAGCTCGCCAGGCTCGGTGGGCAGGCCGACGTCTTCGGCGAACTCATCGGCGCGCACGACGGCGGCGTCCAGCTCCTCCTGCCGCTGCCCGCAAACGGTGACAGCGCGAGCATGCTGCTCTCGCAGTTCGCCGCGCCGCCGACGTTCGGCGGCGGCCACGGTGTGGGCCTCGCGTACCGGGGCGTCCGGCGGCACCGCGCGATGTTCGTCCGCGAGCTGCTCCCGCCGCACGCCCACATCGGCCAGCGCCGCGTCGAGGTTGCCGATCGCAGTCCGCTCCTGCTCCAGCTCCTCGGAGAGCCGCGCGATCCGAGCGCGCCGCGCCGCCTCACGCGCCCCCTCGCCGATGTGGCCGGCGCTGCCCTTTCGCCAGGCGCCGCCGAGCACGCCGTTGGCCCAGCGGCCATCCGTGGATACCCACGTCCCACCCGTACCACCAAGCCGTATAGCGGACAGGATAGCGCGGACAGTCTCATATGACAGCACCCCCGCCTGGGGATCGGCGGGGTCGATCGCCGGAACCAGGACGCTCGCGCATGATGGGCCGGGCACGGGCGCTAGCCCGGACACCACGGTCACGTCGCCGTCGACCAGGTTGCCGTCGGGGGTGACCCACGCGTCCAGTATCCCTGCCGCCTCCAGCGCGGCCTCGAGTCCCGCGCGATGCTCCCCCGGCACGTCCGGCGCGAAATCGGTCACCTTCCACAGCGGCGCGCCCGGACGGTCATCCCGGACGCCCGGCGCCCTCGTGTGCGGAACCGGCGGGGCGTCGTGACCGCCCGCTCGCAGCCGATCGATCTCGCCCTCGACTTCGTCCGCGTGCTCGGCGTGAGCGGCACGACGGGCCGACAGTCGCGCCTCGAGGCGACCTAGCTCGGCACCCGCCGCCCGTGCCGCGTCGTCTACGGCCGCGACTGCCGGGTTAGCGCCGTCCCCGGTCGCCGCCCACGCTTCAAGGGAGTCAATCAGTTCGTCGGAATCAACGACCCTAAGCACGGTCAGCCCGTCGAGGTAGGACCGGTAGGCGGTGCGAAGTTTCGCGGCTCGTTCTGTCGCTTCCTGCTCGGCGGCGGCGAGTCGTTCTGCTGCAGCCTGTACCTCCGTGGCGAGCCGCTCCTCCTCGGCGCGCGCCGCTTGCAAGATCCTCCGCCGGCCCTCGGTCTCGGCGAGTAGCCCCTGAAGCTGCCCAACAGCCCGTGCCTGACGGTCGGCGACCTCCTGCGTCTCCCGGCGGGCGCGCGGCAGGTCCGACTCCCAGACGTCGGCGGCCACACGGTGACCCTGCGTGCATCGGGCCGTGGCCGCCGCTTCCTCGGCCTGGCGCTGCGCGGCGTCCAGCGCGTTCCGCGCTGATTGGGCCCGCCGTGCGGCCTCATCGGCCCGCACCAAACGTTTCTGCACCTCGGCGGCCAGCCGGTCGCGGTCCTGCTCCCTGATGCGTGCCGTTTCGTCCCGCCGCCGCGCCTCGCCTCGCATCTGCTCGAGCCGCTCTGCGTCCCGCATCGCGGGGTCCTGCTGCAGTGCCTCGCGTCGAGCCACCAGCTGGGTCCGCCGCTGCTCGAGCTCGTCCACTTCACGCCGCGCCGTCGCCAGCGACTCATCCGCGGCCGCGAAAGCCTCCTCGGCCGCAGACAGATCCCGGCCGAGCTGCTCGTACCGGCTCTGCGCCTGCCTCGGTCGCGCGGCCCTGCGCTTGGCCGCGACCATCGCGTACCTGCTGTAATAGCGCAGGAAGTCATTGGCGGCCTGGCGCGCCTCTTCAAGCGCTCGCAGCGCGTCGCGTTCCTCGTCCAGACCGCGGAACGCCTCGGCCACCGTCGTCAGCAGGCCCGGGCTGAGCGGGGGCAGCGACTCGGTGAGCGCGCGGGACAGCAGCTTCTCGTCGGGCTTCTTGGACAGCTGCGGCTGCCGGAGCTGGATCAGCAGATTGATCAGCGCCTCGTATCGATGCTCCCCGAGCCCGAACAGCGCTTCGTCCACCGCACGCCGGTAATCGGCGGCCCGGTCGTACACCAGCCCGTGTCCGTCGATCTCGTCGCGCAGCTTCTCCCTGGTGAGCGGAACCCGGCTAGCCGGCAGCAGATGGAGGTGCTCGCCGACGCGCTGTGTCGTGACGAAGAACCAGTGGCGCGCGATGCCGCGCCCGGCGACTGCCTTCAGGCCGCAGCCGACGGTGCGGAACTGGATGGTCCCGTCGGCAGCGCGGCGGCCGAACTCGAGCCAGGTGTACCCGAGGCGTTCCGGATTAGGATGCTTGCCGCCGAGCAGCAGGTTCCACTCCATCTTCTTCTGCCGGTCGCCATCCGGCTCCACCCGGTGCGGCGCGAGCTCTCCGTCCAGCAGGAACGGCAGCGTCAGGGCGAGCACCTTGGACTTGCCGGTTCCGTTATTGCCGCGCAGCAGCAGCCGGCCATCGTGAAACCAGAACTCCTCGGCGTCGTAGTAGAACATGTCGACCAGGCCGGCACGCAGCGGCTTCCACCGCTCAGAACAGGGGACTGGCAGCATCAGGTGTCGCCTTCCTCATCTCACGTATGGTCGGCTCGTCCAGGGCGAAGCGCGCGATCGCCGGCCGGCTACGAACCATGTAGCCGTCCACCTCCACCAGGCGGAGTGCCGATAGCTTCTCCAGCGCGGTCGCGAGCAGCTCCGTTTCCGCGCCTGGCTCGGTCACGCCCTTGCGCCAGTACGAGACGTGCTCGGCGGCCGCCCGCCGGACAAAAGCGTGCAGTTCGTCTAGCATGGCCTGCTCCCGGCGAGCGAGATACTCCGCGACAAGCAGCGTGACATGCCCGTCGGTCCGCTGCTCTGGCATCCGCACGTCGGTCAGCTCGTCCTCCGGGTCCAGCATGGCGATTCCCTCGGCGCGCATCTCCGGGATCAGTCCGGAGGCGTCGGCGATCCGCCGGGTGATCGCGTGCCGCTGCGACAGCAGGTAAGCGCGTTCGTCCTCCTCGAGCTCGTCGTAGTACACGACCGTGTCCTCCAGCAGCCGACGGGTGAGCCGCCTGCGCAGCGCCTGGTTGCGCAGTTCGTCGCTCTCGGGGACCGGCTCCGCGGTCAGCTCCGCGAGCCGCTCTTCGAACCGTGAAGCCGTCACGGTGGACGGCCCGCGGGTGCCGGACAGCAGCACGCCCAGCACCTGCCTACGCACGTCGTACAGCACGTCGGTCCCAGCCGACAGGTAGGCGTCCTCATCCCCCGCGACCCGGCCCAGCACTCCCCAGCCGAGCAGCAGCCGGACCACCGCAACGAGGTCGGACCGGTCCGCACGGCTGTCCAGGGTCAGCGTGAACCCGCATCCGGCCAGCTCTGGTTCGGCGGCAGCCGTGAGCACGTCATCGGCGAGGCCGCCGAGGGTGATCTGCGCGTCGGCGCGGGCGAGCGCCGACAGTGCCAGGCACAAGGTGACGTACCTGCGCCGACCGAACGGCTCCTTGTTGCGCCCGCGCGCGGGGTGAGACGCGTCGGTCAGCAGCACGGCGGTCTTGAACAGCCGGGCCGTCTCCGAGTCCGCGATCAAACGCCATCCGGTCTCGCGGTTCAGCCATTGGCGCAGCTCGGTCAGATGCCGCCGGACCAGGGCCAGCATCTCGCTGTCGGTGTCGGCGATCAGCAACGGCTTGGCCAGCAGGGCGCGGAGCGCGGTCCTGCGTTGCGCCTGTTCCTCGGCTGGGATCATGTCGCCGTCAGATCCGTGATCTCGATGACGTGCTCCGGACCGGTGAGCACGCCGTCGGTGGTGCGGACCGTGGCAGTTCCACCGTCGGGGACCAGCGAGAGTCGCACCTCCAGCGTGCCGTCGTTCGTCACGGTCTTCACCTCCGTGTCACCTGGCTTGCGAGCCGCCAGCGCGTCGCCGAGAAGCGCCAGGAATAGCCGGAACGCCTGGGGGTCGAGCGCATCCAGGTCGGACAGCAGCGTCGGCCCAGCGGTGCCGAGGCGCCGCCGCGCCGCAGCGGTCTCGGCCGCCTCGCGTTCTGCCTGCCTGCGCAGGAACTCCCGCTCAGCCGACCTGTCAAGCACCTGGTTGGGCTTGCCGCGCCGCTCGTAGGCACCGGTCTTCCTGAGCTGCGGGGAGATGTGGATGGGTGGCGCGTCTCGCCATGCCGTTCCGTGTGGAAGGTCGTGCCAGGCGTCGGCGGTTTCGCCGGTAACGGACAGGTGCCGTGCGGGGCACAGGCCGAACGCGGCCCGCCACAAGCGGTGGGCAGCCTCGTCGTCCCGCGCCTCGGCGAACCACCGGGCGAGCACCCGGAAGTCCGCGGAGCGATCCGACCGCCCCGAGCGCCGCTCGTTGAGCAGGCCTACCGCGTCAATGAGCTGTTTGATCGCGGTCACGGCAGCCTGGCGCAGCAGCCTGGCCTGGGACGGGCGCCCGGCGTCCCGCGACGTGAACCAGTCGTCCAGCCCGCGCCACCGGTTACGCCACGCCTCGAGCGCCTGTTTTCCCGCCCTGGCCAGGGATTCGGCAGCGTCCGGGCCCTCGGGCACCGCGTCGGCCGCCTCCCGTCGCGCGGCCAGTTCCAGCAGCCGCTCGTGACCGGCGGCCTCCAGGTCACCAAGCAGTACCGCGATCTGGGCACCGGAGTTGGCGAGGTCGGTGATGAACCTGTTGATGTAGTCGATCAGTCGTTCCTTGTACGCCAGGAACCCGTCGACGTCCCCGTCGGAGAAGTCGATCGCGCGCCGCAACGCAGACATGAACGCCTGCGCGTTGTCAGCCAGGGAAGAGAACCGCTCCGCCACGGACAGCAGCAGCAGATGGACCTTGGCCGGGTCGGGATCGTCGCCCGCGGCGAGGACTTGCAGCGACCGCAGCCGGTCGGCGATGTCGGCCAAGGCCACCGACTGCAGCTGGCCGCGCCGGCCGATGGCCTCCTCGTAGAACGAGATCGCCTGCTCAGCGGCTTGCCCGGCTGCGGTGAGCTGATACAAGGAACGCTTGCGGTGGAAGTCCTCCACCGTGGTGACGCGGCTGGTGTCGACGTCCGCGCGCAGATTCCCCCACGCCACGAGCTGCTCAAGGGCCTGAGTCAACTGCTCGTCGGCGTCGGTCCGGAGATCGGCCGCAACGTCTTCCGGCCGCAGGTGCACGATGAAGCGCTCCTTCGCCCGCGCGAAGGTCCGCAGCACGCTCCGGTAAAGGGCAGCGTTCGGGACGCTCAGATGCGTGAACGGTTGCAGCTCGCCCTGGCCACGCACCCACTGAGGGGCTCCGCTAATCACCACTAAATACTGCGGCAGGCTACCGACAGAATGTACGCAACTCGCCGCCCAACCCCGTCCTGCCGCAGGCGCATCCCAAGATCAAAGTCCAACATTAGTCGGTCACCGCTTGCCTCATCTGTGCCTGTGAGGAGGTCCAGCAGCACGTCCTGGGAGGGAAGCCAAGTTGATCGGCGAGTGTGCAGCGGGCGCTAGACCAGAACTCTGCTTCAGCCTGATCGTCGCACGCGACGGCGGTATAACCGCCGCGCCACGCCGGCGGTTATACCGCCATGGGCTCGCGCATGATCGGATGCAATCCGTGGAAACCCCGCCCGAGGCAGCAAGGCACATCCCCATGAAACAGGAAAGGGCGCGCCGCGAAACGCCGCCGCGGCCGCGCCCGGAGTCCCGGCAGCGCACTGCCCTGGTTACTGTCCGCGCAAACGTGCCTTGAGCTGGTATGTCGCGGAATCAGGCCGTTCCGCGGTAGCCGCTCAACCACCACTCAGCCAAACGGATCAGGCCAATCCCGCCCGGGGCCGTCCGGCCTGACCGGTATCGTGCGGTGCTGTGCTGGATGGCGAGGCGGTATTCATCCCGGACGTGATCCCCCGGCGTGGCATGTTCGCGTTCTGGGGCACGGGCTCGGGGCCGGACAAGGTGGAACTTGTCTTCGCTGGCGGCAGGTACGGAATCCGCAAGCGGCTGGTCTCGGCGGATCTGGTCCCGGTGGCTGATGCCCTGCCCATGCTGCTGGCCGTTAATCCGGAGACGGCCAGCCGGCCTGATGCGCCGGTGCGGCGGTCCGTCAGCGTGTGGTCGGCGGCCGCGATCGCCGGGGTCGGCTTAGTCGCCCGCGGGCGACTGCTGCCCACTGTCACCGCGGGCGGCGCGGACGCCTGGCGGGCCGGGCCGCTGGACCCGGCCGATCTTGCCTGGCTGGCTGAGCTTGCTGCCGCGTTCCCAGCGGCGGCGCATGCTCTCGCGGTCCCGGGTTCGCGCCCGATGCGGCTGCGCTCGCCGGAGTCGCTGATCCGCGGGTTGTGGGATGCGATCGCGGACACGCTGGTCCGCAGCGCGGCAGCGCCTCGCACGGTCCGGTCACCTGCGTTCGCCGGGGCCGGGCCGACTCCGGTCACCGATCTGGCGGAGTGGCTGGCCGATACCACCGATGGCCTGTCCGCAGGCGCACGCCTGGGCCTTCGGGTCGAGGCCGTCCCGCCATCACCGCAGCTCGCGGACGAATGGGAAGACGGGGATGCCGGAGGTCCTGCCGTCGGCACCGCGGGGCCCGGCGCGCGCGAGCCTGATGAGGTGGTACCGGCGTTCCGCATGGTTCTGCAGTTGCGCAGCGCCGCGGACCCGAGCCTGATCGTGGACGCTGCCGCGTTGTGGGATCAGCCGGAGCGCGTGCTGGCGCGGTTCGGCACGCAGGCGGACACCGACCTGCTGCTGGCGCTGCGGCGCGGCGCCGCGGTGTGGCCGCCGCTGGCCCCGCTGCTGGAGCAGGCCAGCCCCGCAGCGCTGGAACTGGACGATGACGCGGTGGCCAGCCTGCTCGGGCCCGCGGCCGAGGAACTGGCGGGGGCCGGCATCGAGGTGCTGTGGCCCGCCAGCCTCGGCGACGGGCTCACGCTGCAGGCAGTCCCCACGCCGGCCCCCGAGCGGCTGACCGAGGCCGGGTTCAGCCTGGACGCGCTGCTGGAGTTCCGCTGGCAGCTCACCCTCGGCGGGGAACTGCTGGATCCGGACGAGGTCGCGGAACTTGCGGAGGCGAAACGGCCGCTGATCCGGCTGCGCGGCCGGTGGGTGACCCTTGACCCGGTGCTGCTGGCCAAGCTGCGGCGGCCGCCGCGCACCCGGATGCGCGCGATGGAGGCGCTGGGCGCTGTGCTGGCGGGCAGCGCCGAGATCGATGGCGAGACGGTCACCGTCGTCGCTGACGGCCCGCTCGCCGATTTCGCCGGCCAGCTGGCCCGGATGGCGGCGACACCACCTGAACTGGCGCCGCCGCCGGGCCTGGAGGCGACACTCCGCCCATACCAGCAGCGGGGAGTGGCCTGGCTGGCAGCCATGTGTGACGCCGGGTTGGGTGGCTGCCTGGCCGACGACATGGGGCTCGGCAAGACGATCCAGGTGATCGCGCTGCACCTGCACCGGCGGGCAGCGAAGGCGGGGCCGACGCTGGTGGTGTGCCCGGCCTCACTGCTGGGCACCTGGGAGCGGGAGGTGCGCCGGTTCGCGCCGGACGTCCCGGTCCGCCGCTACCACGGCGGCGGACGGCACCTGAGGGACGTGGCCACCGATGAGATCGTCCTGGTGACCTATGGCGTAGTGCTGCGCGACTCGGCAGAGCTGGCCGGGATCAGCTGGGGCCTGGTGGCCGCCGACGAGGCCCAGCACGCCAAGAACCCGCTCGCGCGCACCGCCCGGGAACTGCGTGCCCTGCCCGCGCCCGCCCGGATCGCGCTGACTGGCACGCCGGTGGAGAACCGGCTGTCGGAGCTGTGGTCGATCCTGGACTGGACCACGCCGGGGCTGCTCGGGCAGCTGGAGTCCTTCACCCGCCGGGTGGCAGTCCCGGTGGAGAGATACCGCGACGCGGAGGCGACCGCCCGGTTCGCCGCGCTGGTGCGGCCGTTCCTGCTGCGGCGCAAGAAATCCGACCCGGGTATCGCGCCCGAGCTGCCACCCAAGACGGAGACGGACCGGATCGTGCCGCTGACCGCCGAGCAGGTCACGCTGTATGAGGCGGTGGTCCGCGAGACCATGGAAGCGATCGAGAACAGCGAGGGGATCGAGCGGGCCGGGCTGGTATTCAAGCTGCTGACCGCGCTCAAGCAGATATGCAATCACCCGGCGCAGTACCTGAAGCAGCCCGGGCCGCTGGCGGGTCGTTCCGGCAAGCTGGCCGCTTTCGACGAGCTGGCCGACGTGATCCTGGCCGGCGGTGAGTCGATGCTGGTGTTCTCCCAGTACACGCAGATGGCGACACTGCTGCAGCAGCATCTGGACGGCCGCGGTATCCGGTCGCTGTTCCTGCACGGCGCCGTCCCGGTGCACCGCCGCGAGGAGATGGTGGAGCAGTTCCAGGCTGGTCACGCGCCGGTGTTCCTGCTGTCGCTGAAGGCGGGCGGCACCGGCCTGACCCTCACCCGCGCCACTCATGTGCTGCACTACGACCGCTGGTGGAACCCGGCAGTCGAGGACCAGGCAACCGACCGCGCCTACCGGATCGGTCAGGACCGCCCGGTCCAGGTGCACCGGCTGATCACCGAGGGAACGCTTGAGGACCGCATCGCATCCCTTCTCGATAGCAAACGCGAACTGGCGGACGCTGTCGTCGGCTCCGGGGAGGGCTGGATCGCGGAACTGTCCGACGACGAGCTCGCCGGGCTGGTGTCGCTGCGGGCGGCGTCATGACCGCCGCGGGCGGCACGCCGCCCGGGCAGGGTCACACCTGGTGGGGCCGGGCCTGGGTGGACGCACTGGAGCAGCGGGCCCAGCTGGACCCCAACCGGCTGCCCCGCGGCCGGGACTACGCCCGGGAAGGGGCGGTCGGCGAGCTTGTCCTCGCCCCGGGGGAGGCGCGGGCCCGGGTCCAGGGGCGCCGGGTGAGCCCGTATGACGTCCGGGTCCGGGTCCGGCGGTTCACCGACGTTGAGTGGGACCAGGTGCTGGACGCGATCTCCGCTCAGCTCGGCCGTGCTGCCGCGATGCTGGACGGTGACCTGCCGCCTCAGGTCGCCGGGGACGTCGCCGCGGCTGGCCTGGACCTGCTGCCTGGCGCGGGCGAGGTGGGACCCCGCTGCACCTGCCCCGACGACGCCGACCCGTGCAAGCATTCGGCGGCGGTCTGCTACCTGGTCGCGGACGCGCTGGACGCGGACCCGTTCACGGTCCTGCTGCTGCGCGGACGGACCCGGGGCGAGGTACTCGCCGGGCTGCGGGCCCGCCGCCGCGGCCTGGCTGCCACCCAGCCCGCCGCCTCAGGCCAAGGCGGCGCCCCGGGCGTGGCCTGGGCACTAGATGGCGGAGCCGCAGGCGGAACTCCGGATGGGGCCAGCCATGCGCCCGCTGACCCGGGCGTGGATGCGCGGGACGCCCTGCTCTCCGGAGCCGCACCAGGCCCGGTCCCCGTGCCGCCGCTGCCGGCCGCCCGGCCCGGGCATCCGGCGGCGCTCCCGATGGACCCGCCCGCCTGGCGCGCCGGGCTCCGTGATGACCTGCTGTCGCTCGCCGCGGATGCGGCGCGGCGAGCCTGGGAACTCGCCGTCGGCCTCACCCCCGACGCTGGGTTGTCCCTCGACCAGGACCGCGACCTGGCTCGCCGGGCCGAAAATGCACTAGGCACCCCGGCCTTCGCCGCGCTGGCCGCAAACAGCGACACCAGCGGGCAGGAACTGACCCGCCAGGCGCTGGCCTGGCGCTACGGCGCCGCGTCCGGCCTCGAGGTACTGCGCAACGAGTGGGATCCCGGCACGGAAGCAGCCGGCGCCGCGGAACTGATGAAGGCAGCGCGCACGGCCTTGCGTGACGCCGCCGGGGCGCCGACCAGAATCACCCGCAACCGCGTCACCGCAGGACGGCTGCAGTTGCGGCTCGGACGTGATCTCCTCTGGTACCCCTACGCGCGCTCCGCCGGCGAGTGGGAGCCGGCCGGGCCACCGCAGCCCGAGCCCGCCCGCGCCACCGAGACCCTGTAGCTCTGCACGCAACTAGCGAACCCACGACATTCCCGGCTGCCCATGATGTTTCCCCGGTTGCTACGCTCAGCGGTTGCCACCTTGCAGCGCATTAGAGCTACGTTGCGGTACAGTGTTTCCCGGGAAGCACGCAGGAGGTCACCGTGGCCACAAGCACATCGTTTCGCATGAGCGACACCGCCAAGACCCGGCTGGCGTCACGCGCCGCTCGCGAGGGCATGACCGCCACCGCGCTGCTTGACCAGCTCATCGTTGAGGGCATCGATCAGCTCGACTACCCAGGAATCATCTTCCGGGGCCCAGCGCACGACCGCCGCGCCGCACTCGCCGCCGGTCCCGACGTCTGGGAGGTCATCGCCCGCCTTCAGGACCTCGACGGCACCGAGGAACAGCGGATCAGCCTGCTGAACGCCGAGTCGGATCTGCATCCCCGGCTCATCCGCATCGCAGTCGACTACGCCGCGGAACACCCAGACGAGGTCCGAGAGCGGATCGACCGGAACCGGGCTATGACGCAGCGAAGCCGCAAGACGTCGCAGCAGCGTGAGGCACTGCTGGCGTGACCGCCTTCCTGATCGACGAGATGTTCCCGGCGGCTGTGGCCCTGCTCCTGCGCGAGACATACGGTCACGACGCGGTTCACGTCGCCGAGATCGGTCTCCGCGCGGCCGACGATGCCCAAGTGGCGGCAGCCGCCCGGGCGCAGGGCCGGGCTGTCGTCACCGAGAATGTCGCGGATTTCGCGGCCGAACGCGACGTGGTACTCGTGTTCGTGCACAAGAAGAACTTGCCCGCCGGAGGCGGGCAGGCCGCCGCACTCGCAAAGTCCCTTGACCACTGGGCGCAGGATCACCCGGAGCCGTACCTCGGACCGCACTGGCCGCCCGTGTAAAGGGGACCGCTGCGGCAGCGTTCAATTGGAGTCCCCTGGCTCGTCCAAGGGCTGGCTGAGCGAGCACCGACCCGGACCGCGGGGAGCGCAGCGATCGGGAAGCGGAGGGGACTGGCTCACTTCGGGCAAGGCGAGCGCCGCATTGGTGCGAAAGACCCTTCTCAACGGGACTCTCGGCCCTGCTGCGGGCAGAGCGCCTGCTTTATTCCGGGCTGTATCACGCCCGGGACTGAGCGATTTCAGCTTCGAGGGAGGCGTGCGGTGACGACCCCTTCCGTGCGGAAGCAATGGTTTGCCCCAGAGGGCGCCGCTATTACGTCGATGGACTTCGTCCGCGGAGTTGGTCATGACTGGCTCGCTGTGGCCGACCAGGGCGGGGGGCTACACCTGATCGAGGTGTATAGCGACAAGGAGGTGACGCTGAGCCCCAGTATGGAGGCATACGGCCTTGCCTATGTACCGCGGAGAACCCATCCACCAGGCCTTGCCGCTGTCGGTCAGCGGATTCTCGCCTTTGATCTGACCCGATTACTCGCGGATTCGGGTCTGAGTGGTGAATGTGATCTGAGTGGTGAATGTGATCTGAGTGGTGAATGGCTCTTTCCCCCGGCCGAGCTTCCCGGCCACACTACCGCGCTCGCAGTGACGGCGCTGGTTGACAACGATTTGACGGTCATCGCTGTCGGCGGCAAGGACAGGGACCGGACCGCGGACGTGTACCTGTACCGCGGGGACACAGGAGAGCTATTGCGTCACCTGGAAGACAGGGGCAATGGGGCAGTGCGCGCAATCGAGGCTCTCCGCCTGGAGCGGTACTTGGTGGTCGCGCACGATGGCGGCATCAGCACCTGGGACATCAGCAATTGCGTGGAGCAGGAACCCTGTCGGCTGCGTACGTTCGGGCGGGGAGACACCCGGGCCATGTCGGTCTTCTACGATCCGCAGGGACGACCCCTAGTCGCCACCGCCTCAACGCACGGCATCGAGATCTGGGACCCGGGCCTGGAGGGGGCCGAACACCCGCTGAGCGGCTTCGCCCGGGACCTCAACGCAACCGCGATCGCCGCGGTAGCGTCCGAGCGTCCCGACCCGCAGCTCGCAGTCGCCCATGACCGCTCGGTGTCGCTTTGGAGCACGACCACAGAGGAGCGCGAGGGCGAGCTTCCCGAGGAGCATAAGGGCCAGGTCAGTTGTCTGGCGACCAGCCCCACCGGTGCCGGTTCGACCTTCCTCGCGGCTGCCGATGACCGTGGCCAGGTGGTGGTCTGGGAGCTGCCGAGGGTCCAGCCGACCACTCGGTGGTATGGCAGGCACGACCGGTGGGTTAATGCGCTGGTGGCGGTTTCGGCCGGAGAGCAGTTCGCCTCGGCCTCAGACGATGGGACGGTCCGGCTGTGGCAGCCGGAACCAGGCCATGCAGATCGGATCCTGCAGCGCTCCAGCCGCGCCGCGGTCCAGGGCCTAGCTGTCCTGCAGGAGCGCCACAAGCCCGACCTGTTGATCTCCGCCGACGAGCCCGGTCACCTTGCGAGCTGGAAAGTGACCGGGCTCGTCGACAAACATGAGAACATCGGGGCCGCGGTACGTGCCCTGGCAACCATCCATGATCATGACGGCCGCGGGTACGTCGTCGCCGCCGGCGCGGGGGCCCGGCTCACGGTCTGGGACATTAACGCATGCTCCAGTGGGAGCCCGATCGGATTCGGCTACCCGGCCGAGCCCACCCTCATCCGGGCCCTCGCAGTCGGCGAGACGGACAGGGGGGAACTGCTTGCCGCCGGTGACTCGGACGGTCGCGTGACAGTGTGGCAGACCTCGACCCACCGACAGTTCTGGACCAAGCCGATCGGCATCGAGGCCAAGTGCGTGCCCTCGCCTGGGTCCCGACCGTCGAAGGCGTGAGGCTCGCATCCGGGGGCAGCGACGGCAACATCTACCTGTGGCCGCCGGAGGGCGGAAACCCGCAGCGGTTCGAGGGGCACCGCGGCCCGGTCGCGGCGCTGGCGGCGTTGTCGACGGCGGACCAGCAGGTGCCCACCTCAGAGGGTGAGGTCCACCTGTTCATCTCGGGCGGCGCCGATGGCACGATCCGGACCTGGGATCCAGACACACCGGGTGATCCCCGCAGCATTCTTCATGCACACCCCGGCTGGGTGCGGTCGCTGCTGCGACTGGAGTATGGCGGAACACTGCACGTCGTGTCGGGTGGTGACGACGGCACTGTCCGCCAGTGGGTTGTCGTCGATGGCAGGCCGCAGAGCACCAGACATGTGGGACGGCTGCCCGGCTTCGGTGACCGCCCAGCACGAGCTGACTTGCTCGGCCGGGAGAAGTTCCAGGACGTTCTTGTATCCCTCCTGCGGCTAATTCCGGACCCCCCTCCGCCCCCCAGGCACCTAGCCACCCAGCCCGCCGCTCACGAATCTGACACCCATGAAATCGTGCGCGCGACGGGTCCCCGGGTCGTGGCCGTACAAGGACCCTGGGGCGCCGGAAAGACCTCGCTGATGCGGCTGATCTACAAGGAGCTTGACGAGGACGCCCACATGTCACCCGCCAGCGGCTGGCGCACCGACCCCACCGGCCCAGAACGGGATCAGCGACGGCAGCCCTCCGGGAATCAGACCCCAGCCACCTCAAGCCAGGCTGGCCCATCCAGGTCTGCCAGGGGCGCCGGAAGGACCTCGCTGATGCGGTTCATCTACCAGCTTCGCGAGGACGACCTCACCACGTTCACTGCCCGCGAGGCTGCCCGGCGAGCACGCGACGGACCAACGCGGCAAAGCAGTCCAGACCAAGTTCTTCCATCGAAAATCCTGCCGGTCTGGTTCAACCCTTGGGCACACAAGTCCGGCGAAGAGGTCTGGGCCGGTCTCACCCAGCAAATCATCGACGCCGCTAGACAGGTACTTGGCAAGACTGACGCCGAATGGCAGCGATACTGGTTCACCCGCAACCTGGAACGGCTCGACGGCGGCGAAGTCCGGCGCGTGCTTCGCCGGCGCATGTACTGGCAGCCGCTGCTATCGTCACCGCTATCGGCGCCGGGCATAGCCGCTGCTGTCGCTTTCGGAGTGAAATGGCCTGCGACGATCCCCTACATCGCCGCGGCCGGTTTCGTCGTCGCCCTCCTAGCGATGACGGCGACGTGGTGGCGCGGGCCCGCCCGGTCCTATCTTCCGGCGGACATCATGGAGGGTCCGGTGCTGTCGGGCTTCCAGGCGAACCCGGCACCGTTCGCACCTGCCTCATCGGCGGACGACCTGCTCCTGCACGACCCGCTGTACCACGCCAGATCCGGCTACCTCTACCTTGCGCAGCGCGACGTCGACGACCTGGCTGGTGAGCTGGCGCGACGCGGATACATGCTCGTTGTCTTCGTCGATGACCTCGACCGATGCCCGCCGGAGGCGGTTGCCGAGGTCTTCGAAGCGGTTAACATCTTCCTCGCCGAAAATTTCGCTAACGCGAAATTCGTCATCGGCCTGGACCCGAGCGTCGTCGCGCACGACTTGGCGGTGGTGTTCCGCGCCCAGGAGAGCCGCCTGCGCGACGACCCGGACGACCCGAACCTGGGCTGGTCGTTCCTCCGCAAGCTGTGCCAGTGCCCCCTGACCCTGCCCGCGATCCGCGAGGCCCACGCGGCACGGCTCATGCGCAACGAGCAGCCATCCGGCCCGTCAGCCAGCCGCCCATCCAGCAACCCTGCCACCACCATCGCGTCCGGCAGCAGCGCAGGTGGCGCTGGGGAGGCGGGGACAGGTCGCGATGACATCGTGCCCGAGGCGACCGAATCCCCCGGCGGCCAGCCGGTCGCGGATGACAACCGTGGTTCTGGCGCACGCCGCCAAAGCACCCGTGCGCCAGCCGGCGATTCCGACGTGCTGCTTTTCGAAGCTGACCCGGTGATCCGCGACCATCTCTCTGTCCCTGCGGGAGCGGGAAGAAGTTCAAGAAGTGCTGCGGACCTGGCCAGCCGGCGGGTGACCACAGCTGAAAGTCACTCGCTGTCGTCCGCAGGCGAGTTAGTCCGGGTGGCACCGTCGGCATCGGTATCGGAACCGGCGCCCTGCAAGGCGTCACCCTCGCGGGCCGGACACGCTCAGTAACACCCCGCCGATCACACTAAGTGACACCGTGACTGTACTTCCCGGTTAACTTGAAGACCCCTTTAAGAGGCATGCTTGTAGCGATGCGGGCTTATTTTTGCGGCACTCGCGGCTCGACACCTGTCAACGGCGCCGAGCAGATGCACTACGGCGGGTACACCTCGTGCATCGGACTAGCCCATACCGGTGAGCCGCCCACGATCGTGCTGGATGCGGGCACCGGATTGCAGCAACTGCCGCTCGCGCTACGCGGCCGGGCGTTCCGCGGCACGCTCCTGCTCACCCACCTGCACTGGGACCACACGCACGGCATGCCGTTCTTCCGCAGCGGCACGCTTCCTGGCAACCGGGTCGACGTGTACCTGCCCGAGCAGGGGGTGGACCCGGAGGAACTACTGGCACGGGCGATCTCGCCGCCGCACTTCCCGATACGTCCCAAGCAGCTCGGCGATGGCTGGACCTTCAACGTTCTTGAGCCCGGGCACCATGAGTTCGAGGGCTTCTCGGTGTACGCGCTGCAGATCCCCCACAAGGGCGGCCGCACGTTCGGTTACAGGGTCAGCGACGGCTCCGGCACACTGGCCTACCTTCCAGATCACAGCCCGATCTCCCTCGGCCCTGGCCCGGATGGCACCGGTGTCTATCACGACGCAGCCATCGTGCTGACCGACGGCGCCGACCTGCTAGTGCACGATTCCCAGCACACCGCGGCCGAGCTGCCGCGGCTGGGCTATCTCGGTCACTCGGCTGTTGAGTACGCGGTGGGGCTGGCGCGGCGGGCCAACGCCCGGCAACTCGCGCTATTCCACCACGACCCGTGGCGTACCGATGCCGAAATCGACGCCTTGGTGGTGCAGTACGCGACGGCGCCCGTCCGCGTCTTCGCAGCCCACGACGGCATGGTCGTGGACCTGCCTTGATCTGCGAGCCCGGCGAGGGTGTGCCCGGGCGCCGCATTGGTAGTTCAAGGTCTGCGCCCCAGACCGCAGCAGAGGTGCGACGACAGCTGGACCTTGCCGGAGAAACCAGTGATGCCCAGCGTCACAGCCATGCTGAGCAGGGTGCGGGACGCGACATACGTGGCGACGAGAACGGCGCCGCCTGCGTCAAACGCGTAGACGACGAGCGTCACCTGGCCCGCGAGCTCGCCGACAACCGAAGCGCCTCAGCCAAGCTCAATCCGGCGCACGTCCGGAAGCCTAAGCACGTCACAGGTGGTTCGCACTTTGTCATTGCGCAACATGCTCAGACGCCTCACCTGCCAATCAGGCGCCCAGGATGGAACGGGCACCATGCGTGTCGCCGGAGGCCACGTAAGCCTAAGCTTGTCGCGCCGTGTCGACCCGCTGGTGCCCGGCCGGGCGCCTGGACGTCCACGTTCAATGGATGCCCATGCTCGTCATCATGACCGCGAGTTTCATGGAGAAACAGCGTCACCGTCATCGCGGGGACCCGGCCGCTTCTTGCGACCCGCATGGCCCGCGCATCTGATAACCGAGGGAACTTCGGGCCATGATTCCCGCGAATCCGGTCTGGTCTGCCTGATACCGCCCAAGGGATGGGTTCTGCGGCCAGGTCCGGCGTTTGCGAGCGCTACGGTGATGCAGCCCCGCGAGGTTTCGGTCGGCGATTCCGATACGAGACCGCTGGTGTCGAGCGCAGGCGCTCGCCAAGCTGACGTGCCCTCAGTGCCGAGACGACGTTTCCCTTACGCTCGAAGAGGCCGACAGCTCTCTCGGCAAGAGCCGCGGCATCCGCCGGGGCACCGGCCAGCTCCCGGACCTCGGCGAAATCCAGCAGCCCGTTGCCCTGCCAGTCAAGCTGGTCAGAGGTGCCGATGAGAGCAGTCGCCGCCGACAGCAGCGACTCGGCCTCATCGATTGCCCCCTGCCGGGCCCTGAGCTTCCCGCGTACGCAGCGCCACAGGAACTGGGAAGCGACGTCGTCGGGGGAGGCGAGGTGCTCGCAAACCCCGGCGAACTCGGCCGACTCCTCGTACCGGCCCTGCCCGGACAGGACGTCGGCGAGCAGGCCCGCCGTGGTCGAAATGTAGTTGCGCTCGCCCATCTCCTCAAGACACCGGTAGTCCGTCCGCAGCTCCGACTCGGCGGCGACCAGATCCCCTGCCAGCACCTCGATGGCGGACGAGTCCAGCGACGTGAGCGCCGCAAAGAGGAGCCAGCCGAGCTCCTCGAGCGAGGCCCGGCTCCGGCGATAGAGCAGGCGAGCGCGCTCGAAGTCCCCGCGCATGGCCTCAAGGTGGCCGATCGCGAGCTCGGTGAGCGCTTTCGCCTTGCGGTCATCCTTCGTCCGGGCGAGCACTTCCTCGCAGGTGGCGATGGCTTCGGGAACGGGCATCGGGCCGTAGAGGGCGGAGATCGCGAGCGAGCCGAGGAAGCGGCGCGCGGTCACCTCATCACCGGCGGCGGTCGCATGCCGGATCGTGCGCTCCGTGGCGGCGGCAGTGTCGGCGAAGCGGAGTCCCGTCCCGTGCACCTGGGCGAGCAGGCGGAACGCCCGCACTAGAGCGCGGTCATCGCCCATCACCTCGAGCTCGGGGATCTCCCGTTCCACGAGCTCAACCACGCTCCCCTGCACCGCGTGGGCGTCAGTCATGTAGCGCAGCTGAAGGCGGGCGAGCGCCGCCGCCCGGGCAATCCCGACCTCGCCGGCGGAATGCGCCCGGTCCGCCGCCTCGGTCAGCACCGACTCGGCCCGCTCGAACTCGCCGATGTCGACCGCCGCCTCTCCCGCATCAAGGAGGAGCAGCGCGCGGGCGGGGTCTTCCTCGCCGAGCAGCGCGGCGGCCCGCTGCAACAGGTTCGCCGCCGCCGGCATGTCGCCCCGGGCCAGGGCCCGACGACCGGCCGAGCTCAGATGCCGCGCAGCTTCGGCGCCGAGCCGCCGCCCGTCATCGGCGATCGGCCCGAGCTCGGCCCGGTAGCGAAACGACTGCTCAAGGTGGTAGCCGAGGATCTCTTCGTACTCGGCGAGTCGGGACCGGAACGTGTCGGCGAGCCAGGCGGCGAAACGTTCGTGCAGCCGGGCCCGGGTTCGCTTGAGCAGGCGCGCATACGCCGTGTCCCGGATCAGGATGTGGCTGAAGCGGAAGTCGCCGGCCGTGCCCGCCCCCGCCCGGCGGATGAGCTGCTTGCGGCACAGCGCGACGAGCGTCGGCTCCAGGTGGGTCCGGGCATCGCCCTCCTGCACCAGGACCGACACCGCGGCGCTGGAGAACTCCAGGCCGATCACCGAGGCCGCCTCCACGACCCTCCGCTCGGCCGACCCCAGGCGGTCGAGGCGGGCACCCAGCAAGGACGAGACGTTTCCCGGAACCGAGATGACCTCGTCGGCACCGGAGAAGACCCAGCGCCCCGCCTGCTCACGCAAGAGCCCATCGTCGATCAGCATGGACAGCATCTGCTCGATGAACAGAGGGTTGCCCTCGGCGAGGCCGAGAATCCGCCGCTCGAGCGGCTGGGGCAGGCTCGCCTCGCCGAGCAGGTTCCGCACCACGAGGCCGCCCTCGGTTCGGGACAGTTCCCCGAGCTCGATCTGGGACACCGCCTGCCGCCCCGCAGAGAAGCCCGGCCGGTCCTCGTGGAGCTCGTGGCGGGCCGTACAGACGAGGAGGAGCGGCACGCGGAGCGAGGCGTCGAGGATGTCCTCGATGAGGTCGAGGAAGGTTGCCTCCGCCCAGTGGATGTCATCGAAGACCACCACGAGCGGGCTACGCCGGGCCAATTCCTCGAGCGTCACCCGCACGCCCCAGAACAACTCGTCCTTTCCGTACGAGTCCTGCGAGAGGCCCATACCCGACTCGATGCGGCTGGTCGCGTCGGCCAGCTGCTCTCCGAAGCAGGACTTGAGCTTGATCCGGGCGTCCTCCTCGCTGTCCTCTGGCACGATCCCGGCGGCCTGCCGCAACACCTCAGCCACAGGCCAGAACGTGATGCCGTCGCCGTAGGACAGACAGCGGCCCCGCAGCACCGCCGCCTCGCCGGCGATGCTCCGCACGAACTCCTCGATGAGCCGGCTCTTGCCGACCCCGGCCTCGCCGAGCAGCGTGACGAGCCGGCCCTCGGGTCCGGCGAGCGAACGACGGAACTCCGCGTCGAGAGCGGCGATCTCGCGGGCCCGGCCGACCAGTGGCAGGTCCGCCGGTCCGGCGGTCCTCGCGTCGGCGGTGACCGAGAGCAACCGGTAGGCCGGGACGGGTTCTGGCTTGCCCTTCAGCTCCAGAGGCTCGACCGGCACGACCTCGACGGCTTCCCGCACCAGCCGGTGGGTGGACTCGCCAATCAGGACCTCGCCGACCGGGGCCGCCTGCTCGAGACGGGCGGCGACGTTCACCGTGCCGCCGGTGGCGAGGCGCTGGGAGCCGCCGGTGTCACCGGTGACGACCTCACCGGTGTTGACGCCGGTCCGGTTCTCCAGGGTGACCCCGAACTCGGCTCGAAGGGTGACGTTGAGGTCGTCCAGCGCCTCGCGCATCTCCGCCGCCGCTCGCACGGCTCGCAGCGCGTCGTCCTCGTGCATCCGGGGCAGGCCGAAGATCGCCATGATCGCATCCCCGATGTACTTCTCGATCGTCCCGCCGTGGCGCTCCAGGACGGGCTTCATCGCCGAAAAGTAGAGCGCGAGCACCTCTCGCAGGGCCTCGCTGTCGAGCCGGTCGCCTAGCTCCGTGGAGCCCTTCAGATCGCAGAAGACGACCGTGACGGTCTTGCGGACCTCCTGAGGTGGAGGCTGAACGACGAGGACTGCGCCGCAGTAGCCGCAGAGCCGGAACCGGTCAGGGTTCTCCTCGCCGCAGCCCGGGCAGCGCTGCACGACCCAAGCCTACGTCTGCGCTGTCTCGGCGGCCATTATGACGTCCGGCCGATCGGAGCGCTCGGGAGACCGTCGACCGAGCGGCTACGGTGGCCGCCCGGCGTGCCGAAGACAGATCACCCGCGGTAGATGGGATCCCCGAGAGCGACAAATTTCAGCTGGACCGAGCCCGCCGCTGTGTAGCGTTGGGAGATGAGGCAGGGCTCGGGATTACCAGGACTGAACAAGAAGCAGGGCAACAGCAGTCCCGTGTGGTAGGTGGTGCTGCCGATGGTGGTCGTCCCGCTGGTGCCCGGGATCGCCGGGAAGGGCGTCTGCGACCCATAGCAGACCTGCCATAGGAGGAGCGGACGCGGTGATGACTCGACGGCCGACTTCGAGATGGTGAGGGTGGCGATGGCCGACAAGCTCGTGACGCTGCCTCCTGAGGAGTTGAAGACACCGAAGGTCGTCACGTCCGACACCGCGTTGTAGTGGTTGCACGTGAGGGTGACCCCGCCGAGGCCGAGCGTCACGAAGTTGCCTGACGCCGACGACGTCGTGACCGACGTGGTCGTGGTCGACGTCGACTGCGACGCCGAGCACGACCCGGTGCCGCAGGCCTGGATCTGACCGGTGACCGTGAAGAAGCTTGAGGTGGCCGAGGTGAAGCCGGACGCGTTCGACGCGTTCGCGGCCAGGTCATACGCGGCGCCGGGGTTGTTGATCTGCAGGTTCCCGAAGTCGGCGACCCCGTTCGAACTGGGGACAGTCGTCGTGCCGGTAAGCGTCCCGTTGGCAGGGTTGGTCAGGATCGAGATCGTAACCGGGGTTCCGCTGGCCGAGAAGTTCGCCGGGTTGAGCGGGTCGCTGTTCGCGTCGAGGAGTTGCACCGCGAGAGGCGACCCGGTCGAGTTGAACCCGGTGAGGATGTCGGAGTTGACCGCCGTCTCGGCCGGCTGTCCGGTGAAGGCGAGGCTGCACTGCCCGCTGACTGACACGCTGAGCGGCGAGGAACTCCACTGGACCTCGCTGGTCTCCCCCCGGCTGTCGATGCCGGACACCCCCCAGACCTCTGAGCTCGCGAATACGCAGGGTGCCAGCGCCGTGACGTCGACGGCAAAGGTACTCCCGGTAGGTTCACTCGGCAGGCTCAGCGTGACGGATGAGTCCGTCAGCGCCGAGACCGAGGTCCCGCTCGGACCAGTCGCACCCGTGATGACGAAATCGGTGGGCACGGTGAACGTCAGGCTCACGAGATACTCGTGCGGGTCATTGTTGGTGACCTGGAAGGCATAAACGTCGCCAGTCCCGGCGCCGGCGGTCGCCGGATTGGTGGCGGGAGTGACGACGTAGCAGTCGGAACAGTTCGTGCTCGCGTATCCCGCCTGGGGAGGCACTGCGAAGAAGGCAATACCGGCGATGAGAGCACCGAACCCGGACATCAGCCCGGAGCGGAAGAAACGCGATCTGTGGTTTACGGCAGGCTCCCTCTCGTGGAACGCGTATCGTCAGGATGCCGTTACGCGAGCTCTACACGGTCCCTCTTACGTGAGGCTTAGCAGCCCCAGGGGACTTTCGGCAACCTTTCCGCGCGTGTTACCCGGCTTGGAGCCGGGTCGAGACTACTTCCTCCGCGCCCCCCACGCTCTCCGGACTGCCCGTCACGGCGGCCAGGAACTCCTCACGGCCGAGGAACCCGGCTTCCACGCGGCTCAGGGCGGTGACCGTGGCACTCCTGGGTATGCGTCGCAGCAGGGCGATCTCCCCGAACGACTCACCCGGTCCCATCTCTCTCAGCTGCTTGCCATCCCTGGTGGCGCGCGTACGGCCCTCCGCAATGATGTAGAAGCGCTCGCCGGGCTCCCCTTCCCGAATGATCACGTCGCCGGGTTCGTAGGTCGCCGGCTGCAGTTCGCTGGCCAGGTGCTCGACTATTGCGAAGGGCAGCGGGCGCAAGAACGACACCTGGCGCAGCAGGGCCAAGTTCGGGCCGGGGGCTGCGATCCTGCTGTCGATGGCCGTCAGCCTGGGCAGGAACCCGACGGCGGCCACTACAAGCAGCATGCCAGTCGCTATCAGCGTGCCGCGGGCTCCCCAGGCGTGGATGAGCAACGGTGTGACCGCGGAGCCGAGTGCCATCGATAGCAGCAGCACGCCCCTTCGCACTCCCAGCGCACGTCCCATCAAGCGGGGCGGGATCACCTGTTGCAGCGAGCTGTAGACGCCCACGTCGTCGAAGACGTTGGCTACCCCGATCAGCGCGAACATCAGGTACGGCCAGTATTGTGCGTGGGCGAATGCGAGCAGGATCATCGGCACTCCCCATCCGGCGACCCCGCCAGCGAAGCTGCGTGCCACCCTCTTGCCGCGGACGAGGATGACCGCAAGCGGGCCGACGAGGAGGCCTCCCGCGCCGAGCACCGCGGCGAGCCAGCCGACGCCCGCCGAGCCCAGGCCGAATAGCTCCACAGCTATGACCACCGTGAGGACATTGAGGACGCCGCGGGCGAACGTCTGGGCGGCAGCGGGGACGGATAGCGCCATTGCGTCACGTTGCCGAACCCCGGCCTCGAAGCCCGCAACCATGTCACGCTTGAACTGCTTCAGGCGCCCGGCCGTCCGCGCTGGCGGCTGTGATGAGAGCGGTCGGACACCCGCGAGCAGCAGGGCTGCGACCGCGACGAACCCGAAGGCGACGAGCATGGCGGACTGCGCCGTGCCGATCGCGAGCAGGGCGGCGGCGATCGCAGGCCCGCCGACCATGGCCGCCGACTGCAGCACGCTGACGGCGGTGTTCGCGCTCGTGAGCTCATCGGGAGTGCGAGCCAGCCAGGGCAGCAGGGCGGCTTGCACCTGACGGAAGGCGCTGGCGAGGCCGCCCTCCAGCCCTACGAGCACCACGACGAGAACGCCTTGCCCGTCACCGGTCATCGCGGCAGCGGCCGCGCCGAGCAGCAGCGCCCTGGGCACGACGGTGGCGATCAGCAGCCGCTCACGCCGGACCCGGTCGGACCCGCTGGTGACCAGCGGCACGAGGAACGCGCCCGGAAGCGCCTTGGCAAGTCCGAGTATGCCGACAAGCCCGGCGCCACCCGTGCGGTATGCGTATACCGACGCGGCAGTGAATGCCGCCAGGTCGCCGGCGTAGGACAGGCCCCAAGCCACCAGAAGTAGCAGGATCGGCTTACTGCGGGACCGCCACGTAAAGTGCCTCAAGGCCGATCCTTCACGCCCGTCCGCATTCGGTGACCTACGGGGACGTCGCGCCGACGGTTAGTATCGAGTCTTGCCCACGGCCTGGTCCCCGTCAACAAGAAGCATCAGGAGGCCACGCTGGCCGTCCGGGCGGCTTCGGCCGGGTCGGCGACCTTGGGCATCCGTGTCGCGAGATTGACGGGCCGACACGCCTTGCTATGGCCGCCCGCAGGCGTGGGGCGGTTACCTCAAGTTCGCTTTCGGCGCCGGAGCGATGCTAGCTGCCACCGTGAGCGCGATCCTTGTCAGCCGTCGCCTGGGCGGGGATCCTGTTGCGGCGCTGATGTTCAGCAGCACACTGACGGCGCTCGTGTTCGGTGCTGGCCTGGCCGGGACCCCCGTGCCGGTCGTGGAGATCGCGCCGCTCCGCTCGCTCTCGTTGTTCGCCGAACTGCCTGCACCCGCGATCGAAGGCCTAGCGGCAGCCCTCACAACCACTACAGCTGCACGCCGACGCCGTCCTGATCCGACAGGACGAGCCGGGAGATGCCTACTATGCGATCGCCGAGGGGTGAGCTCCGTTCCGGGATGCTGGGATGGCAACCGAGAGCACATCGCCGGCATCGCTTGCATGACCTTACGTACGGCCCGCTAAATAAATAGTGGGAGAGAAGTTCCTCGTAGGCGGGCGCGGCGCTACGTCAGCGCAGGTCGGCCGGGTGACAGGAGGCAGCCGTGAAGCACCCACTGGCGATGGACATCGAGGCGATGAGGCGCGCCGGTTATGCGACCGTCGATGCGCTCGTTGCCCGGCTGGCCAGCCCCGAGGCCGATCCCGTGCTACGCCGCGCCGATGCAGCCGAGATGCGCTCCCGGCTCGGTGGCCCACCGCCCGAACAGCCCGGGGACTACGGCGCGGTCCTGTCACGGGTGATGGCCGATGTGCTGCCCTACGCCGCGCGGACCGATCACCCCGGGTACCTCGCCTTCATCCCGAGCTTTACGACCTGGCCGGCGGCACTGGCGGAACTGACGGCCGCCGCGGCTAATCCGTACTGCGGAGCGTGGATGGAATCGGCCGGCGCCACCCAGGTCGAGCTCCAGGTCATCGACTGGTTCCGCACCTGGATCGGCCTGCCCGCCGACACCGCTGGCGTGCTCGTGAGCGGCGGCTCAGCCGCCAACCTCACGGCGCTGCTCGTGGCGCGCGAGGCCGCCGGAGGGCCGTCTGCAGACTCCGTGGTGTACGTGTCGGATCAGGCTCACTCGTCCCTCGCTCGGACCGCGCGAGCTATGGGGCTGCGTCCGCAGCAGGTGCGAGTACTGCCGACCGACGATCGCTGGCGTCTTTCGCCTGACACGGTGGCCGCGGCCGTCCGGGCTGACCGCCGCGCTGGCCGTGTCCCCTTCGCCTTGTGCGCCAGCGCTGGATCGACCAATACCGGCGCCGTCGATCCCCTCGGGGATCTCGCCGACGTTTGCATCGCCGAAGGGCTGTGGCTGCATGTCGATGCGGCCTACGGCGGCTTCGCCGCTCTCACCGCCAACGGACGAGCGGTGCTGGCCGGCATCGATCGCGCCGACTCGGTGACGCTGGATCCCCATAAATGGCTCTACCAGCCCATGGAGTGCGGCTGCGTGCTGATCCGGGACGGCGCCCGGCTTGAACGTACATTCGCCATAAACCCCGACTACCTCGACAGCGACGCCACCCACGGCGCCGGTGAGGTCAACTTCGCAGATCGGGGCCTGCAGCTCTCCCGAGGCTTCCGGGCGCTCAAGGTCTGGGTCACTGTGCACACCTTCGGCCTCGCCGCGTTCCGCGCCTGCATCCAGCGCAACCTCGAGCTGGCGGAGTACGCCGAGGATCTGATCCGCAGCCATTCCGAACTCACCCTCATGGCGCCGGCGACGCTCGGGATCGTCTGCTTCCGCAGAGAATGGCCCGGCCGCGACGAGGCAGAAACCGAACGCCGCGGCACGGCCCTCGCCGAAGAGCTGGAAGGCGGCGGCGCCGCGCTTGTCTCCACGACCCGCCTGGCCGGCCGTCACGCCATCCGGCTTTGCATTCTTAACCCGACCAGCTCGGAAGAGCACATACGCCGGGTCATCGAGCACTTCGCCGACGCGCCTGCCCCTGCGACCGCCTTGCGAGGCGGCCGAGCCTACGCCGATTCCAGGGCCGACGCCATGGCGGACCCAGACAACGACGTGCTGCGCACCGTCCCCCTGCTGTCCGGCGTACCCGATTCCACCATCCACGCCGTCCATGCCCGCGGCGTCTGTATCGACGTGGCCGACGGGGAGGAGGTCATACGCCGGTGGGATTCCGACCGGTTCTTCTATATCGTCCTGTCCGGCCGCTACGACACCTTCATCGATGCCCGGCTCATCCGCACCATCGGCCCCGGTGACCACTTCGGCGAACTCGCCGCCCGCGACTGGGGAGGCGGCTACGGCTACGCCCGTCTCGCGACCGTCCGGTGCGCTGAACCCGGTCGGCTCCTCAGATTGACCAGCGAGGACTTTCAGTGGCTGGTCGACACCGAGCCGACTGTCAAGGTCAAACTCGCCACAACCGTGACCGAACGCCTCCAGCAGCGTTAGTCCGTAGCGCCACAGACGCGATGGCGTACCCGCCTCGCTGACTGACCCATCATGAAAAGTGCCCAGAGCTACTGCAATCCGGCCACTGACGGGATGGTGAGGTCAAGTCTTCTCAAGCGCAGCGGCGAGCCGTTCCAAGGTCACGGTCACGCGCGGGCCGGGTTCGGCGGAGGCGGTCCAGGCCGCTTCAGCACACACCGACAAGGGGACCAGCGCAGGTCACGTGGGCGACACGCTCCGGACACGTCGTGGACATCTCTTCAGATAACGTACCCACGACGCAGCTCAAAAGCTCACGTCAGCACATGGTAGACACCCGAAAACGCACTTGAGATAACGGCGGGTACGCGTGCGGTTCGTTATCCAAAAGTTCAATCACGCTCCGCGATCGGCGGCAGGCGTCGATGCGTCGACGCCGATAGCGACAGTGTCGCCTCGACCCCATGTAGGTCCGCGCTCCTCTTGGCGGAGCCACTGCAGATGCTGCGCGATGCCCGACGTACCTCATCGCGGCACCCATGAGATGCGGATATCGGTTTGAACCTCGGCTACAACGGCCGGTAGGCGTCGCGGCGGTGTTCGACGCGAAGGACGATCACTTCGCGGAGATCCTCACGGATGCGGTAAAGAACACGGTAGGTCCCCCGGCGGGCTGACCACACGCCAGCGAGGTCATCGCGCAATGGCTTTCCCACCCGGTGTGGCTGGCGGATCAGTGCTGTGGTCACGAACTCGATCACCGCTGCGGCGACTGGTTCGGGCAGCTTCCCCGTCAGGTCCCGGCGCGCGGGCGGGGTAAGGAGGAGTTCGTAATCGCCGGGACCCTCGCTGGTCACCGGCGCAGCTGGCGGACAGCCTCCACGCCGCGGACGACATCACCCCGCGCATAGGCCTCATCAGCTTCGCGGATGTCAGCAAGCGCGGCGGGATCGCTCAGCACATCGATCGTTTCTTCCAGCTGGGCAAGATCTTCGGGGCTGATCAGGACGGCAGCCGCATGACCATTCCGGGTCAGCACGATGCGCTCATGGTGGCCCTCAACGCGGTCGACAAACTCCGAGAGGTGATCACGAACTGACCGCAGCGACTCAATGCTCATGACCACAATTGTGGCGCACTGTCGGGAAGATGTCCACTCCATCGTCGCTGGCTCACCGGCTGCTTGCGTAAGCCCGAAAAGCCGCGTCCTGGGACGTGCGCGGACTGCTGGCACGCGCACCTTCGGGCGCCGTTTAGGAACCTGCGGACGTCACCCAGGCATGATCGTCGACGTGTGTCTTGTTCCGTGACGGTCCCGCAGACACCGCCCTGGACCCGGCACCTGCGCACTCGGCCGGCGACCACCCGCCCAGTCCGGCCATACAGAGTCGGAACGTGGAGGCAGACCGAGACTGTCCGTCACATGTCCGTGCGGGCCAATCGGTCTGACCAAAGCTGCGGACAATCATGTACGGGGCTCCGGTCACTGCTTGCCCGGGCAGCCGCCATCCGCATAGCCGCGGCCAACCTTGCCTCCCAGCCAGAACCGACTATAATTCTGGTCTATGACAGTGCTACCCTTGTCTGAGGTGAAAGCCCGGCTCTCGGAGATAGCCGACGAAGTCGGCCGCACCCACGAGCGAGTCCACATCACCAAGAACGGCAAAGACTACGTCGTCCTGCTCGCAGCTGAAGATCTTGAGTCCATCGAGGCGACGCTCGAGCTGCTGTCCGACCCAGCGGCGCAAGAGCGCATCGCCCGATCCCGTGACGAGATCGCTCGCGGAGAGGGCATGTCCATCGCCGAAGTGGCGCGGTCCCTGGAAGAGCGCTTCGGGAAACACCGGCCGTGACCTACCAGGTCATCATCGCTCCGACCGCCGCTCGCCAGCTTCACGACCGGCTACCCGAAGCCGTCGCGTGGGCATGCTTCGAGTTCATCCGCGGCCCCCTCAGCGAAGAGCCGCGCAGAGTGGGCACGCCCCTGCGCAAGCCCTTCGAGGGACAATGGCGAGCCCGGCGCGGCGAGTACCGCATCCGCTATGCGATCGATGATGACGCCAGCACCATCCACATCCTCGACATAGATCACCGACGTGACGCCTACCGGTCCTGACGCCACCCCATCGGCGATCTGTAGCTGAGCTCGCCGAGATCGCCGTGCGTTACCGGGATGTTGCGCCCGAGATGGCGCCAGACCGTCGCTTCCGGGCCTTTGAGCCCCGGTAGAGGTGGGGCCCTCTCAGACGGCCCGCGGCGGGAAAGTACGCTACCGAACGATCTTGAAGTTGAACATCGGGGTGTTCAGCGTGCCCATGAGGCGCAGCCAGATCGGCAGCAACATCTCGGTGCCGCGGGCGGTCGTGATGTCGCCGATGTCGATGATGTCGGTGTGGCCGAACGACTCCAGCAGCCCGGTCACGATCTTCTTCGCGTCCGGGTCGTTGCCGGAGACGAAGACTGAGTGGTTGCCGTCGGCGAGCAGGGCAGGGTTGACCATCAGGGCCGCAGCCAGGGTGTTCAGGGACTTGACGACCTTGGCCTGCGGGAACCTTGCCTGGATCTGCTCGCCGAGTGAGTCGGTGTCCTTGATGAACAGGCTCGGCGGGAAGCCTCGGGAGAAGTCGAGCGGGTTGGAGATGTCCAGGAGCACTTTGCCGGCCAGGTTGCCGGCTCCGGCCGCTTCCAGTGCGCCGATCGACGCGCTTCCGGAGGTGGCGGTGACGATCAGCTCGGCTCCTGCCGCGGCGTCGGCGAAGGTGGCCAGCTTCACCGTCGGGTGCGCTTGCGCCCACTGGCTGTACGGCGGGTTGCCCATACCGTCCGGCTCGGTCCTGGCCCGCGTCGCCGCCACGTCGCGAGTGCCGACAGTGACGTCGTGGCCAAGCTCCGCGAGCCGTCCGGCGAGTGCCTGTCCGACTGCTCCAGTACCGATGACTGCGATCCTCATCGTGGTGCTCCTTCGAATGTGTTCTGGGCTGGGATTAGCACGGCTCCGTTTGAGACTAGCAGACAGGTCTGTCTGCTCCGACCCAGGCCTGTCATCTAGCTGTGTGAGCTGAGGAACAAACGCCGCCCCCATACGGACCTGTCTGTACCATGGAAGTGCACGCATGCACTACACGAGCCAGCGGTCTGTCAAAGGGGGCATCGATGACTCAGGCAGGCGGGACGCGACAGCCAGCCCGCGAGCGCATCGTGGATACGGCGTTCCGGCTGTTCTACGCGCACGGCGCGCGCGGCGTTGGCGTGGACACGATCATCGCCGAGTCCGGCGTCGCCAAGGCGACCTTCTACAAGCACTTCCCGCGCAAGGACGACCTTGTCGTGTGCTATCTGGACAAGGTCGACCAGGCCTGGTTCGGGCAGCTGCGCGCCGCTGCGCGCGCCACTGACGACCCTCGTGCCCAGCTCGTCGCGATGTTCGACGCGCTCGCCGCGGCGAGCCGCCGCGATGGCTATCACGGCTGCGCATTCATCAATGCCGCCGCAGAAAGCCACTCCGGCGGTGACGTGCACGCTCGAACCATCGAGCACAAGGGCGTCGTGCGCGCCTGGATACGCGACCTGGCCCGCCGGGCCGGTGCTGCAGATCCGGACCTGCTTGCCCGGCAGCTCACGCTGCTCATCGACGGCGGCCTAGCCGACGGCGTTCTCGGTGCCGACCCGGCCACCCCGCACGCCGCCAAGGCCGCGGCCCAGACCCTTGTCGACCAGGCCTGCACGGGCCCGGTGACTCAGACTGGCCCTGTCCGGGCCAGGTAAGTCCCATGGTCGGCGCCCAGCCGATCGCACGGAAGTCGGGCACACCCTGCTGTACGGCTGTGCGCCTGATTGAGAAAGCCCTCGGCGCCGGCCTGACATCAGCGGCGCATCACGGTCCGTGGAGCTTGTAACCTCAGGTGTGTAAGATCTTTTTGAGCTTGCGGGTATGTCTCCTTTACCGGATTCGTCCTGGGTAGGCGAGGTCGAGTTCGTTGAGTGCTTCGCGCCATCCCATGACGCGCTG
>Ga0187872_10000199_pt1 | contig 73153 bp, 52 predicted proteins | sample June2016WEW_16_4_FD_132973 | JGI IMG/M metagenome (GOLD analysis project Ga0187872, IMG submission 132973) | Peatland microbial communities from SPRUCE experiment site at the Marcell Experimental Forest, Minnesota, USA - June2016WEW_16_40 | ecosystem: Environmental > Terrestrial > Soil >... | reverse complement strand
CTAGACGGGAAAGCAAAATGGCGGTACAAGACCGGCGGACCAGTGTATTCACCGACGATCGCGCCGGACGGAACGGTCTATGCCCTTAGCGCGGACGGCAAGCTTTATGCCATCCAGGATCTGGAGCAAAACGGCGGGCTGTGGGGGCAATGGCCGAAATTTGCTGGAGGCATGCGCAACACATGGCGAGCACAGCCCTCAGACCCACAGCCCTCGGACCCACAGCCCTGAAGGTACCCTTAGGTATAGTAACCTCGGTAATCTTGTAGCCGGCCAACCCCTGCCACATACTCAGCTTACCTACCACAGAACCTGGGAGACGGGGTTGAGAGTGGCGATTAGGGTCACTGCTTTCAGCCCCGCATTTTTTTGTCTTCTGAATTGCCCGCGCATGCAGCCCCATCGGTGTGACTTCATTTACAATTCAAAGTAACCATCAAAGAGTTTCTGACTGTGGTGAGGACCATGAAAAAATGTGCGGGTGTGAGCCTGATTGTGGTGTTGCTCTCCTCTCTGTTTGTTTTCGCTGATGATCAACCAAAAGAATCGAAGGCTACGGATCGCGTCCAAGCGGCCGCCGACGTGCTGAACGAGATTCAGGCTGCCCCCGACAAAGGCATTCCGCAGAAGATTCTCGGTTCGTCGGAATGTGTGGCGGTCGTGCCGTCGATGCTGAAAGGCGGATTCATCTTTGGCGCCAAGTACGGGCGTGGAATCGCCAGTTGCCGCACGCCAAAAGGCTGGAGTGCGCCCGCATTTTTCACCATCGAGGGAGGCAGCTTCGGCTTGCAGATCGGCGGGCAAGCGGTGGATCTGGTGCTGCTGATCATGAACAAGAACGGCGTGCAGCATCTGCTTTCGAGCCAATTCTCGCTGGGGGCGGACGCGTCGGTGGCCGCTGGCCCGGTCGGGCGCGAAGCGGAAGGCGACACCGACTGGAAAATGCGGTCGGAAGTTCTCACCTATTCCCGGGCACGAGGCATATTTGCCGGCGTCACTCTCAACGGCGCCGTCGTGAAGCAGGACAAGAACTCGACCCGCGATTTCTACGGGCACATGGTGACCTCAAAAGCGTCGCTGACCGGAGAGGTGGATGCGCCGGCGGCGGCAAGTGCGTTTCTGACCACACTGGCCAAGTGGGCGCAGGAGGCTGCGAAGTAGGGGGAGCGGGCGTCGGACGTCAGACCTCGGACTTGGGACGTTTACCGCAAAGAGCGAGGTTTGGCTGGGGCTGTCGAGCGGCGCTCGACCGGACGGCCGGGGGCGGCTGTCCCCACATGTATTCACTTTGACAAACAACTTTTGCGAGTGATACCGTCGCGCTTCCCGGATGCGTCGCCAACTCGAATACGCGGCAGCGTGGCCATTCATCAAAATCCTGGGTGTTCTGCCCCGGCCCCTGGCGCGGGCCTTCGGCATTACTGTCGGCCAGGTCGTGTATCTCCTGCACGTCCGTTTGCGCCGCGTCGGCATGCGCAATCTCGCGCTGGCTTTTCCGGAGAAAACTGAAGCGGAGAGGGCCCTCATTCTGCGTGGGGAGTTCACTTCTCTGGGCCGGCAACTGGCCGAAGTCTGCCGCTTCCCCAAATACACGCGGGAAAACATCGAGCAGGTAGTGGGGTACGACGGGCTGGAGAATTATGAGCGTGCTTACGCCCGCGGCAAGGGAGTGCTGTTTCTGACCGCGCATTTCGGCGGCTGGGAGCTTTCGGCCTTTACCCATTCGCTCCACGGGCACTGGCTGCACGTGGTCATGCGGCCCATGGACAACCCGTATCTCGACCGCCTGATCCAAGGCTACCGCACCATGCACGGCAACCGGACGGTGGCGAAAGATGATTTCGTGCGCGGCTTGCTGGGCGCGATGAAAGCGGGCGAGACGGTCGGAATATTGATGGATACGAATATGACGCCGCCGCAGGGACTGTTCGTGGATTTCTTCGGAATCCCGGCGTGCACGGCGAGTGGACTGGCGCGCATCGCCTTGCGGACGGATGCTGCGGTGGTTCCGGGGTTCACCATCTGGGATCGGGAGCTGGGCAAGTACCGGCTGCGATTTGATCCGGCGCTCGAACTGGTGCGCACCGGCGATCCGGAGGCCGACATCGTCGCCAACACGGCGAAGTTCACCAAAGTGATTGAGGATTACGTGCGAAAGTATCCCGATCAGTGGTTGTGGGTGCACCGGCGTTGGAAGACACGTCCGGAGGGGGAGAAAGGGCTGTACTGAAGATCGGAAGTCAGCGTTATTCCTCCGCGCTGGCGTAGCGCAATTCCACCACGGTGCAATCGTCGTTCAGCGGATTGCCGGCGCAGAATTCCGTCACCGCTGAAAAAATTCCCTCCAGCGTCGGCGACTTGGCGGCCGCGGCCTCCAGTCGCGGATCATCGAAGAATTCTCCCATGGCGTTCTCCGCCTCGGTGACGCCGTCGGTCACCAGAATAAAGCGGTCGCCGGATTTCATCTGGCAAGTGGCGCTTTCAAACGTGGCATCGGGCAGCAGTCCCACCGGCACATTGCCATGCGGCGGACGCAAGACCTCGGCGCCGCACACCAGCAGCGGAGGCACGTGGCCGCAATTCACATATTCCAGTTCGCCGTCGCGCCGCAAGCGCGCCAGCAGCACGGTGGCGTATTTCTCGCCGCCCATCTTCTCGGTGAAGAACCGGTTTACCGCCGTCACCACTTCGAGCAGCGACGAGCCCGCGGTCAGGTGCGAATAGATCATCCCTTGCAGGGTCGAAGCCAGCAGCGCCGCCGAGACTCCCTTGCCGCTGACGTCGGCCAACACCACCGCCAGACCGTCCTTGGTGTTCACCGCGTCGAAGAAATCTCCGCCGATCTCCTTACAAGACAGGTTCTTGCCGCGCAGTTGCGCGAAGGGCACTTCCGGAATCTTCACCTGCATCAGACGCTGCTGAATGCTGGCGGCAATGCTCAATTCCTGCTGGTAGCGCCGGGATTCTTCTTCCGCCTGCACCAGGCGCGCGTTCTCGATCAGCGACGCCGCTTCGGTCGCGATCACGTGCAGAATTTTCTGGTCCACGCCGCTCATGTCACGCGACGCAAAGCGCGAGTCCACATACAAGACGCCCATCGCTGCGGCCTCGGCCGAAGACCCCGTAGCTTGCGCGTCCCGCGTTGCCTGCACCTGCATCTTGCGCAACGGAATGCAGACCACGGTGCGCAAATCGTAGGCCACGATGCTCCGGCGGCCGGCCAGTTCGCTCGACCGGCTGGTATCGGTCAGAACAAACTCCGAGTTCGAGCGCAAGGAATCTTCCAGGATCGAGTGCGAAATGGTCGTATCGTCCAGCAGTGGTTCTTTCTTGGCGTTGCGGCCCGCCGCCAGCCGGAGCTTCCCTTCCTCATCCTTTAAGAAAACGTAGCCGCGTTCAGCTCGCGTCAGCTGCAGCGTGACGTCGAGCATGGTCATCAGAATCTCGTCGAGCACGCCCACCGTATTCAGTTTGCGGGCCGCTTCCAGAAACAGCGTGAGTTTCTCCAGATCCGTGGTTTCCTGCTTGATCTGAATGCCGGAGATCTGGCTGAGGAACTCGCGGGCAGTGTTCGAGGTTTTGTTCGCGGGATTGAACAGGACGTAGGCGGAATCACGCGCCCCGAACTCCAACCGGTCGCCGCGCTCCAGTTTCTGCCGCTCGATGCGTTCGCCGTTTACGAAAGTGCCGTGCTTGCTGCCCAGGTCCTCCAGAATAAAGTCGAGGCCCTCCTGCAGGATTTGGGCGTGGTCGCGGGAAACGCGCGGATCGGCGATGACCAGATCCTTGTCGACTTTGCGGCCCACCGTGAAGGGAATGTGGTTCAGGACGATGTTCTTCTGCTCGCTGCCCTGCACAAAGACGAGGGCAGGAAATACCCCGGACGAACTGCGCTGACTGATTGAGTTCAAGGCCATGGATGGTCGGGCAGCGCTCTTCCGAGCGCGGAAAAGCCGCGGCCTAGCCGCGGCCAGTCTTGCTGCAACAGACTACTCTCGCGCCGCGCCCTCCCGCAAGTTTCGCGGTCCGGGGCCCCATGCGTCGAGTAGCGCCAGTCCGAAAACGAACACCGGCATCATGAAGTTGGAGTAAAACGGCATAGGCCAAAGTTTCTCGCGCAGCGACGGCGTCAGCCAGAGGTAAGCCACGCTGAGCGCCATCGTGGCCACCCACGGCCACGCCAGCAGAATGCCGCCGACCGTACGCGCCAGACGGATCACAGGCAGAATGGGATCTCTTCGACTTTCGCTCCACAGCAGGGCCAGAATTGCGGGCGCCAGCAGCACCTGATTGTAGGGAGCAAACATGGGAACGATGACGACCGTCAGGGCCAGCACCAGGCCGATGGCACGCCCAAATGCTGCGCTGGTAGCCGGTTCGCGGCGCATGCGCCAGAGGCAGAGGGCGCAGGCCAGCACGCTGACCGTTTCCAGAATTCGTCCGCCGACCACGCCAAACATCCAAACCAGCACCGATTGACTCTGCGTATAGCGGTGATATTGTCCAATCGCCTGAAAGAACATCCGCGGCCAGCCGGGCAACACCAGTTCCGCCCCGACCAGCAGCAGCAACATGGTCAAAGCAAAGCCGATGACGAGTTTTCGCCGAGACCGCCAGTCGCTCACCGCCCACGCGACAAGCCAGAGCATGAGCGGCCATGTCAGCTGCGGTTTGATCGTAGCGAGCGCCAGCAGCATGCCCGCGCAGGAAAGCCATCCGCCTGCCAGGCAGGCGCCGCATCCGGCGAGCAGTTCCGCCACCAGCAAGCTCAGTTGCTGCAGCTTGATTCCCTGCACCATGGGCAGCCAGCCGAGCATGAGCACGGTCATTACGAACATCGTTCCGAACGACACTTTCCAGCGCAAAACCCGCAGCCAGAGCACAACGCTCGCCACTGCGAGCGCCGGCAGCAGCCAGCGAAAGCCGGTCTGCACCACGTCGAACGGAAGACTAACCGTGGGCGCCAGCAAAAACACTACGTAAGCTGGGTACACGAACCCCTGCTCGTCCTTGGGGTCGTCGGCGCGCGCCGGATCGAGCGGCCTGCCATAGTAGCCGCGCTGAATCTCGCGCGTAATCTCCGGACTGTAGGGATTGCGCCCGCGCAGCAGTAACTCGCGCGCTCCCAGCCAGCGCGGATAAAGATCCGACAGGTTTCCGCGCGGCCGACCGTGCGCCGCCGCATCGGCAATCTGCTGCGCGCGCAGGATGCGGTTCATGTAGAACCACGTGCTGGCCGAGGCCACCAGGGCCAGCGCGAAGGCGAGGAGAAATGGCGGACGCTTCAAAGAAGAGTGCTCTCACTTACCGGCGAATCGAAATTTACCCGCTTCATGTTACAACTGTGGCGCACAGTTACCTATGCGATGGCGCATCGCAATCTCGGCCGCAATCGGATTGGCCAGCGGCGCGTTCTGCTGGTTCTTGATGAGGCACTTCCATCAGGGTGCTGGCGACCTGCGCTGGGCGCTCCATCTCGCCCAGCGCCTGCTGGCGCGACAGAATCCCTACGATACGCCGCTCGAGCAATATCCGCTCACGGCGGCAATCTTCGCTCTGCCCTTTGTCCGTCTGCAACCCGAGCTCGCTGCCGGCGTCTTCTGGGGCATCAGCTCTTCCCTGCTCGCTTTCGGCCTCACCCGCCACGGTTACACCCGGCTGCTGATCTTTCTCGCCTATCCGTACTGGGTGGGAATGCTGTTCGTGCAATGGTCGCCGTTGATCGCTGCCGGGGCATTCTTCCCCGTGCTTTTGCCCGCGACCCTGGCCAAGCCGCAGGTAGGGCTGCCGGTTTTGCTGACCCGCGTCACCCGCCGCGGACTGTGCGCCTGCGCCGTGGTCGCACTCGTCAGCCTGGTGCTGATGCCGACTTGGCCCCGGTTATGGTTGCGGCAAACGGGAAACTACCAGCATTTCATCCCGCTGCTCGTCCTTCCGGGGACGCTGCTGTTGCTGGCATTGATTCGCTTCCGCGACCGCGATGCCATCTTTCTGCTTTTGTCTTCCCTCATGCCGCAGCGCTGGTTCTTCGACAGTCTCATTCTCTGGCTGATTCCACGGTCGCGCCGCGAAATCCTCTGGACCGTGTTTTTCAGCTGGGGAGCTGGGATCTGGCGCTGGTATCACATTCCGCAAAGCTTCACCGAGGTGGGCCGCTGGACCGTGATCTTTTTCTACCTGCCGATGCTGGCCGTGATCCTGCTGCGCAAACCCACCGTGTCCGTCCCCAAGGCCGCGCAGAAAGCCGCGCAGAAAATTGACGCCTCGAAGATCGTCGTGCCTGAAACTGCGGAGCCGAAGACTATCACGCCGAATAGCATCACGCCGAAGCCGTGACGCGAACTCCGGCGCTGATTTCGTTCTCCTTTAAACGTGCGAGCTCCCGCCACATCGCATAAACCCACCACAGCAACGGAATCACGGCAAGGTTCAGTTTGCCCCAGCGCATCCAGAAAAAAACCCATAGGGGACTGATCAGCAACGGCACGACAGGAATGAGCAGCGATCTGACTGCCTGCCGCTCCGACCAATGCGCCGCGCAATGATCTGCCAGCAAAGCCAGCGGCAGCACCAGGAGGCACAGATCATGCGTGTTGGTCAGATAAGGAACGAGCACCGTGGTGATCACCGCAATAGCGAAGCTGAGACGAAACGACGCTCTATTTCTGGGAACGACGGCCGCCCGGCGCATGCACGCGACAGCGATCAGCAGCACCGCGGACGCCGCGATGGCAAGCCATCGCAAGGGTCCGGCTGCGTTTCCTAGGAAGGACCATCCAGTGAGCAGGCCGACCAGGTTCGTCATCAGACCCACCGGCGTCTGGCCGTGGCCGCGCAGCGACACAATGTGCCAGGCATATGCCGGATATTGCAGGGCGCCGTGCCATCCCACGATCCCCAGCGAAAGGAGCGTTGCGGCAGAAGCGGTCGCTGCGAAACCCCACACTAATTTTCGCCCCTTCCACAGCGCCAGAATCAGAACCAGCGGAACCACGAAATGGTATTTGAATACTCCCAGCCCAAACCAGCAGCCCGCACGGAATCCTGCATTTCGATCCAGAGCGCGAAAACCGAGAATAAAAACCAGGAGCAACAGAATTCCATCCTGGCCCTGCAAGAAGTTGGTAAACACCGGAAAAAAAGCCAGCTGGGCCAGGACCAACTCCCAGAGCGGGATCGGACGCAGAGGGTCCAAAGACTGCCGCAAGAGCAGCGCGATCACGAAGAGCAGGCCCAGGTTCAGAAGGTTCCAGAGTACAAAGGCCTCCGGATAAGGCAGGAATGTCAGTGGCACGAAAACCAGGGCTTCAAACGGCGGGCAGATATAGGGCAGAGGCCCCTGCCGTATGTCCGTATCAGTTGCGAACTCCCACTGAACGGCATTCTGGGTGGCTGCCCGGTAGAGTTCTGCGCCGCGTCCCTCGCGCAGGATTTTTCCCGCAGTGTAAAAGGCGGTGAAATCCGGGTCCCCTTTCTGAATCCGGCCTCGCGCGCTCCATAGAAACGCTGCGTGGATGGCCACCATCGTCAGCAGAAAGCATCGGCCAATGGTTCTCCAGGATCGCGACGAAATCTCCTTAGACCTCCGTTTCTTCGCTACTTACGGCCCGGCACGCGATTGTATCCCGCCGCGGGATTTCTGGCTACGGAGCGCGACGCCTGGCGCTGCAGCCCTGCCATCCCGACTCGACCGAATCCCCTCCCGTCCCGCAACCCATTCGCATGGCGGGGGTTAGCCGCCCATCAAGGCCCGGCTTTGATTTTCCGTCTTAGTTACCTCGGGTAGTCCGGGGGGATGCAAGAAATTACCACTCTTCCCTGTTTTGCAGGGTATGATTAGCCTTAGGCGGGCAGTATCTTAGCGGACCAACGCACGGGCTGATGCGAGGGTAAAGCCTCGGAGGAACCACTCCTGCCCGTGGCGCCGGTAAGATCATTCCCCCATGATCCCGTAAGAGGCAGATAGGAGAATATCTATGCAATTTGTGCGCAGGCTTTGGCGCAACCAGGAAGGACAGGACATCGCCGAGTATGCAGTCATGCTGGCGGTGATTCTGGTCATTGTCATTGGAACTGTCCGGCTGATCGGCTCCAACGCAAGCAATGTGTTCTCCTCCGTCGCCAGTTCCATCCAGTAGCGCTCCCGTTACGACCACGGGAGGAAGCCATTAGAATCGGGCAGGAGCGGTGGTTAGCAGTCTCAGTTTTCAAGGGAGGTTCATGAACCGCACACGTTTGTTGATGATAGGAGCCATGGCGCTGGCTCTTGGCCTGCTGGCCGCCGGGTTCGTTTACCAGAACCTGAAAAAGGGAGCCGGCGGCGGCAGCGAGCCGGGCTTCCAGGTCATGGTAGCTGCGGACGATCTTCAGATCGGCGCCAAGGTAGAAGAACGCGATATCAAGATCATTAGCATTCCCGCAAGCGATGTGCCCGCGGGTGCGCCGCGAAGAAAAGCCGACGTAGTGGGCCATGGTGTCATTATTCCGATTTCGAAGGGCGAGTTTATTCTGAACAACAAGCTGGCCGGCGAGAACGTTACCGGCCTGCCTTCTCTGATTACTCCCGGCATGCGCGCGGTTTCCGTACGGGTGAATGAAGTGGTCTCGGTGGCTGGTTTCGTCACCCCGGGAACCCGCGTCGACGTGCTGCTGACGGGCACGCCCACCGGTGGCAACGATCAGGAGACCACCACTGTTTTGCAGGATGTCAAGGTTCTGGCTTCGGGTCACACGCTCGAGAAAAGTGCGACGGGCGAGGCGCAGAACACGCCGGTCATCACACTTCTGGTTACACCCGACGATGCCCAGCGGCTCACCCTGGCCAGCTCTCAAGGACACATTCAACTTTCTTTGCGCAATCCGCTCGACACGCGCCAGGAGGAAGTTCCCGCCTCCAGTGCCAGAGGTCTTTACAAGGCCGGTGCGCCTGCCGCACCGGTGCCCGTTCATCACGCGGTAATCACGAAGGCACCAACATCGCCCGCTGCTCCGACCGGCATTAGCGTCGAAGTCTGGCAGGGTGACAAAAAATCTCTAGCCGATTGCTCAGACCAGGGATGCCAAACCAAGTGACCGGGAAAACTTCGATTTCGCGAATTGCATCTTTGCGCAGCGCCAAGTTTCCTCCCAGGGAGAGGAATCTGAAAATGAAAGTCCGCACGTCCTGGCTCGGGGCTCTTCTGCTCGCACTCATACTGGTTCTTACCGCGCCTGCAGAGGTCCTCCAGCAGGCGGACACCACAGGGCAATCGCAGAACCCCACTCCCACCGCGACCCAGACCGCGACGCTCCCGCCCCAGTCCGAGCCGTCGCTGGGGTCGGCGCCGTTGCGCGTGATGGTAGGCAAGTCGCTGCTCATTAACACTACCGAGAGGCTTCGCCGCATCTCGGTCACCGATCCGGCCATAGCCTCCGCCCTGCCCGTCACGCCCACGCAGATTCTGGTTCATGGCAAGGCGCCGGGAGAGATCTCGCTCCTCATCTGGGACGAATTGGAGCGTTCGCGCAGCTTCGACCTGCGCGTGGACGTGGATATCAGCGCCTGCGCCGAAGAAGAGCACCGCGTCTTTCCGGATGAGCAGATCGTAGTCACGCCCTCGCGCGCCGCCATCGTGCTCTCCGGACACGTTTCCACCGAAGATGTTGCCAAGCGCGCCGGCGAACTCGCCACCGCGTATTCTCCCAAGGTTGTGAACGTGCTGACTTTCGGTCCGGTGGGCTCGCAGGAGGTTCTGCTGCAGGTAAAGTTCGCGGAAGTGGACCGCACCGCCCTGACTCAGTTGGGAGTCAACTTCATTTCGACCGGTGCCGGCAACACGCTGGGCACAGTCACCACCGGCCAGTACGGCGGGTTCGGGCCGCAAACGTTGGGCCAGTCCCCCACGTCAGTGACCTCGACCTCCTCCAGCACCACTGTCGCCACCTCTGTTCAGACGCTCAATAACGTCCTGAACCTTTTTCTTTTCCGGCCTGACATTAACTTCGGCGCCGTGATCGAAGCCCTCCAAACCAAGAACCTGCTGCAGATTCTGGCCGAGCCTAATCTGATTGCCGTGAACGGCAAAGAGGCCAGCTTCCTCGCCGGCGGTCAGTTTCCTTTCCCCATCGTGCAGCCGGGCGCGGGCTTTACCGCGGTTACGATTTCCTTCAAAGATTTCGGCGTCAACCTGAAGTTCACGCCGGTCATCATGCCCAACGGCAATATTCATCTGAAGGTTGCTCCTGAAGTGAGCACGCTCGATTTCGCGAACGCCCTCACGATTTCCGGCTTTACCGTGCCCGCTCTCAGCACACGCAAGGCGGAAACCGAATTTGAACTGCAGGATGGCCAGAGCTTTGTGATCGCGGGACTCATCGACAATCGCGTCACCGACATTTACAACAAGATCCCCGGGCTGGGAGATATTCCGATCCTGGGGGCTTTTTTCCGCAGCAAGAGCCTGCAGAAGAGCAATTCCGAGCTGATGGTCCTGTGCACCGTGCGGCGTATTTCCCCCAGCGTGGAACCGCCCGCTCTGCCCAAGAATCCACAGCCGTTCATCGATAATGGCAAGTTTGACAAGCCGCAGAAGTGAGCGGCTGAGCCGGAAATAGAACCCTGCGGTCCAGGGGGGCAGGAAGTTTCGCGGGTGGGGGGTCACCGCGCGTACGCTATGGCAGAACTTTCCGTCGTCATCGTGGCTACCGACAACGAGCAGCGGGCCGTGCTGCAGGTGCTGGTCGATGGCACCAGCGTGGCGCGCACGGTGCTTACTTGCGCCAGTTTTCCGGTGGCGGCTTCCGATCTCATCACGCGCCGCGTGCGCACCGCGAATCCCGACGTGACCCTGGTAGACATTCCCGCAGATAATACGCCGCAGGCGCTGCGGGCCATCGAACTGCTCCATCAGGAAATGCCGGAGGCTGCTATTTTCGCCGTCGGCAGTCTCAGCCAGCCCCAAGTCATCGTCAACGCCATGCGAGCCGGGGCTCGCGAATTCATTGAGCGTCCCACCACCACCACCGACTTGCTGGAAGCGTTCGTGCGTCTCACCACGGCCCAGCGTCGCGGGCGGCAGGAAGGGATCCGCGGCAAGGTGTTCTCGGTCATCAACGCCAAGGGCGGGAACGGAGCCACCACGGTCGCTGTGAACCTGGCCCTGGCCCTGCAGACGGCACATGGACAAACGGCGCTGGTCGACATGGCCCCGCTGGGGCATGCCGCCCTGCACATGAACCTCAAGCCCAAATACAACGTCGCCGAGGCGATGCGCAATCTTCATCGCATGGATGCCTCCCTGCTGGAAAGCTTTATGACGCGCCACGAAGGAGGGTTACAGTTGCTGGCGGGAAGCAACGTGCCGGCGGCGGTGGATCCTTCGACCGCGGAGTTTGTTCGTCTCTTCGACATGCTGGTGACCCAATATCGTTATGTGGTCGTGGATGCGTCCTCGCGCTTTGACGCGGCCAGCCGGCTCATCGCGAATCTCTCGGAAACCGTGCTGCTCGTGGCTTGTACCGACGTGGCCTCGCTGTGGAGCGCGGCCCGCGTGCATCAGTATCTGGGGGAAACCGGCAGCCGGGAACGCGTCCGGTTGGTGCTCAATCGCTTCCGCAAGGTTCCGGGTTTCAGCGAAGCCGAGGCCGAGGCCGCGGTGGGCGCCAAGCTCTTGTGGCGGGTGCCAAATCAGTATTTTGCCGTATCCAGCGCGATTGATCGCGGCACGCCGGTGATGGATCAGCGCAACAGTGAGATGTCCCGTTGTTTTGCCGGGCTGGCCGAGGAGTTGACGCGCAACGATGTTGACGTAAAGCGCGCGGCGTGGTCTTTGTTTAAATCGGTTTAGGAACTTAGGGCCTTATGGCGAATTTGCAATCGTTCGAGCGTGCCGATTACCAGCAGATCAAGGCGGACCTGCACCGTAAGATTCTCGACCGTCTCGACCTGGAAAAACTGGGCAAGACCGGCGATTCCGCCCGCGACGAAGTTCTGGTCGTTATTCGCAACGCCGTCAACGCCGAGGTCGTCCCTCTCAGTTTCACCGAGCGGGAGAGCCTGGCCAGGGAAATTCTCGACGAAATTTTCGGCCTCGGGCCGCTGGAACCGTTGCTGAAGGACCCTACCATTTCTGACATTCTGGTCAACCGCTTCGACCGCGTCTACGTGGAGCGGGCCGGCAGGCTTGAACTGACCACCCTGTCGTTCAAAGACAATACGCACCTCATGCAGATCATCGAGCGCATTGTCTCGCGCGTCGGGCGCCGCGTCGACGAATCATCGCCCATGGTGGACGCGCGCCTGCAGGATGGGTCGCGTATCAACGCCATCATCCCTCCCTTGGCGCTCGACGGACCGTGCCTTTCCATCCGCCGTTTCGGGCGCGATCCCATCACGGCCCGGCAGATGATCGAGAATCAGACGCTCACCGAGTCCATGCTCGAACTGCTCTCCGCCTTGGTCAAGGGACGGCTGAATATTCTGGTCTCGGGTGGAACCGGCGCCGGCAAAACTACGCTGCTGAACGTGCTCTCCGGATACATTCCCAACTCCGACCGCATCGTCACCATTGAAGATGCCGCCGAACTCCAGCTCAAGCAGGAACACGTGGTGCGTCTGGAAACCCGGCCGCCCAACATCGAAGGCAAAGGCGCTGTCCGCCAGCGCCAGCTGGTCATCAACAGTTTGCGTATGCGTCCCGACCGCATCGTGGTGGGCGAGGTGCGCGGCGAAGAAGCCTTCGACATGTTGCAGGCCATGAACACCGGCCACGAAGGATCTTTGACCACGGTGCACGCTAACTCGCCGCGCGACGCCCTGGCTCGCGTCGAGAACATGGTTTCGATGGCCAACCTCAACATTCCCGAGAACGCCGTGCGCCAGCAGATTGCCGCCGCCATTCACGGCGTGGTGCAGATCGCGCGCCTTTCTGACGGCACCCGTAAAGTCATTACCATTTCCGAGATCACCGGCATGGACAACGGCTCCATTGCCATGCAGGACATTTTTTCTTTCGACCGCTCCGGCATCGATGAAAGCGGAAAGGTGCGCGGCGTCTTCCACGCGACGGGCATTCGGCCGAAGTTTACCGACCGCCTGGCCGCGGCCGGAGCCCGCTTGCGTCCCGCGCTGTTTGAAACGAGGACGGAGGTCTGACTCCGAATATGCCCGCATTTTTGATTGCCGCTCTGGTATGCATTCTGGTCGCGTTGGCAGCCTTCGCCCTGTTCTTGCTTCTCGACCAGCGCCGCGCCCGGGCCCGCCTGATCAGGGAACGACTGGCCCAGGAAAGCAAGGCCCCGGAGACCGGCGCCGAAGAAGAACTCGCCGTCGTGCGCGATGAGCAACTCAGCAACATTCCCGCTCTCGACGCACTGCTGCGGCGCTCCGAACGCGTATCCGCCATCCAGAAAATGCTCTCCCAGGGCGGATTGACCACGCGCGCGGGCAACTTTCTGGGTCTGTGCACGCTGATCGCGATCGCCGCCACCATCGTGGCCTTCGTCCTGACCAAGAAGATGGAAATCGCGTGGGTCTGCCTGTTGGTCGGTTTCCTGCTTCCCTATTCCTACGCCTCGTTCCGGCGCACCCAGCGTTTCACAAAGTTCGAGGAACTTTTCCCGGAAGCCATTGACACCCTGGCGCGCGCCGTTCGCGCCGGACACGCTTTCACGACCGCTCTGGAGATGATTACCAGCGAGATCTCGGAACCGATTGCCGGCGAATTTCGCCAACTCTACGAGGAACAGAAATTCGGCATGCCGGTGCGCGATGCCCTGCTCAACCTGACCGAGCGCGTGCCCCTGGTGGACGTGAAGTTCTTCGTGACCGCCGTCATGCTGCAGCGCGAAACCGGCGGCAACCTGGCTGAGATTCTCGACAATCTGTCGTACGTCATCCGCGAGCGCTTCAAGATTCAGCGCCAGGTGCGGGTTTACACCGCCCAGGGCCGCCTTACCATGGCCCTGCTGATGGGCATGCCCCCCATCATCGTCGTAACGATGCTGGTGCTGAATCCGGGATTCATCCACCCGCTTTTCGCCGATCCCATCGGCCACACCCTGCTGGTCGCTGGCATCACCCTGCAAACTGTCGGATATTTCGTGATCCGCAAGATCATCCGGATCCAGGTATAGCGAATGCCGTCGATCATTCTGCCCATTGCCGTGTTCGTCACTGTCGTGCTGGTGGTCTTTTCCCTTGGCGCAGCGGTGGTTACCCCGAGTTCGCTCCTGGGCCAACGCTTGCGCGAACTGGGCGGACGGCAGCAGCCGGTGGAGAACAAACCTGCTTTCAAAGAGCGCCTGGAACAGGCGTTGGAGCCGATCAGCAAAGCTCTTCCGCTCTCGCCCGCCGATGTTTCGCGTACCCGCGGCTGGCTGATTCAGGCCGGATTTCGCGATGCCCGCCACGTGAACTACTATTTCGGCCTGCGCCTGGTGATGGCGGTGGTGGGCTTTGCCGGGGTCGCGCTTTTCACCGGCTTCGACAACGTTCCGCTGCTTGCCGGTGTCACCGGCCTGGGCTTCCTGCTCCCGCGCTTCTTTTTAAAGCGCATGATCAGGGATCGTCAGCAGCGTATTCGCCTCGCCCTACCCGATGCTCTCGACCTTACCGTCATCTGTGTGGAGGCGGGTCTCGCTCTCGACCAGGCCTTGATGCGCGTCGGGCAGGATCTGCACCACGCCCATCCTGACTTGAGCGATGAGTTCCATCTCGTCAACCTCGAAATGCGCGCCGGCAAACCTCGCGCCGAGGCTCTGCGCAATCTGGTCGATCGCACCGGCGTGGACGATATCCGTTCTCTCGTTGGTACACTGATTCAAACCGACCGTTTCGGCACCAGCGTCGCCCAAGCCCTCCGTGTGCACTCCGACTCCCTCCGCACGGAACGCCGGCAACGCGCCGAAGAGCAGGCTGCCAAGACCACCATCAAGATGGTGCCCCCCTTGGTTGTGTTTGTTCTACCCTCGATCATTTTTGTTACCATCGGCCCAGCCGTGATCGAACTGATCCGCCAGTTGGGTCCGGGGCATTAAGATTCAGGATAAGCAAACCGCGCAGCCCTGGGAGTGCTTACATTTATGGCCGTTCTTACCCCGCGGGGGGAGGCATTCAACCGAACCCGCCAGACGCATCTCGCCACGGCTCTGGCCGTGGCGGATACGCACTGGACTCGCCTGCGTGGGCTCCTGGGCATTACTGCGAGTGACTTCCGTAATGGCAACGGCCTCTGGATCGTCCCCTGCCATGGCGTTCATACTTTGGGCATGGGGTTTCCCATCGACGTCGTCTACCTCGATGGCGCATACACGGTAGTTCACATCGAGCCCGAGTTGCGGCCCTGGCGTCTGGCGCCAGTCCGGCTGGAGGCGGAGTCCGTGCTGGAACTCCCCTGTCGCGCGATTGTGGAAACAGGAACGGCAGTGGGCGATAGAATTGACATAACCGTCAGTTCCGCCGCCGCTGGGGCCGGCTAGGAACTTTGCTGCAGGAGGTTGTGACCAGCCAGTTTGACCGACGTAGCCCAACTCGAGAAGCCCGCCGAACTCCACGACGTGCCCAAGTTGCTCATCGAGTGGCCCTCGCCTTGGCGCGAGTTCGTCACGGCGATCCGCCCCGCCCTCTCGCGCTCCCAGTCCCGCCTTGCCGGCGAAGCTCCTTACGGCATATTTCCTTACCGCGGCATGATTCCCTGCTGGCTGGCCGAGGCTTTCCTGATCTTCGCCGCCATCGTTGTGCCCGTGAAGCTCGCGCAACTGCGGCCGTACGTCGCGCCAAGGCTGTCGAGCCACGACATCATCTACTACACCGGCGACGAACTTCCCCGCACCGAAGATCTGGCCGGCGCGCAGGCTGGAAGAAGCGGCGCGGCGGGAGGAGACGAAGCTCAGCATCGCACCCAGACCATCAAGATCGCCCGCGGAAGCTCACTCACGCCGAAAGTCGTGGACGCGCCCAGCCTTCGCCTGCCTGTGACCCGCGATGCCGTGGCCAACCTGCTGGCCATCAAACCGAACCCCGGTCCGCCTCCTCTGGAAGGAGTGCGCTCCGCCCGTAGCGCCCCGAATCTCTACTCCGCCGTCGTGGCCCCGGCGCCCGATGTTATCCGCGACTTCACGCGCAACGGAATTGCCATGGACGCGGTCGTTCCGCCCGCCCCCAACTTTTCCCGTGACCAGCCTCTGACCGCGCCCACGCTGAACGCCAACGTGATTCCACCGGCTCCCAACGTTTCCCGCGAGCACGCACTGATCGCTCCGGCCCTGGGCCCCGCCGTGATTCCGCCCGCGCCCAGCGTTTCCGGCGACCACAGGCAGGCTACGCCGTCTCTGAGTGTTTCCGTGGTGGCGCCCGCCCCAAGTGTTACTGGTGACATCACCAAGAACGACGGCCGCTCTGCTCCATCGCTGGCGGCCAGCGTGATCCCACCTGCGCCCGGCGCGGTGAACCGTGAGATCACCAGCGCGCCGGTGCAGATGGCGAACGTTGCGGTGGTGCCGCCGCCGGTCTCTGCCCCCGAACGCGCCACAACGCGCGATCCCAAGCTGAGCCTGCCCGCGCCCTCGGTCATCGCACCGCCGCCTTCCGCCGATTCCCACGACGTGCAGCGTCTGGCCAGCGGCAGCATTCCCGATCCCTCGAAAACGGTTGTGCCCCCGCCGCCCACACAATCGGGCAGCGGATCGTTCATGAGCAGCCTGATCGGCAAAATCTTTGGCGCGACGGAAGTCGTTCCTCCGCCGCCCGCAGTCAGTGCCAACGCCACCAGAAACAGCGCTGGCGCTTCGCTCGCGACCAACGTCGTTCCGCCTCCGCCATCAGTTGGGACGGTCGCCGGCACGAACGCGCGTGGCACTCGCCGTGACGCCGGCACTTCGCTCGCGGCCAATGTCGTTCCGCCTCCGCCGTCGGTTGGAACAACCGCCGGCAGCAACCCGAGCGGGACGCGCCATGGCATCGGCGCGACACCTGCTTCCACCGTAATCGCGCCGCCGCCCTCGGCCGGCGTATCCGGTGGAACCGGTTCGCGCTCGCTCGCTCCGTCGGCGGCGCCAACTCTCGGTCCCCCCAGCATTGTTCCTCCGCCGCCTTCACTCTCCGGTCCGGGAGGTGGCACCGGCCAAACTGGAGGGGGCGCGGGCGTCGCGCTCGGCACACAGATTGCCAGCAATGTTGTTCCACCGCCGCCGAATCTTGGCGGAGGCTCCGCCGCAACTGGCTCCGGCCTCAGCCGCCAAGGCGCAGGCTTGGGATCACCGCTCGACGTCGGTTCGCCTGCCGCCCCGCCCTCGAGCGGCGGCAGCAGCACCGATGCCGGCGTCGTGGTTTCCAGCCATCCCGGCCCCAAAGTTGGACTTCCCGCAACCGGAGACAAGGGTTCGCTTTCCATGTCACCCTCCGGCGGCGACAAGCCCGGCTTAGGCGGCTCGGGCGGAGGAACGGGTATCGGACGCGGCACTGGCTCCGGCAGCGGTATGAAGGGCGAAGGCCCCGGTGCAGGCAAATCTGGCCCCGGCCGCGGCTCCGATCCCAACGCCCATGGCGGAATCTCACCCAGCCCCGGCTCCGGCGGAGCGGGCACTGCGCCCAGTGGCACTCCCTCCGTGCCGGGAGTTTCGGTCAGCGGCGGTAGCGTTCAAGTCAGCTTCGACACCGATCCTGCGGCGAGCGATCCCGCCTCGCCTCGGCGTTCGTCGTTGAAGCAACGCCAGGTGCTGGGAGTCGATGTGGTTTCCACAGCCACTTCGGCGGGTGCGTTCGAGCCGTACAAGAACCTGCTGCATGGCGAGAAGCACATCAGCTATCTCGACACGGTCTTAGGCACAGTGGTCATGGAATACGCCGACGAGGCTTCCGCCGGTCGCTCCAACAGAGGATCCCTCAACGCCCCGCAGCAGATCCGCGCCGATCTCCCCGCGGGCTTGCCCCACGTCCGCATGGTGGTTGCCTGCATACTCGATGCTTCGGGGAATCTCAAGAACCTACGCGTTCTCGAAGCCGGCCCCGCCGACATGACGGCGAAAGTTCTGGCTGCCCTCCCCAGTTGGAAGTTTCAGCCCGCTCTGCGCGGCGACCAACCAGTGGAAGTCACTGCCATCCTCGGCTTCAACATCGACACCAACGACCGGTTCTAGGCGGTGCACCGCCTTCCTGTCGCCAGCGGGAATCCGTGAGCAACCGTGGAAGAGCGGCGCTTTAGCGCCGCGTAAGCATCATCGCAGAAATCACGGGCTTCAGCCCCGGTGGGCTCAGGGCCTAAAGGCCATTCAGATGAAGGACTGAAAACGCGGCCCTGAAGGGCCGCTCTTCCACGCTGTCTCGCCAGCAGAATTCTTTCGAAGATCTCCACAGCCTTGAAGCGCTACTTGGCGCTGCGCCGGGCCCTCCGCCGCGACGGCGGAATCACGCCCTTCTCTGGATGCTCAGGCTCGATCTTGTCCGATAGCTTGTGCAGCGGCCGGTCCAGCGCGGATGACAACTGCCGCTTGGTCGCGGTCATGGTCAATCCCTGAGCCGTGAAGGTCGCTTCGTTGAAGGTCGTCCCCGAATTCGCCGCCGCTACCGCAAACACTCCGTGTGGCACTCCGCTGACGAACGCGGTCGCGATGTAATCCCCCACCATTAATCCGTTCTGCGAATTTGGCAACCAGCCCAGTTGCATCGGCCCGGCCAGCGGGACCGGGGTATTCCACGTGGAGCCTCCGTTGACCGACGCAATGAACCCGACATAAAGCTGGCAGGTAGTGACCGTGCAGTTGGTCTGCGAGTAGTAGTAATAGTGAACGCCAACGTGCGCACTCGCGCCCGAAGTTGCCGGATCGATCCCGATGCCCGGGATGAAATAATCCGCCACGCTCGACGTTTGATCAATCGGAACGCGCGCCACCGCACTCCAGTTCACGCCGTCGCTGGAAGTGCTGTACACCAGGTCGTTGCTCGCGCAGCTGGCGCGGAACCGGCAGTCCTCCCACATCACCCAAACCGTTCCCGCACCGTCCACCGCTGCCGAAGGCAAAGGCCCGCTGCGGATTCCCCCTGCATCGGTGTGCGCCTGCACCAGGGCGATATTCGCCGGCGCAGACCAGCTTGTCCCTCCGTTGCTCGAGCTGAACGCGGCCATTTCGCCGGCGTCCAGAAGAACCGGCACCACCACCGTTCCGTTGGGCTGCACCAGTGGCTGTCCACCGATCCCTCCGGCCAGGTCGGCCGTCGGCGTTGCAGTTCCCCAAGTCAATCCACCATCGCTGGAAGTGCTCATCAGGAGTTCGTCGTTGTTGAAATAATCATCCCACTCCACATAGCAATTGCCGTAGTAGGGACTCGCCGGCCAGTTGTCGCACACGATCCAGTTCTTGTCTGACGCTTGCGCAGTCGCGTCAACGCCCACCGGCTTCTGCCAAGTCATTCCGTCAGTCGAGCGGTTAACCGTGACGGCGGGCGTCTGCAATGTGGACGAGATGGGCAGCGACGCGATCATCCATACTTCATGCTTGGCGTCATACGCCACCACCGGATCGCTGGCCGCATCGTACGGGCCGGTCCCCTCGCCGGTCGTCAGTCCGGGCAGAAAGCCGTGGCTCCAGGTTGTTCCGCCATCGGTCGAGGTCGCCCATCCGATGTCGGTTGCGCCGCCGGGCGCGATGCGCCCGACCTGAAATGCCGCCACCAGCGCGGATCCGTTGGCCACCAGGTGCGGCTCAACCTCGGTCGCGTGCTGCCCGGGCGGAATCGTATAAGGATCGGAACTGATCTGTGCCAGGGTGGGCGTGCCTGGACTCACCGGCTGCGTTCCCGAAGGCGAAGATCCCGAACACGCAGTCAGCGCCAGCGCCAACAAAGCAAGAAGGATTGCAGGGGCCGTCGCCCCGCAACAACTATGAATCACTCTTTTGACCGTCATAGGAATGCGTACTCCCAGCGACAGAGAACTGTGAGGCTGTCCGCTATCAAACCTCGAAATTAATCATCATGGCAATCCTCGAGAACCGCAATCGAATTCGCTTGCTGTCGTGCCGTTCGAGATTACCGATTTGAAGCTGGCCCTTTTCTTACCAACACCACCGCCGTGTCGTCCCCGTAAACCTCGATCCAGTCTGGCTTTTCGAGCGGCATTTGCATTTCCAGCAGAAGGTTCGTAAGCGCTGCCTCCCGCGCCAGCACCAGACAGCGAACTTGATGTTCTTGCAGAAATTCCTTCCACTCGGGCTGAAGTTTCATCATCTTCAAGTAAGACTTTAAGAATTCCTCGCCGTACAAGTCGTGGCGGTCATCTATGACCACCTTCGTTCCCGGGTAAAGGCGGTAGATCAAGTATCCGCCCCAGTAATCCGGGCTCAGGACCGGGCCGGCGAGTTTCTGCGTCTGCAGGTAATCAACCGCCTCAACCGGCATCCGACTGGGATCGAAGTGCGCATCCATCCATACGCTGGACCCAAGCCGGCCGCCATTGACGGCGATCAAGAACGTGAGCGCGACCGCGAGAACCGGCCACAGATGGCCGCGCAGTCCGCACTCGACCGCGGTCATTTTCTCGAAGAATCTCTGCCCCAGCCGCACTGGCGACAGCAGTGGCCCGATCACCATCACTAACAGCAGCGACGAAACCGGGATATTCCGCGAGGCGTACATCCCGGTGAACACGGCGAGCAGCACGGTCAGCATTTCGCTCATCCGCAATCCGCGGCCGTGGGCCGCCAGAGCCGCGAGCGTGATGAGAATCAAAATGAGGAAGCATTTCTGCGCCACGCCATGAAAATCGGGGGAACGAAATTCCTCAATGTGATCCATTAAGAACCGGTTCGAAAGATAGGAATACACGTGCGCGTGCAGCTTCCATCCGTACGGATTCGCCAGACTGGTGACCAACGAAAGCAGCCCCACGCCCACCAGCGCCCGCGCCCTTTTGCGTGCGGCTATTCTGGAAAATAAATCCTCGATTCGTCCCTCTTTCGTACCGGACCAATCCCACAGCGCTCCCACCCAGAAAATCCCCAGCAGCACGAAGCCCAGCACAAATCCACCATGCACATTCACCCACACCAGCATCAGCAGGGGCAGGAGCCACAACACTCTCCTGCGCCGAAAGCCCTGCCCGTCCAGCGATTCCCTCTCGAAAGACTGGAGAATCCAGAACCAGGCCAGCGTGAATAGCCAACTCACCACATGGGGACGCGCCAGGAAGTGAATCATCGCAGCCGATATCGCGAAGAGCACGAGCACCAGCGCAATCAGCAGGTTCGTTCCGCGCAGGATCAGCAGGCGGAAGGTCCAGGCAAACACCGCAGCGATCACGAGGGCGGTAAACCATATCACCCCATTCAGCCCCAGGATAGCTTCCAACCCACCCACAACCAGGTCATACAGCCACTCCCAGGCAAACCACGCTTTGCCTCCTATGGTCGAGGAAAACGAATCCACCCGCGGGACCGTGTGCGTGGCCAGAATCTGCTGTCCGGCGCGGATGTGCCATCCGATTCCCGCGTCTCCCAGCAGGCGCACCGAAAGCGGCGTGAACACCAGCGCGGTGAGCAGCGCAACGAAAATCAAGTCCGCTGTCGAGGGCATCGCCACGCCCACCCACCGAGGAGTCAACCCTCCGAGCGATCTTCCGGAATCGTCCGCCATCGCCGTGAATCTTATAGAGGTGGGGTGATGGACGGCAAGCCGAGAACGCGGGTTGTGATTGTTGGTGCCGGTTTTGGCGGCCTCAATGCCGCACGGGCTCTGGCCCCTGCGCCGGTGGAGATTACCGTCATCGACCGCAAGAATCACCACACCTTCCAGCCTCTTCTGTACCAGGTCGCAACCGCCGGTCTTTCGCCGGGAGAGATCGCCGCGCCCATCCGCTCGATTTTTCGCTCGCACAAAAATGTCGAGGTCCTCATGGCCGAGGTCACCGGATTCGACCTCGAACGGCGCGCCGTCCAAACTGCCGAAGGCGAAGTCCCGTATGATTACCTCGTCGTTGCCGCGGGCGCGAGCCACACCTACTTCGGGCACGACGATTGGGAGCCGCTGGCTCCTGGCCTGAAAACCATTGAAGACGCTCTCGAGATTCGCCGCCGCGTGCTGCTGGCCTTCGAACTGGCGGAGCGGCAAGCTGCCGCCGGAGACTCCTCCACTCCCCTCAACTTTGTAGTGGTCGGAGCCGGACCCACGGGAGTCGAACTGGCAGGAACGCTAGCCGAAATTTGCCGCCACGCGCTGGCCCACGACTTTCGCTCGATTGACCCAACCCGGGCGCACATTCTTCTGCTGGAGGGCGGATCACGCATTCTTGCCGCTTATCCCGAGGATTTATCCGCCAGCGCGCAGGAGCAACTGCAACGCCTGGGGGTCGAAGTCCGCACTTCAACCACAGTGACGCTGATCGAGCCAGGCGCGGTTCACTTCGGCGATTTGCGTCTCCCCGCAGCCGTAGTGCTGTGGGCGGCTGGAGTTGCCGCCTCGCCCTTGGGCAAGAAGCTCGGTGCGCCGCTTGACCGCGCCCGACGGGTGCAGGTGTTGCCCGATGTAAGCCTTCCGCATCATCCGGAAGTGTTCGTCATCGGCGACCTGGCGGCATTGAGCGACGAGCACGGCAAAATGCTTCCCGGCACGGCCCCGGTTGCCATCCAGCAAGGGCGTTTTGTGGCCCAGACGATTCGTCGCGAACTCGCATCAAGTCCGGGCGCGGTTCACTCTCGTCGTGCCTTTCACTACTGGGATAAAGGAAGCCTCGCGACCATCGGCCGCGCCGCCGCCGTCGCCGATTTCGGCAAGATTCACATCTCGGGATTTCTCGCCTGGCTGGCCTGGCTGTTCGTTCATATTCTCTTCCTGATCGGTTTTCGAAACCGCCTCCTGGTCTTCATTCAGTGGGCATGGTCTTATGTCACTTACGAGCGGGGAGCGCGGCTGATCACCGGCAGCACGTACTTGCCGGGCTGGACTTCCGATTCGCACGTGTCTGCCGGGGCAGAAGAACCCACTCCACAGGAGTCATCGATAAGCAGTTTGTCCGCGGCACAAGAAATCCACACCGGCGCGCCGAAATAGAGCGACAATGGTAACGGGCCTTGGATTTGGGACTCACGTGCCCCCGGGGCCGGCGCTTGTCGCACAATGCCTTGTCATCCTGAGCGAAGCGAAGGACCTATGCACTCCTCGTTGACCACAAAGAACTCGAAGCTACGTCTGATCATAAGCCTCGCCTTCGTCGCTATTTTCTCGTCTCCGGCCCCGGCCGAGATTCTCAAGATTGCCATTAACGACACGATTCAGCCCATCAGCCAGGAATACGTCGAACGCGCGGTCGATGAAGCGCGCCGCCGCGGCGACCAGGCGGTTTTGATTGAGATGAACACGCCCGGCGGACTGGTCAGTTCTACCCGCGAAATCATCGAGGCCATTACCGGTTCAGCCGTTCCGGTCATCGTGTACGTAACGCCTACCGGCGGTCATGCTGGGTCTGCGGGCATTTTCATTCTGGAGTCGGCTGACATCGCTGCCATGGCTCCAGGAACCGCAGCCGGAGCCGCTCATCCGGTCGCGCTCATTGGTCCGGTGCAACTGAAGCCGGACGACGACATGAAGAAGAAAATGGAAAACGACACCGCCGCCCTCATGCGCGCGGTCACATCCAAGCGTGGGCGCAATGTCGAGGCGGCGGAGAGTGCCGTGCTGGAGTCGAAGTCCTTCACCGAACAGGAAGCTCTCGCGCAACATCTTATTGACTATGTCGCCTCCAGTCCCGAAGACCTTTTCCGCCAGATGCAGGGAAAACCCTTCAAACGCTTCAATGGGGAGTCTGTCACGTTGAACCTCGCCGGCCAGCCGGTCTTCCCTTATGAAATGACTCTTCGGGAACACATCCTCGATGCGCTGATGGACCCCAACATCGCATTTCTTCTGCTCGCCATTGGCGCGCTGGCGCTTTACATCGAATTCAACCATCCGGGTGCGGTCATCCCGGGAACGGTGGGCGTGGTTTTCATCCTGGTGGCTGCTTTCGCGCTCAATCTCCTGCCCACCCGCTTTGCCGCTCTGGTCCTGATTTTGGGAGCTTTCGCGTTGTTCGCCGCTGAGGCCAAGTTCGCCACTCACGGCGTTCTCACCATCGGTGGCATCGCGCTGCTGACTTTGGGCGGATTGCTGCTGGTCGACTCGCCCATTCCCGAAATGCGCGTGCACCTGGCGACTGCGCTCGCCGTCAGCATCCCGCTTGGACTGATCACCGCTTTTCTGATGACCATCGCTCTCAAGGCGCGGCGCAACAAGGTTGTCACCGGGGCGCAAGGCTTGGTGGGCGAAACCGGCGTGGCGCAGACCGCGCTTTCCCCGCAAGGCAAAGTGTTCGTTCACGGGGAACTTTGGGATGCGGTCGCGGCCTCTCCCCTGCCCGTGGGACAGTTGGTGGTGGTGCGCAAAGTTGCCGGGCTGACGCTGGAGGTCGCTCCGCTCACGCAATGAGCAGCTAGGGCCGGCGCGAGGGGCCACTCACGGCCAGCACATCCACCTGCATGCGGGCAGAATGCAGGCCCTCCACCGAGATCGGAGTCAGCTTGCCCGTGGGCGGCAGCATTCCAACCGCACGGTTCTTGCCCGACACTTTCGCCTGATGCAGACCGCGATCGGCCAGAGTGAGAACTTCCCGATAGCTGATCGCGCGCGGATTGTCGGGAAACCAGGGAAACGCGGCCCATCCCACAGAGCAGGTGCGGTAAATCGTTCCTCCCTCTTCATCCCCATCGAATGGCATATCGGCGACGGCGGCAAGCACACGCTTCGCCAACAGCTCCGCTTCGCGCCGGTCGGTGTGCCGCGAAATGAGCAGGAATTCCTCACCTCCCCAGCGGACAAGAACATCGGAGTCGCGAATGGAAGAACTTACCCGGCGGGTCATTTCGACCAATACCCGGTCGCCCACGTCGTGGCCGTAGCGGTCATTGACCTCTTTGAAGTCGTCGGCATCAATCAGATAGAAAACCAGATCGCGAATATGCAGGTCGTGGCCGTCCGCGTGAGCCCGCAGGGCCTGGCTGACGTCGGCATCAATGGTCGCCGAAAAGTAGCGCCGGTTACGCAGACCGGTCAAGGGATCGGTGAGCGAGGCTTCGTGCAGCACCACGTTGGTGTGCCGCAATTCGCGGTTCAACCGCTGGTGCTGGATAAACAGCAGCAGCACCATCAGGAACATCGTGGCCAGCGCCACCAGCACCCGGAAGTGTGCCGCCGGGTGGGGAAGGCGGGGATCGAGAAGAGCCCAGCAGGCAATGACGGGGAGCGAGAGCACGGCGATCATTGCCCAGTTCGCCAGCCAACTCCCATCACCGCTTTCAGCCTTCTGCGTGGGCGACAATCCCTCTCCCGCCAGCGCCACGGCCGGGTACACGGCAAACGACGCAGAATAGAAAAGATCGTGCCAATCGCCGGTGAAATAGACGTTCTGCTCAATCGCACGGTTGATCAGGTAGAACGCGACTGCATTACAGGCAACGGCGCCGCTAAACAACCCATAAAACTTCTTCCACCGGCCCGAAGTCTGCCACCAGAAAACCGCGAGGATGCAGGTAAGCAGCATATTCTCGGCCGTCGCCAGCAGATCGAAGTTCCGGTTGTAGGCATCCTCATTCGGCACGATGTACTGCCAGCACACGACAAACGATATATAGAGGAAGAGCCACCAAAGCAGCAGGAGGAGGAAGTCCGCAGCCCCCAGGCGGGCACTGCGCTCGCTGGGCTCGCGGTGCGGACGAAGCAGAACACCGGCAAACATCGGAGCCCCGGCAAGAAACAGGAGAGCGTCCGCGAACTGCATGGCAGGCATTTTCTGCCGCCACACCACATCAAACATGATCCACACCGCCTGATCGGCGAGCCATAACGCCCATCCGGCGGCCTGCAGGGCCCAGAGCCATCGCATGCGTCCGCTGCTGGCATAGCCGTTGGTGGCAAATGCCAGGAGTGCGGCAAGCATCAACAGGGCGCCGGAGATGTCAGTAACCGCAGTCCGGGCGAAGCCTGGTGCCAGCAGGGCGCTGGCCAGCGCCTGCACTGCCAGCAGAAGGAGTGCAGCCACTAAATACCGTCTCGGTGGCGAATGCTGGTTCAATGGCTTCCGCTCCCGCGACCCCGTCTAACTCTTCCCCGCGGAATACGCGACCCGAGGGTAGATCTGGGCGTCAATGTCTTTACGCAAATCCTCCCAGATCTTGTCCGGCATTTCGAGAAACACCTTCACGACTTCCGGATCGAATTGCCGCCCGGACCACTTCAGAATTTCGGCTCGCGCAGCTTCCAGCGACTGCCTGGGCCGATAGGGACGATCTGACGTGATCGCATCCAGCGTGTCGGCAATGGAGAATATTCGTGCTCCCAACGGAATCTCGTCCCCCTTGAGCCCGCGGGGATAGCCCGTCCCGTCGAAGCGTTCCTGGTGGGCGTACACGATCTCCGACGCCTCCTGCAGAAACGGTATCTTCCGGAGCATCTGGTAACCGCGGTAGGCATGTTCCCGCATGAGGACAACCTCGTCGGGATCCAGTTTGTCCGGTTTGCGCAGAATGGCGTCCGGGATCGCCATTTTCCCAATGTCGTGCAGAAAGGCGCCGCGGGCAATCACTGGAATGTGTTCGCGAGGGAGCCCCATGGCCCGAGCAATGGCAATGGTGAACGCGGTCACGCGCTTGGAGTGGCCCTCAGTCTCCGCATCTTTCAAATCCAGCGCGTCCCCCAGAGCTTCCAGCGTAATGTCATACGACCGGGTCAGATCCGCCATCGCCGCCTGCAGTTGATTGGTGCGCGCCTCGACCAGAGACTCCAGATTCGTCTGGTAGGTCCGGTTCTCCACCTTTAGCCGGCGGTGCTCCAGGGCGCGGCTGACGGTGTTCAGGAGTTGTTCGCGCTCAAACGGCTTGAGCAGGTAGTCATAGGCGCCGTCTCGAATGGCCCTCAAAGCCACGGAAATATCGTGCACCGCCGTGACCATCACCACCGGCATATCGGGATACTTTTCCTTAGTGCGTTCTAACAAACCGATGCCATCCAGGTCTGCCATCATGAGATCGGAGAGCATCAACTCGAACTCTTCCCCAGAGGTGAGGACGGCGAGCGCCTCCATGCCGGAGCCGGCTTGCTTGCAGGCGTACCCCGCCGTGGTCAGCATCGAAGAGACGATTTCGCGAATGGCTTCTTCGTCGTCAACTACCAGGATGCGCTCTGCTGCCATGGGAATACACGAAAGTCTATCGGCGATTGTAACCTACCGGCGAGATGCCGAAAGTAATCATTCAGGTCCGGAAACTTCATCGAGAAAATCCCCGCCCATGATATTCAGAAACAAGGAACCCGTACGTCCGGACTAAGATGAGCGCTTCCCTCTGGTCAACCTGGAACGCGGCAGCGAGCCTTGGCATCGCCAGGCCCGCCGCGGCGGAATTAGCTCTGCTGATTCTGCTGGGCGCGTTCCTGTTCGCCCTGCGCGCCGCCCGCGAAGGCTATTTCCGGGTCTGGATTGCAGGCTGGATCGCGCTGGTGGCTTCGCGGCTCATCGAACATTCCTTCGCAGCCAGGATACCCGAACCCTTCGACCTGGTGGCTACCCACGCGGCGTTTGTTCTGGCCGTGGGCTTGCTCGCCGGCGCTGTTCTTCTGTATGCGCGCAGCCGGGAATTGATCATACCTCTGGCGGTGATCACGCCCATCCTCGTGGGCTTTGCTGGGGCCAGGATTCTGTTATGGCCTGACTCCCTGCCCATACGGATGGCGGTCGAAATCAGCTACCGGATCATCCTGTTGACCGCTTCGATCGCCTTGCTGCATGCGCGCCGCGGCCGCCGGGAGCCGGTGACCTGGCTCATGGCCCTGTGCCTGCCCGGGCTGCATCTTGCCTGGTCGCCGTTTACCGATGGCGCGACCGGGGTTACGCTCCAGGCCGCCGAGGTGGCGCTCGGTCTATGGATGCTGCTGCTGGTTCTGGGCGAGGCTCGCGCCCGCACCCGCCGCCTGCTGACCTTGCAGGCGCTCGCCAACAGCATGGCTGGCTCGCCCTCTTACGGCATCCTGGTTCAGCCCGCATTGGAGGAACTGCAGCGCAGCAACCAGCTCCGGGCAGCGTGGTTCCGACTGCTTGACGGCGAACATCTGGTCGCGACCCACGCCGTCGGACTCTCCGCCGACTTTCTGCGCAATACCAGTTTTGCTCCGCTCACCGAGGCATTGTCGAAGCTTTTCCAGGAAGCCGAACCGCAAGTCTCCTCCCGCGATGCCACCACTCCCGAGGAGTCCCTGCTGCTGGAGGCGGAAAAGATTCGGCAGCTGGTCATGGTTCCGGTGGTCGGCAATAAATCTCCCGTCGGACTGCTCTTGCTGGGGGACTCGCGGAACCGGCTATGGACCCCGGAAGAACGCGAATTTCTGAAAACCTGCGCCAAACAACTGGCCATCGCCGTGGAGAATTCCCGTCTGCGGGAACAGGTGTTACGCTCGCAGCGCCAGTGGATGAACACTTTCGATTCCGTCCACGACATCATCCTGGCGCACGACTCGGATTTCCGCATCTTCAAGGCCAACCAGGTTCTTCTCGAACATCTGGGACAGGCTCCGGCCGACGTCATTGGCAGCACCTGCGAATCGGCGTTGCCCCACAGCTTGGGAGCGTGGACCGGTTGTCCCTATTGCGCCATGCGTGGCGACGATGAATTCACCGAAGGCGCCGACCCCTGTTTCGGCGGCTTTTCGGTCGTCTCGACCACTTCATACACCGAGCAGGAAGGCGCGCAAAAGGGAGTCATCCACGTCATCCGCGACATTTCTGAGCGCCGCTCCGCCGAAGAACGCTATCGGCTGCTGTTTGAGCAGGTGCAGGAAGGCGTCTATGTTGCTACCCCCGACGGCCGCTTTCTCGATTGCAATGACGCGATGGTGCACATGCTGGGTTATGCCTCGCGGGAAGAGTTGCTCGTCGTCAATCTGAATATGGAAATCTGCGTGGACGCCAAGCAGCGGGAGCAATTCCATCGCGAGATGGAGATGCACAATTACGTGCGCAACTTCGAAGTCACGTTGCGCCGCAAGGACGGGACGCTCCTGCTGGCGGTGGAAAGCAGTTTCGCCGCCCGCGACGCTTCCGGCAACATCGAGCGCTACCAGGGCTTTGTCCTCGACACCACCGAAAAGCGCCGGGCCGAGGACGAAATGAGGCGCCGCAATCGCGAACTGAACGCGCTCAATGCCATGGCGGTGGTGGCGGCGCAATCCTTCGACCTGGACGAGATTCTGAACCTGACCCTGCGCCAGGTCGTCTCGCTGTTTGGCGCCGAGAGCGGATCGGTGTACCTGTGCGACGCCGACGCCCAGACCTATCGGCGCCGGGCCGCATGGGGCCCCGGCAGCCGGGAGAAGGCGCGCCCTGCGGAAATTACTTTTGCGGAAGGTTTCGGCGATTTGATCATGCGCTCCCGCGCCGAGGTCGTCACCGGCGAATACCTGCCTCACCTGCCGCCCAACGTGGCGGACTTCCTGCGCTCCGATGCGGACCGCTCCTGGATCTGGGTGCTCTTCTGGGCCAAAGATAGTCCGGCCGGCATCATGGGTCTGTGCAGCCACCTGGGATACGAGTGGTCGAGCAACGAAGAGAACCTGCTGGTCGCCATCAGCCGTCAACTGGCCACCACCATCGAAAAGGTACGCCTCTACGAAGAAACCTGCCGCGCCTACGAAGATCTGCGCAAGACGCAGGAGCAGCTGCTGCAGAGCGAAAAAATGTCGGCAGTCGGCCAGTTGATTGCCGGCGTGGCCCACGAGCTCAACAACCCGTTGACCGCGATCCTGGGCTATGCCCAGCTGTTGGAGAGTGAAGGCCTCAACCAGCGCGCCCAGGATTACGTGGGCAAACTCTTCAAGCAGGCGCAGCGCACCCACCGCGTGGTCCAGAACCTGTTGTCATTCGCCCGCCAGCGCAAGCCGGAACGCGAAGATGTCGACATCCGCAAGGTGCTCGACGAGACCCTTACTTTGCGGGATTACGATCTCAAGACCAACAACATTCGCGTCCAGCTCGAAACTCCTCAGGAACCCATGGCCGTCGTGGCCGATCCGCATCAGATCGAGCAGGTATTTCTGAACATCATCAACAACGCGGTCGACGCCATCCTCGAAACTGGACGCAACGGAAAACTGCAGATTCGTGTCTATGTTCAGAATGGACAGGTCTGCACCCAGTTCACCGACGACGGCCCTGGAATCAAAGATCCCAAGCGCATTTTCGATCCCTTCTACACCACCAAGAGCGTGGGCAAGGGCACCGGCCTCGGCCTGAGTATCTGCTACGGCATCGTGAAAGAGCACGGTGGCGACATCACGGCCAACAACGCTCCCGAAGGCGGCGCTGTGATCGAGGTGCGACTGCCCGCAGCGGTGGTGGGCAAAGCGGAGCCGGAACCCGTAAAAGCAGCGCCCCGCACGCACGAGGGTGCCGTGCACGGACGCTTCCTGCTGGTTGAGGAAGAGGAAGCCGTGCTGGAGTTTGAGCGCGATGTGCTGGCTGGCGCCGGCGCCACCGTCGTCACCGCCAAAACCAGCGAGGACGTCCAGAGCCGTCTGCTCTCCGAGTCGTTCGAGGCCGTTATCATGGCAGGCAAGATGCCCGGCGGCTGGAACGCCAAAGAGTCCTACACCTGGATCAAACAGAATTGTCCCGACATGGTCGGCCACGTACTGTTTACCTTCTCGAACGGAGTGGAGCAGGGCGAAGGCCGCGGCTTCCTGCAGGAAAGCAGCGTCCCTTCGCTGGTCAAACCCTTCGAGGTCGCCGAACTCATCTCCCAGGCCCGCCGCCTGCTGCAGAAAACGCAGGCCGCCGGCGCAGGCTCCAACTAGAAGCTAGAGCATTTTCAGGAATAAGTGTGGTCTATACATTTGTCATCCTGAGCGAAGCGAAGGACCTATGTACTTGTCGGCCAGTTGCACAGGTCCTTCGCGGCAAAGAGCGCCGCTCAGGATGACAAGACTTTGGACTATAGTAAAAACGAAACCGCTCCCGCAAGTTGTGGTTGGCGTATCCCGTTGTTAACAACAGTTGCTGCCAGGCAGCAAGCAACGAGAAGGATTCTCTCCTGCTACTGCAGCTTGGCATACTCCGCCTTGGCTTCTTTCAGGATGGGGATGTCAGGGTCGGCATCTTTCCAGAGGGTGAGGAAGTCTTGGTAAGCAGTCTTCGCTTTGGCGGTGTCGCCCTGCATGGCGTAAGCGCGAGCGAGTCCGAGGCGAGCAAGAGCGCCCCACGGGAAGTTCATCACCACTCCTCGGTGGTCAATGAACTTCTGAAATTCCGCTGCCGCTCGGTTGCCGTCGTGGAGCATGAGATAGGCTTCGCCACGTATATAAACCGGGCACAGGAATATAGTGAGGTCGGCCGTAGCCGAGCTGAGTTCGATCGTGCTCGCCGCCATCAATAGTTCGACTGCCCGGTTGGGGTCTTTGCGCTCCAATGCGACGGCTGCCCGGATCGTGGGCAGCCAATACCTCTGGACCAGCGTGTCCAGCGGAAAGGCTTTGTCGAGTTCGGCTGCCAGCTTCTCCGCCCCTGGCATATCGCCTGCCCGCGCCAGGGCCAGCGCTGCCATCGCCCGCACATCGCGGTTCGGGGCCAGCTTCACCGCCGCGTTGGCCTCGGCACGCGCCTGCTCCCGGTTTCCCGCTTCCACCTCGCGCAGCACTGCCTCTGCCTGATACGCTGCGGCCGTCTCTTTGGCGTCGTTGTGCTGGGCTGAATCCATCGCCCGGCCGGTCAGTTCGTGCGCGCTTTTCAGCTTGCCGTACCAACCTTCGGTGTCCGCTTGCATGTCCAGCAACAGGTCTTCGGCGCCCGGCTTTCCCATGGCGGCTGAGACCAACTGCGCCATCTGCGCCGCATTGCCCTTCAGAAAAGCCAGCCAGTAGTGGCCCTGGAGAATGGTCTCACCCTCCAGCTTGCGCTCCTCCGCCTGCTTGTACACCGCCTCCGCTTCATCCAGCTGGTTGCCGCTCATGTAGGCGAGTCCGAGGACATAATAGAGGATCCCATTATCTGGATCGAGGTGCATCGCCACCCGCCATTCCTCCAAAGCCTTTTCCCAGTTTCCCCGGGTAGCTGAATCGAATCCCAGCCGCATGTAAGGCAAATCGTCTCTTGGGTAGGTCTGCTGCCAAAGTTCGTCGGCCTGCGCCGCCTTCTCCAGTTCTCCCGTCAGGAGTTCGTAGTAGCCTGACTCGATATAGAACCGCTCCCGTTCGCTTACCTTCTCCCGCAGGCCGTAAGCCTTGCGCATATTCTCCGCCGCACGCCCCGTTTCGTTGACGTCGTAGTAAGCCGTCGCCATCGAGGCGTAGGCCATGGCAAAATTCGGATCAATGTCCACTGCCCGTTTGAAGAAGGGCACCGAGGCTGTATCCCCCTTCGCAAACCATGTCTTTAGTCCCAGGCTGTAGGCTTTCAGCGCCTCCAGCGACGACGTGGTCGCTTCCTCCACCGGCGTAGCGTATTTCTCCACCGTGCTGAGTGACTCGCCCAGCTTGCCGCGCAAACTGATCGCCGCATTGCCTAGAGCCTTCAGCACACTTTCTTTGCCCGACGCCTGCTCCTGCGCCTCCGCCAGCATATCGCCCGTGTTGCAGTTCACTGCCTTCAGTCCAATCACGTATTGGCTGCCCAATCCCGCAATCGAGCCGGTCACCATGGCCTTGCTGCCCGTGCGAAGGCAAACCTCGTGTGTGACATTCTCGGTTAGCCGCTCACCGGCGGGACGGCCCATCAGCTTCAAGGTCTCATTCACCCTGCGCTCGGACACCAGAGCGAGAAAGGGCGATTGCTCAAGCTGTACCGACAACCCCTGCTTCAGCGTGTCGTCAAACAACGCGTCGCCCGTCTTGTTGTCGAAATCGGAAAGAACAATGGTGTCCTTATCGGTCAGACGGGCCGCGGCCTGGCGCGAACGCAAGTAGAACGCTCCCGCGATTGCAGCTATGACAAGTACCACAGCGACGGGAGCCAGAACCTTCCCGAGTTTCCTGCCCGCGACAGGAACTTCGGCCACTTTCGCCGTGCTCGGTGTCTGCAGCCGTCGGAGATCAATCGCCAACTCCTTCGCCGACTGGTAGCGGTTCTCCGGTTCCTTCTCCAGGCACTTCCCGATGATCCTCTCCAGTTCCGGAGATAACCTGGGATTGAGAGCGGCAGGTGGTCGTGGCGGCCGGCGCAGAATGGTACCGATCAGTTGCGAGTGTTCTACGTCGGCAAATGGGTATCGCCCCGTGGCCATCTCGTACAGCACCAAACCAGCGGCATGAAGGTCAGTGCGAGCGTCAATCTCTCCGCCCAGCAATTGCTCCGGCGCCATGTAGGGCAGAGTCCCCGCCATGGCGTGCGTCTCGCTCAGACTTTCCGTCGTGGCAGTCGCCGTGACCGGACGCCACAGCTTGGCCAGCCCGAAGTCCAGAATCTTCAGCCGTCCGTCGCTCGTAACCCGCAGGTTACCGGGTTTCAGGTCACGATGAACTATCCCGTGTTCGTGGGCCGCCGCCAAACCCTCCGCCAGTTGCACGCCCAGACGGAGGACTTCCTGCTCCGGCAGCGCTCCGGCCGCCACCTTCTCGTTGAGTGTGATTCCGGGGATGTATTCCATGACCAGAAAGTCCACTCCCTGCTGCGTGTCGAAGTCGTAGATGGTGGCGACGTTGGGATGATTGAGCTGCGACAGGATCAGAGCTTCTTTGCGGAAATGTTTGCGGGTGGATTCGTCGGTGAGCGTATCGGGCGGAAGGACTTTGATGGCGACGTCGCGGGCGAGGTGCTCGTCGCGGGCGCGATAGACTTCTCCCATACCGCCCGCACCGATCTTCTCAATGATGCGGTAATGCGCGATGGTTTGCCCGATCACTGGCGCGAATCTTACGTCTGTAAAACGGGCAAGTCAATGAACACCATGGAGTTGGCGGTGGCTCGAGAGGATTGCTTTTGTAATCGCCTCACTCATTGACCCCGGATCGGCCGGAGCCGCTCCCGAAACTCACACAAACCCATATTTTTCCTCACTCCCCATTGCGCTAAACTAGCGCTACCGACCCATGTCCCAATTCGTCCACCTGCACCTGCACACCGACTACTCCCTGCTCGACGGCGCCTGCGACGTCGAAAAGCTCTGCCAGCGCGTCCAGGAACTGGGCATGCCCGCCGTGGCCATGACCGACCACGGCAACATCTTCGGCGCCGTGCACTTCGTCAACGCCGCCAACAAGCATGGTGTTAAGCCGATCGTCGGTTGCGAACTCTACATCTGCAAGAAGGACGACCACAACATCGAGCGCACGCCCCCGGAAGGCGACACCTACAACCACTTGCTGGTGCTGGCCGAAAACGACGAGGGCTACCGCAATCTGGTGAAAATCACCTCCGAAGCGTCGCTGCACGGCTTTTACTACAAGCCGCGCGTGAGCAAGCGGTTTCTTGCCGAGCATGCGCGGGGACTGATCGGCCTTTCCGCATGCCTGAAAGGCGAAGTCGCCGAACGGCTCGTCGAGGGCAAGTACGAAGCTGCCCGCGCGGCGGCCGGCCAACTCGCCGACATTTTCGGCCAGAATAATTTCTATCTCGAAATTCAGGACCAGGGCCTGGAGATGGAGCGCCGCATTCATTCCGGCCTCTTCCAGCTGGAAAAAGATCTTGGCCTGCCGCTGGTGGCGACCAACGACAGCCACTATCTCTGCGAAGACGACGCCCATGCCCAGGACGTCATGGTCTGCATTCAGACCGGCAAGTCCATTCACGACACCGGCCGCATGAAGTTTGAAGGCTCGCAGTTTTTCGTCAAGAGCTACGCCGAAATGCAGCGCGTGTTCAAGGACTCACCCGACGTCCTCGCGCGCACGCTTGATATTGCCGGCCGTTGCAGCGTCCGGCTCGAAAAAGTGGCGACGCCGTTTCCCCAGTTCGACGTTCCGCACGGCTACTCCATCGACAGCTATTTCGTGCATGTGACCCGCGAAGGTTTTGCCCGGCGGCTAGAAACCTTGCGGCCGCTGCAGGCACAGGGAAAGCTGAAGCATCCGCTGGCCGACTACGAGCAGCGTCTGGAGCGCGAACTCGACATTATTCAGCAGATGAAATTCGCCGGCTATTTCCTCATCGTTTGGGATTTCATCCGCTACGCCAAGGAACGCGCTATCCCGGTCGGCCCGGGCCGCGGATCGGCCGCCGGCTCGCTGGTTTCCTATGCGCTGGGCATCACCGATCTGGACCCGCTGCAGCACGAACTGCTGTTCGAGCGCTTCCTCAATCCTGAGCGCGTGTCGCTGCCCGACATCGACATCGATTTCTGCATGAACCGCCGCGGCGAGGTCATCAATTACGTCACCCAAAAGTATGGGCGCGACAACGTCGCCCAGATCATCACTTTCGGCACCATGGCCGCCAAAGCCGCCATCAAAGACGTGGGCCGCGCCATGGAGATCCCTTACTCCGATGTCGACCGCATCGCAAAAATGGTCCCACTGCAGCTGAACATCACGCTCGAACACGCCCTCAAAGAATCGCCGCAGTTGCACGAAGCCTACGAGAAAGATGCCCAGGTCCACGAACTGCTGAACACCGCCAAGAAGCTGGAGGGCCTGGTCCGCAACGCCGGAGTTCACGCCGCCGGCGTCGTGATCGCGCCGCGCCCGCTCACCGAACTGGTCCCACTGCACAAAACCAAGAACGACGAAATCGTCACCGCCTTCGACATGGTCGCCATCGAGAAGATGGGCCTGTTGAAGATGGACTTCCTCGGCCTGACCACGCTCACTATTCTCACCGACACGCTGAAGCTCATCGCGCAAACCTGCAGCACCACCCTGACCCTGGAACAGATTCCACTCGAAGACAGCGAAACTTATCAGAAGGTATTCCACAAAGGCTTGACTTCCGGCGTTTTTCAGTTTGAATCGCATGGCATGCGCGATGTGCTGCGGCGCTACCAGCCCAATTCCATCGAAGACCTCACCGCCCTCAACGCCCTCTATCGCCCCGGCCCCATCCAGGGCGGCATGATCGACGACTTCATTGACCGCAAGCACGGACGCAAGAAGATCGAATACGAGCTGCCCGAGTTGAACGACATTCTCCAGGAAACCTTGGGCGTAATCGTCTATCAGGAGCAGGTCATGCAAATCGCCAACCGTCTGGCTGGCTACTCGCTGGGCGAAGCCGACCTGCTGCGCCGCGCCATGGGCAAGAAGAAGCCGGAAGAAATGGCGCAGCAGCGCGAGCGCTTCCTTGAGGGCGCGGTGCAACGAAAAATTCCGCCACGGAAGGCCGAAAAGATTTTCGACCTGATGGCGCAGTTTGCCGGCTACGGCTTCAACAAGTCTCACTCCGCCGCTTATGCCTTGCTGGCCTATCACACCGCGTATCTCAAGACCCACTATCCAGTGGAATTCATGGCCGCGCTGCTGACCTCGGTGACCGGCTCAACCGACGACGTAGTCAAGTACATCAACGAATGCCGCGAAATGGGCATCGCCGTGGAAGCGCCCGACATCAATGTCTCAGATGCCAACTTCACCCCCCATGGCCAGTCCATCCGCTTTGGCCTCGCGGCTGTGAAAAACGTTGGCGGCAATGCCATTGAATCGATCGTGGCCGCGCGCAGGAAACTTGGCCGGTTCAAATCGATTTTCGAATTTTGCGAGCACGTTGACCTGCGCCTGCTCAACAAGCGCGTGCTCGAGTCGCTCATCAAGAGCGGAGCCATGGATTCTCTCGGGCGCCGCGCCCAGTTGATCGCCGTGCTCGATAAGGCCATCGAGCAGGGACAAAAAGCCCATCGCGATGCCGAGTCCGGCCAGCACGGCTTGTTTGGCGTTTTTCAGCAGGAAGAAACCGCGGCCCAGAACGACCAGCTGCCCAACGTTCCCGACTGGGATGAGCCCACCCGCCTCGCCGCGGAAAAGGAGATCCTCGGCTTTTTCATCACCGGTCATCCGCTGGAAAAGTACAAAGACAAACTGCAGGACTTGCAGGCCCTCAGCACCGAGGAAATTTCCGCCATGACGCGCTCCACCGGCAAAGACGAAACCATCGTGACCGCCGGCATCATCACCAATCCGCGGGTGCTCAAATCCAAGCGCGGTGACTTTTACGCGCAGGCCACGCTGGAAGATATGGCAGGTTCGCTCGACATGATCGTCTTCCCCGAGGCTTACAAGCGTATCGGCGACAGGGTCAAACTCGAGGTTCCCGTGCTGGTAAAAGCTGGAGTGCGCATCGAAGAGGGCGCCAATCCCAAGATCACCGCGGCCGAGATCATTCCCCTCGAAGAAGCCAAAGTCCCGCTGCCCAGCGCCATCCGCATCCGCATCCCGCTGGAAACTTCCACCCATGCGACGGTGGATCAGTTGCACGCCTTATTCCAGGAGCGCAAGGGTCAAGCCAAAGTGTTGTTTGACGTGGAGCGCCAGGGCGATTTTATGGTGGTGATGGAGGCGGAAGGCTATAATGTGCTTCCGGACCACAGTTTCATCGCCCGGGTTGAGCAGTTGTGCGGGCGAGGCAGCGTGCGGGTTATCAGTTGATTTACTAGGGGTGCCCCACGTCTCGCTGGTGTTGCGAGACGTGGGAATTGCGTTTTCAATGGCCGCCACCGAAAAAGCGCAGCAGGAACTGGAGCAGATCGAGCGCCAGCTCGCCGCAATGGAGTCGGGCGGCACCGACGACGATACCCGCCGCCAGATCGCCAAACTGCAGGAACGGATCGAGACCTTGCGCCAGGAAATCAGCGCTCCACACACAGCCTGGCAAAAAACCGAACTCGCGCGCCATCCCCAGCGCCCGCAGACCCTCGATTACATCGAACGCATCTTTACCGATTTCAGCGAGATTCACGGCGACCGCGGCTTTGGCGACGACGCCGCCATCGTCTGCGGCATGGCTCGCTTTCACGGCGAAGAAGTGCTGCTGGTTGGCACGCAAAAAGGCCGGGACATGAAGCAGCGCGTTTTCCGCAACTTCGGCACGCCCCATCCCGAGGGATACCGCAAGGCGATTCGCGTCATGCAGGTTGCGGAAAAGTTCCGCCGGCCAATTTTTACCCTGATCGATACCGACGGCGCCTATCCCGGCATCCATGCCGAAGAGCGCGGCCAGGCCGAAGCCATTGCCTACAACCTGCGCGAAATGGCCCGGCTGGAAGTACCCATCATTGCCACCGTGATTGGCGTCGGCGGCAGCGGTGGCGCCTTGGCCATTGCCGTCGCCGACCGCGTCTTGATGATGGAAAACTCCATTTACTCGGTCATCTCTCCGGAAGGTTGCGCCGCCATCATGTGGCGTGACGCCAGCAAGAAGGAACTGGCCGCTGAAGCCATGCGCATCACCGCGACCGATCTGCGCGAGTTGGGCTGCATCGATGACATTGTCCCCGAGCCCGAGGGCGGCGCCCATCGCGACCACGAAGCCGCCGCCAATCTGCTCGATGTCAGCCTGCAAAGACACTTCGCCGAACTGAAGAAACTCCCTCCCTCCGATTTAGTCGTGTCACGATATAATAAGTTCCGTCACATGGTTCAGTTCTTTAAGACGGCATCTTAGGCGGGCCACTCCTCCCCCGGTTGCAAACGGGGTTCCTGCGCGCCCTGCGGCGCGGTTGGCGGCGCTGGGGACGAGGGCTGCCGTATAATGAAGTGTTTTCTCTCCGCAATGATCAAATCATGGGCGACAGGGTTCCGCCCGCTAACTGAAGGAAGGTGTTGGGATGGCCACTACGGACGTCGTGCCCCGGGAATCGGCCGGAGGCTTGGGGCACAAGCGCATTGTTAACGACATGAGCATTCAGGTTGCCACGGTCAATGGCTCCGGTTCGCAAAGTTCAAATACCGTTCTTCTGCGCAGCATTTTCCAGATGGGCGTGCCGGTTTCGGGCAAGAACATGTTTCCCTCGAACATCGCCGGCCTGCCAACCTGGTACACCATCCGCGCCAACAAGAATGGCTACATCGGCCGCAAGAAAGAAATCGACTTCCTGGTGGCCATGAATCCCGAGACGGCGGTCGAAGATACCATGTCGCTGGCGCCCGGAGCGTCCGTGCTCTATGACGAGCCCCTGGCCCTGCACAAACTGCGCAGCGACCTCGTCTTTTATTCCGTCCCTTACGACAAGATTGTCGCCGCCGTCTGTCCCGAGGCCAAGCTGCGCAAGCTGGTCAAGAATATGGTGTATGTCGGCGTGGTGGCGAAGCTGCTCACCATCGAGATGGCGGAGGTCGAGAAAGCCATCCGCAAACAATTCGCCAAGAAGGCAAAAGCCGCCAATTTGAATCTGGCTGCGGCCCAGGCTGGATTCGAATACGCCAAAGCGAATCTGGAAAAGCGCGGCGCCTTTTACATCGAGCGCATCGACAAGACCGCGGGCAAGATCATCATTGACGGCAACTCCGCCGCCGCTCTGGGCTGCATGTTCGCCGGATGTACCGTGGTCACCTGGTATCCCATCACGCCGTCGTCTTCGCTCGTCGAAACCATGATCGAATACATGAAGGAATACCGCATCGGCCCTGACGGCAAGGCTACTTTCGCCATCGTCCAGGCAGAGGACGAACTGGCGGCGATCGGCATGGTCATCGGCGCGGGATGGGCAGGGGCGCGCAGCATGACCGCGACCGCCGGGCCCGGCATTTCGCTTATGTCGGAGTTCGCCGGCCTGGCCTACTACGTGGAAGTCCCCGGCGTGATCTGGGACATTCAGCGCGTCGGTCCTTCCACTGGCTTGCCCACGCGCACTTCGCAAGGCGATATTCTTTCCACCGCCGTCCTTTCCCATGGCGATACCAAGCACATCATGCTGATTCCCTGCTCCGTCGAAGAGTGCTTCAGCATGGCCACCGACGCCTTCAATCTCGCCGAGCAATTCCAGACTCTGGTCTTTGTCATGTCTGATCTTGATCTCGGCATGAACAACTGGATGTCGGATCCCTTTCCTTATCCCACCACGCCCATCCAGCGCGGCAAAGTGCTCAGCAAGGAGGATCTCGACCGCCTGGGCGGATTCGCCCGCTACAAAGACGTCGACGGCGACGGCATCGGCTATCGCACCCTGCCCGGCACGCAACACCCCGCAGCCGCCTACTTCGCTCGCGGCAGCGGCCACAACGAGAAGGCGCAATACAGCGAACGCGCCGACGATTTCGAAAACAACCTGGAACGCCTGAACCGCAAGTTCGAAACCGCGCGTTCCTTCGTTCCCCGGCCTGAGATCAGCAAAGGCAACAACGCCGGGGGTGAAAAAGTAAAGACCGGCATCATCGGCTACGGCACCTCCCACTGGGGGATTACCGAGAGTCGCGACCAGCTGCGTGACGAGTACAAGATCGAGACCGACTACCTGCGCTTGCGGGCCTATCCCTTTACCCGTGAAGTGCACGACTTCATCGAGCAGCACGAGCGCATCTACGTCGTCGAACAGAATCGCGATGCGCAAATGCTCAGCCTGCTCAAGCTCGATGTGAAGCCGGAGCTGACCACCCGCCTGCGCAGCATCGCCCATATCACCGGATTGCCGCTCGACGCGCGGTCCATCACCGACGAACTGACCAGCATGGAAGGCAAATGAACTGTCTTACGAGGAATTATGGAGGGGCGGACGCCCTCGTCCGCCCAGGAATGTCCCCGGACGAGGGCGTCCGGGGCTCCCGTCGAAACACGAGAACGGAGACCAAATAAAATGTCAACCACCACTGTTGAGCCCGGCGCAGCCGCACCTGGCCCCAAGACCAACCGCATCGGCCTCACCGTCATTGACTACAAGGGCGGCAAGACCACGCTGTGCGCCGGCTGCGGCCACAACGCTATTTCCGAGCGCATCATCGAAGCCATGTTCGAGATGGGCGTCGAGCCCGAGTTTGTCATCAAGCCCAGTGGCATCGGCTGCTCGTCCAAGACTCCCGCCTACTTTATGAGCCGCTCCCACAGCTTCAACGCGGTCCACGGACGCATGGCGTCGGTCGCCACCGGCGCCTTGCTGGCCAATCGCAAGCTCATCTGCATCGGCGTCAGCGGCGACGGCGACACCGCCTCCATCGGCATCGGCCAGTTCGTTCACCTCATGCGCCGCAACCTGCCCATCATTTACATCATCGAAGACAACGGCGTGTACGGCCTCACCAAGGGCCAGTTCTCGGCCACCGCCGACCTCGGCTCGAAATTGAAGTCGGGAGTTGTCAACGACCTGCCGCCCATCGATACCTGCACCCTCGCCATTCAACTCGGCGCGACCCTGGTCGGCCGCTCCTTCTCCGGCGACAAGCGCCAGTTGAGCGCCATGCTGAAGGCCGCCATCGCGCATAAGGGCACGGTCATGCTCGACGTCGTCTCGCCCTGCGTCACCTTCAACGATCATGAAGGCTCGACTAAGTCCTACAAGTACGTGAAGGAGCACGAGGAGATCCTGCAGGAACTCAGTTTCATTTCGGCATTCGAGGAAATTGACGTGGAGTACGACGCCGGGTCGACCGTGGAAGTGACCATGCACGACGGCTCGCGCCTGCATTTGCGCAAGCTGGAAGAGGACTACGACCCGACGGATAAGGTTCGCGCGCTCACCCGCCTTACCGAAGCGCACGATAAGGGCGAGGTCCTGACCGGTGTGTTCTACGTCAATCCGACCGCGCCCAACTTCATCGACATGCTGAACGTCGTGGATCAGCCCCTGGCTACGCTGCCCGATTCCGTGACCCGCCCCGACAAGGCCGCGCTGGATGCGGTGATGGAGGAGTTGCGTTAGTCGGCATGCGTTAGTCATGCGTTAGTCAGCATGCGCTAGTCAGCATTCTGCATAGTTCTTGTCATTCCGAACCGGCTTCAGCCGGTGAGGAACCTGCTTTTCCTCACGGCCGCTCGCAAGCCCACACGCGGTTGCCCCACCCTTGTCGCGCTCTTTGCGACAGGGTGGGGATTTTGCTTGGGTGTCGTAGCCTGCCATGACCCGACGTAAACGAGCCGAACGGTGCCGCGCAAGGGGTTTTGGGAAGGGTCCGGCTTCAACCGTGCCGTGGAAGAGCGGCCCTTTAGGGCCGCGTCAAGGCGCCGATAGACACGGGCTTTAGCCCCTGGGGAGCCGCCTCTTTAACGTTGCGGTTGCCCACCCTTGTCGCGCTCTTTGCGACAGGGATGGGGATTTTGACTTCACTGCCGGCGGCGCTCCGGCTAAACGCTCTTCAACTCCGGTTCCCCGCTGTGTTCCGGATTCTCCCCCGGCTCGGGAAAGTCAGTGTCCGCATCCTTCAGCATGGGGTCCTGATCGCGATGGCCTAACTGCTTTTCCATGCCGATGTTGCCCGGAATCTTGTGATCTTCCGCCTCAGTAGCGCCCTTCCCCGTGTCCTGATCGTGTCGGTTTAAGAGCATCATTCCACCTCGTATGATCGGGCAGCGGCGTAAGAAATAAGAATGAGAGCCGCCCCTGACCTTCACTTTACAACTGCAGCTTTGTCCGGAAATAACTAAAGTGCGCTAGTGTCCTGAGTCAGAAGTTCGTTGCATTATCTAGGGCCTAGTATCAGGGCACGGCTTTAGCCGTGCCGGAAGTGCGTTGTTATCAACGCGCCTTCAGGCGCTGCTCTTTGAATTTGAGTTTCACCACAGGCTGCGAGGCAAGGCTCGCCCCTCCACACCATGCTGTCGGATAGGCCGCTACCGTCAGACAGACCCTGGGCAGGGGTTTTGGGTGCAATCGCGTCTACAAGGTCTGCTCGGAGTAGAGTGCAAAGGTAATGCCGACCACGCCGGTCAGCGGACTGCCGTTGAGATCCTTCACCGCGCCGCCGAAGCGGACCAGCCGTGGCAGAGCAGATGTGGCAGCCGAACCCCCGGCTGCCGAGGGCGCCTGGGCAGCGGCCAAATGGGCCAGGAACAGACAAAGCGTGAGCGGTAACAACCGATGCAACCCCTTCCTCAATGTAGTTTTCATAATGTCCTCGTAAATCGGAATCTTCATTCTTTATCTCGAAATCGCTGCGGTTGCTGCTATAGCACGATCTGTTGTTTTTGCACCGCGCTGGGAGGAAGCCAGGGTTTGGAGCCCTGGCCCCTTTTTCAGCGCAAGTGTCAGCTGCCTGTTCGAAGATATGGCCTACTGTGTCCACGTACCACGGAACGCCGAAGTCCGGCGATACCGCGATCGCGGATGCTATGCCAGGGATCTCCACCCAAGTTTTTCCATCCTGCAATTGGTAGATTCTGTACCCGTTACCGTCCAAATGGCAGCCGGTGGTCCACACGTCTCCATACGGCCCTGCGAACGGGGCCGAAAGCGGACCCACTGCAATGCTGGTTGCGCACGCGGTAGGAGCTTCTACAAAACTGGAGCCATTCCAGTAGTAAACGGCGCCGGTGATGCTGATGATCCACGGGCCCTTCGGACCTACCGCTATTTTCACTGCCTTGGCGTTTTGGGACACCCAATTGGAACCTTCCAATCGATAGATGCTATAGCCGTCTGTTCCTTCGTGGCAGCCGAGGATCCACGGGTCTCCGTAGGTAGAGCCGTAGGCGTTGGGACCTACGCTGATCCACGATGCGCAGGTATTGCTTGGGCCTGGAGCAGGTTGAAACGCGCTCCCGTCCCAGTAGTAGATCTCTCCCAGATAGTTGACGGCCCAGGGATAGCCCTCCGGCCCCACCGCGATGTGAGTTGCCCGGCCGGGCTGTTGCACCCATGCCGAGTTTTTCCATTGGTAGATGGCATACTGGCCGTTGACGTCCGCGTTATAGCCGAGCGTCCATGCGTCTCCGACCTGAGACCCGTTCGCGTTCGGACCCACACCAATGGGCTCGGCGGTCGCACTTTTGCTAGCCAAGCCGCCGACCTGCTTGAATTGGGAAACAGTGAAATAGGTCTCGTCCGTGGTTCCGAGCGTGACGTTCATGTGTGAGGTGGAGTTGGTGAAGTCGATGAGCTGATCGACCACAGGATCGCTGGTGACCGTTTGGGAATACTTGCCGGTAGCGGTTGAATAGGCTGAACCGGCCATTGTCACCTGGGGGGTGAAGTCGGTGAATGCCATATCTCTCTGATAAAGCTCCCAGTATGCTGGGTGGGTATTTGGCTGTTGGTCTGTGTTGGCTTTGAGGCAGATGTAGGGATACGTGCCGTAGACCGCGACTTGGCCCTTTGTGTAAGCCGTGGTTGCGTTCCATCCGTTGTACAACTGAGGGGTTTGATTCTCGATCACGAAGTCTGCGTCGGTCCCCTCAGAAGTCCAGTTCGCAAGCGCCTTAACTGACCAGCAGGGCTTGCCGGCGGGCAAGGTGCAATTGAGGATCGCACCCGTGGTTAGATCATGGAGATAGGTGCATCCGTATCCCCCGTTTAAGCTGATGTTGCCCTTGGTGTCGCAGTACCAGTTCTGGGCATAGATGTTGTCGCCGGGTTTGGGGGTGAAAGCGCCTCCGTATCCGTTACTGTCCCCATCCCCGCAGCAGTACTCTCTCCAGGTATAGTAACCAGCCGCGGGTCCGTCCGTATATATGCCCACGCCACCCTGGATCAGGCCTGAGTTGTTACCAGCACCTTCAACACCGGTCCATACGGCTACTTGTGTGGAGGAGGTTTCGTCTCCGCCGGGAATGGCTGTGGGAACGTTGAAATTTGCCTCGATTGCAGCGTAGCTCCGATCACCGTTCAGAGTGGAGCCGACCCACCAGGGGCCCGTGGTCTTGGTTACGGTGTTCGGGTGAACCGTGGTGTTCGAGCGAACCGGGACATTGGTGTGCGCAGTGGAACTGGAGCGTTTGGCTTCAAGCATCCGTCCCGGCGTGGAAGCTGAGGCGAGCCAGCGCGCGTAGGCGGCAGAGTCGGTTGGGTCTGGCCGCAGTCCGTAGCCAGCCTGGATCAGCTCGGACTGGGAATAGCTGAGCGGATCGCCGGTCAGCGCAGGCCGGTCGGTACCGCGCTCGTTTTCGAGATTGAGCGGACGCGGCGCAAACGTATCGTCAGAGGTCAGATCGACGGAATACGAATAGGATTTTCCGGCGGAGTTGGTGCAATCCAAAGCGAGTCGTTGAATCGCGTCGCTGGCGGTCGCCCGCACTGCATGGAAGCGGGCGTAGCCGTCATCATCGGTGAATACGGTGATACCCTTGGAGGCCGTACCCCCTTCAGGATAAAGCTTGCACTGTAGCTCGGGCATCGCCGAAAAAGACGCTGGCACAAAACTCTTCTGGGGCGCGGTCGGGATGGGATGTACCAGCGGGGCGCTGGAATGGGTTTGAGCGTTAGCGGCGATACTTGCAAGCGCGAAAACGACGCTCGCGAGAACTTTGGGCGTGGGTTTCATGGTGAATTTCCTCCTCATTGTGTTTTGTGTACTGAAACTCTGTTGAGCGGTTCGGGCTGACCAAAATGAGGCCGGACAGAACCGCAGACTGATCTGACGATGGCAGATCTTCACAGCTGTCCTCTTCGTGCTCCGCAGCACGAATTCACGGAGGAGCATGGTCAACCGGCGAGGATCCCTGCGAGATCGACCCCTTGGGAAGACGAAGTCGCGCCCGTGCCGCCTGCTCCGGGGCCAGCTTTCTGCCACACAGGGGGCAGGTATCGAAGCCCGCCGTCGCTCCACCCACCAGCAGGGTCGCGGCTTCGCGCTGTACGGTCACCTCAGTGCGACCGGTGCGGCCGGCGGTGTTCGCGGACGTGTCAGAACAGAAAACCCTTGGAAGCGACGACAGAGCCAGCGACAGGAATACAACGACTACACGAGCGATGCCGAGCTTCATGGGAATCTCTCCTTTGGAAATACGAACCTGGTTCAGCTGGAACCGAATGCCTAACAAAAAGCCGCTATGGACGATGGCCGAACCCCGCGCTTGTATCAGAAAGCGGAAAAGGCGAGCGAAACGCCTCATGGGAACCAAGAAAAAGTTTCCCAGTCAGGGTGGTTGGGCCATCTCATGCTGAGAGCAAGGTGCTGGGAGCAAGGTGGTTGACGACCGGCGGTGCCGCGAATATGCTGTTGGCCTCTCCCCCGAAAGGGGCACCCGGCACCTATGCCCGATGACCAAAAAGGTCAGGTCACCGAACTCTTGCATGACTGGAGGCAGGGCGACGAGAAAGCCCTCAGTGCCCTGCTGCCTTTGGTCTATAAAGAGCTGCGGAGCCTGGCTCACTACCATCTCCAATCCGAGCGACCGGATCACACCCTGCAGAGCACCGCCCTGGTACACGAGGCCTACCTGCGGCTGCTGGGAGGTCGACCGGTGGAACTACAGAACCGGGCGCATTTCATCGCCGTTGCTTCGCGCCTTATGCGCCAGATTCTGGTGGACTACGCCCGCGGACGCCGAGCCGAGAAACGTGACGGGGGATGCCAGATCACCTTCGAAGAACTGCCTGGCCTGCCGGTTGTAGGAGACGCCGAACTGCTGGCTCTGGACGATGCCTTGGACAAGCTATGTCGCAAGGATGAACGACAGGGAAAGATTGTCGAAATGAAGTTTTTTGGGGGGTTGTCGGCTCCCGAAATATCCTCGGTGATGGGCATCTCGCGCGCCACCGTTGACCGCGACTGGGCCACCGCCCGCGTCTGGTTACATCGCGAAATGAGTAGGACAGCCCCGCTATGACCGTTGAACGTTGGGATCGCGTCAAAGAGTTGCTGCACCAGGCCCTGCCACTTGTCCCTGAACAGCGTGTCCGCCTCCTCGATGAGGCCTGCTCTTCCGACGGCGCACTCCGCGCCGAGGTCGAGTCACTCCTGTTGGCCGATGAAGGCATCCGCTCCAGCTTTATGCAATCACCTGCGCTGGCCGACGAACTGGGCGCAGACTCGGCGCGGCTCGGCGCTGTTGGAACATTGGAACCGGGGCAGATCTTCGCCCAGCATTTTCGACTCGTCCGCAAACTTGGTGAAGGCGGCATGGGCCGGGTGTGGCTGGCGGAACAGACTTCGCCGGTGCGGCGCCAGGTTGCCCTGAAGCTGATCAAGGCCGGGATGTACGACGAGGCGGTCGTGCAACGCTTCCAGTCGGAGCGGCAGTCGCTGGCGATCATGGATCACCCCGCCATCGCCAAGGTTTTTGATGCCGGAGCGACGCCACTGGGTCAACCGTACTTCGTGATGGAGTACGTACCTGGCTTGCCGATTACCGAGTATTGCGATCAGAAGAAGCTCAAGATTTCAGATCGGCTCGAATTCTTCATCCAGGTTTGCGAGGGCGTGCAGCACGCGCACCAAAAGGCGATCATCCATCGCGATCTTAAACCGGCAAACATTCTGGTGGTGGAGGTGGACGGCAAACCCGTGCCGCGGATCATCGACTTCGGACTGGCCAAGGCGACCACGCCTCAAGCAGCGGGCGAAACCGTCTTTACGCAATTGGGACATTTCATGGGCACGCCCGGGTACATGAGTCCAGAGCAGGCCGATCCCGCTGCGCACGACCTCGACACGCGCACTGACGTGTACTCGCTGGGGGTCGTTCTCTATGTGCTGTTAACCGGTTTGCAGCCATTTGAGACCAAGCGGGGAAAGCAACCACTCGACGAGTTGCTGCGGAGGTTGCGCGAGGAAGAACCGCCACGTCCGAGCACCAAGGTCAGCGCGGATCGAGATACATCGACCACGACCGCCGAATCCCGCGGCACTGAACCCAGGCAGCTAGTGAGCCTGCTTCGCGGAGATCTCGACTGGATCACGATGAAGGCGCTGGAGAAGGATCGCGCTCGCCGCTACGGCACGCCTTCCGAGCTGGCGGCTGACATTCGACGGTATTTGAACCATGAGCCCGTCGTGGCGCGTCCGGCAACTGCTGGCTACCGCTTGCGAAAGTACGCGCGGCGGCACCGTTTGTCCGTAGTTGTGGCGGCCGCATTGGTGCTGCTGTTGGCCGCTTTCTCTGTCTTGCAGGCGCTGCAGCTGCGCAGGATTACCGGTGAGCGTGACCGCGCGAACCGCGAACGCGACCGCGCCACCCGCATTACCGATTTCATGACCGGCATGTTCAAGGTGTCCGATCCAAGTGAAGCACGTGGTAACAGCGTCACTGCCCGAGAGATCCTCGATCGCGAAGGATCCTGAGGCTCAATCTCAGATGATGTTTGTCATGGCGGGCACGTACATAAATCTCGGGCTCTACCCTCGCGCTGAGGACCTGTCTAAGCGTGCCTTGGACGCTCGCATGAGCCTTCTCGGACCGGATGACCAAAAAACGCTAGCGTCGATGACTCAGCTTGGCCATATTCTGTCTCGCGAAGGGCATTATGCCGACGCCGAGAATTTGGCGCGCCAGGCGCTGGTGGCCGCGCGCCGCATTCACGGGCCCGAAAGTCAGCAGAATGCCTGGTTCTCCAGTCAGCTGGCAGCCATCCTGTTAGCCCAAGGTCATTACGACGAGGGCGAGAAACTGGAGCGCGAGGTGGTAGAGATTCAGACTCGCGGTCTGGGTCCGGAGAATCGCGACACTCTGAACTCATTGAACACCCTGGGCAATGCGCTCTTGTACGAGAAGCGCTACGCCGAGGCTGAAAAAGAATATCGTCAGTTGGTTGATGGCGGCCGCCGCGCCTTGGGACCAGACAGCCCGACAACTCTGGCAGCGATGGACAATCTGGCATTGGCCATCGCGGCGCAGCGTCGCTTCGCGGAAGCCGAGCCGCTGTATCGCGAAGTCTTGGCCACCGAGAAGCGTGTGCTGGGCCCAGAACACCCGGACCTAAGCTACGCAATGCTTGGCCTCGCAGACACTCTCGCAAACGAGGGTCGCCTGTCCGACAGCGAAAAACAGTTCCGGGAGGCGTTAGGGACTCGCCTGCGGGCCCTGGGACCCGAGAACCCCCTCACATTGGAGGCCCAATCAGACTTGGCGGGCCTGCTCCTCATGGAAGGCCATGTGCGCGAAGCGGAAAAGTTGCAGCGGGAAACGATTGCCGCGAACGTCCACGCCATCGGCCCGGAACACCCCTTAACCTTGACGTCGCAGGCGAGCCTGGTTGAAATACTGAATCGGGAGGGCCGCTTCCCGGAAGCCGAAAAACTCGCGCGGGAGATTTTCAAAATCCAGCTTCGTATATTGGGGTTGCAACATAGCGATACGCTGAAGGCCCTGCAGCAACTCGGGTCAGCGATGGCCCACGACCATCGCTACGCCGAGGCCAGCAAGCTGTTTCGCGACATGATCGAAAAGCAAGACAGTTCCAAGGGGCAAGGAGATCGTTTCTCGGTGTGGTATTCGTTCGCCTGTGTGGCCATCGCTGCCAACCATCCCGATGACGCGCTCCAGTACCTGCGGGAAGCAATTGACCGCGGATACAAAGATGCTGATGGATTGACGGCCGACGATAATCTGAAGAGCCTGCGCCAGAATCCTCACTTCCAGGAACTCGTCGCCGGGCTGAAACGTCCGATCCCTGCAATTCAGACCCCATAGCGCGCGAGGCTTCAGGTTCAGGGAAGTTACAGAATCGTGCGCACTTCACATCGATAAGGAGAACCGGTGATGCGACCTTCGAGGATTCCTGCCTGCTTCCTCATCATCCTGGAGCTTTGCGCCTTGGCCCCGAGAATTTCTGCACAGACGCCTGCATCGCGCCAGCGCATCGTTATCGCTGCCAGCGCCGTGCTGGATGGCAGGGGTCAGACATTGCACGACGTTCGCATCGTGATCGAGGACTCAAAGATCGTTGCGATCAATCACGGCACCGACGGGCCGGTCGATTACGATCTGCGCGGCCTCACGGTGTTGCCGGGTTGGATTGACGCGCACGTGCATATCACGTGGAGCTTCGGCAAGGATGGGAAAAATGCGGGCACGGACGGGACAACCCAGGAAGATGCCTACCGAGCGGCCTCGAATGCATGGGTGACTCTGATGGCTGGCTTCACCACGGTGCAGAGTGTGGGTGCGCCCAACGATGTTCCGTTGCGGGATGCGATCGCGCGGGGAATCCTGCCTGGGCCACGCATCCTCACTGCTGTCGAGCCCCTCGAAGGACGAGGCGATGCGACCGGAACACCCGATGAGATTCGCGCATTCGTGAGAAAGCAGAAGGCAGCCGGCGCAGACCTGATCAAGATCTTCGCCTCGAAGTCCATACGGCAGGGTGGAGGAATGACTCTTTCGCAGGAACAATTGAACGCGGCTTGCGATGAAGCCAGGAAGCAGGGCCTGCGCTCGCTCGTGCACGCGTACAAGGAGGCGGTGCGCGCAGCGACTCTCGCCGGATGCACTGAAATCGAGCACGGCACGCTGGCAACTGATGACGACCTGAAATTGATGGCGGAAAAAGGCACTTATCTGGACCCGCAAGCCGGGTTGGTCATTGAGAACTACCTGCTCAACAAGGAAAAGTATCTCGGCACCTCCGGCTATACGGCGGAGGGATTCACTGCGATGGAGAAGATCCTGCCCATCGATCACGAGATCGTCCAGCACGCGGCGAAAACTCCGGGGCTGAAAATGGTTTTCGGCACCGACGCGGTGGCGGGCGCACACGGGCGCAATGCCGAGGAGTTTATCGATCGCGTGCGTGACTCCGGTGGGGACCCGATGGCTGCGATGGTCTCCGCCAATTCGCTGGGTGCTGAAGCGCTCGGCATGGGCGATCAGATTGGCTCGATAGCTCCCGGCCTGCAGGCCGACATCATTGCGCTCGACGGAGATCCCTTAAAAGACATCACGGCCGTTCGGCGGGTAGTGTTTGTAATGAAGGGCGGCATTGTTTATAAGAACTCCGCGCGCGGCGCCATTCCTTTTTATGCAGGCGTCCAGCCTTGATTTGACTCTCACGTATGGCCTGCAGCAAATGACAAGGTAATGCACGAACCGCCGATTCCGTTGCCGCTCGATCAGTGTCCGAGGAAGTGTTCCAGCGCCTCGACATCGCTTTGAGCCAAATCCACATATTTCTTGGCCTTTTGCGCGTCGCCGCGCTCAACCGCACTTTGCGCTTTTGCCAGGTTGCTTTTCATGCTCGCCTGCTTCGCGGCTATGTCACCGCGAAGGCCGTAGCCCGCGGCATTCTGCTGTTGTTGCAAACGGTCCAGGCTGGCGTTCACCGCGGCGGCTCGGCTGGAAAGCTGATCCACCTCATGCTCCAACTCATCTGGGTCGGCGGGCGCGTTCGCGGCGTTGTTTGGGGGAGCGGCTGCGCCGTGGTCCGATGGGGCGCTGTTGTCAGCCTCCCGGAGTGCGGCTGGGACTGCCGGCCCTGTGCCGCTGTTCTTGCCGGCGAGTTTTCGAGGATGAGCATCCGGGGGTGGGCTGGGCATCGAATTGCCTCGTACTGGATTCGCGCCTTCCATGCCAGGGGACATCGCTGGGGTGGCAGCCTGCTGCGGCGACGAATTCGAATCCGCAGAGCCAGGTGCTGGAACAGGCGCTGGAACAGGAGCGGAGGGTTGCTGGCCTCCGTCCTGCGAGCCGGTACTCATGCTCTGGGCGGCATTGGATTGTGCCTGGGAGGGAGCGGTCTTAGCTTGCGTTTTGCTCCGCCGCGGTACGTAAATTCCCGCCGCAACCAGAACCACCAGCACGATCAACGCTCCCAGCGTCATGTATAAGCCACGATGACTGCCCGGTTGCGGCCGCGGGATGGGAATGGAAGGTGTGGCTGGAACGGCGGCCGCTTTGGCGCCCTGCGCTGGAACCGGAATAGCGGCCTGTGGAGTCGCCGTGACCGCGGGTTGTGACAATGGAGGGGGGAGAATGGTATCCACGGTGGCAGCCTCAGAAGCGCTCGATACGGCGGCTTGCGATGCCGAGGGAGCGATGCGCACACTGCTCAACGCATTGCGGAACGCGTCCGCTGTCTGAAAGCGCTGCGCCGGGTCTTTGGCAATGGCCATGAGAATGATTTCATTCAGCGCCGCGGGTAATCCTGGCTGTATCTCTACGGGTGGCTTCGGCGCTTCTTTCACGTGAGCCGCCATGACCGAGTAGTCGCTGGTTGCCTGGAACGGCCGCTGACCAGTCACCATTTCGTACAGCGATACGCCCACCGAATACAAGTCCGAGCGCGCATCGGTAGCTTCACCCTTCACTTGCTCCGGCGACATATAGCCCAACGATCCCAGCGTGGTGCCGGTCATGGTCAGACTGCGTTCCTCGCCGGCGCGCGCAATCCCAAAATCCATGAGCTTGACCACTCCCTCAGGGGTCAGCATCATGTTGGCAGGCTTGATGTCGCGGTGGATCACATGCTGCTGGTGCGCGTAACTCAGCGCGCTCAGCACTTGGGCGATGTAATTCACCGCCTCGGCCGCGGGTATCGGACCATGTTCCAGGCGCTCGGCCAGGGTGGTGCCTTCGACGTACTCCATAATCATCACCAACTGGTTGTCAGCGGTGAAGGCGGTGCGCAGCGCCGCAATATTGGGATGGTTCAGGCTGGCCATGAGCTTGATCTCGCGCAGGAAGCGAGCGGCCAGTTCCTGCCGTCCCGCGAGGTCGGGAAGCAGAACCTTCATGGCGTCGATGCGATCTGAAATGACGTTTCGTACCCGGTAAACCCTCCCCATGCCGCCGCTGCCCAACTCGTTGAGAATCTGGTAGTCGCCAATCCGCTTGCCAGTTTCTTCGCTCATACCCAGGGCTCCTTGTCTACTTACGGAAAATCAGGGTTCCCATTCCCATAGGAACAGACTTCTTCGGGGTCGTAATTATCCTTCGCAACCGGCCAGGGGTCAAGGTTTTCGAGGGATTTTTTTCGGCAGGATGCGCTGGCGCAGCCCTCAAATCCGCGTAATTGGCTGACTCTTAATGAGCTTGAGGGTCACTCAGTGATCGTTTCCCATCGCGTTCTGGCTACGCTCAGCTTGTATTTGGCAACATTTAGATTTTTCGTGGCTTTCTCCTGCTTCTCTTTCCAGGTCTCGGGTTGCGCCGGGCTCCCGGTGCGCAAGATTCTGATATTGGTTTCAGCCTCCCCGGCATAGAGCGAGGCTGCTCCCATGTTCTCGGCAACAATTTGATCGATAGCATTGGCACGCTGGGTCGCGATGCCGAAGTCGGCAGGGAGAATCCTGATCTCATCCGGCAGTTGCGGATACGCGTCCGAACCGATTCGCTTGAGCCAATCCTCAACTGTGTGGATCGCAACCTTAAGCTGCAGGTTCACCGTGGCCAGGTCCGCAGCTCGCTGCTGGCCCATCTGCTTCTGCAAAATCGCGAGCGTCTCCGCTGCAATTTCCGCCTGCCGGGTTGACGCCGCGACCTGTTCCCGACTCGCATCAGCCTGCCGCTTGGCGTGCCATGCGTAGTAAATGTTGATCCCGGCAAGGACCAGAACCAGCAACACGTTGGCGACGGCCGCATAGGCCATCACTTGATTCACGCTCAGTCCGAATGCCTGCTCCGGCATAGCCGCCCCCAACGAACGTAAAGTATAGACCGTGAGCCTCCAGCTGCGCTGCGGTAACGTGCAGCTCTTGCCAACGCGCCCAACCGGACGGAGTCATGCACGAGCCGGATTACAGTGAGGCAATCAGGCCATAGTTGGCGATAAATCGCGGTAACATTCACTGACGCTGTGACTGGGGATTTTGAGTGCTGACGCTGATAAGAACACTCACAGCTAGGCAGCAAGCGATAAGCGGGGATTATGTGCGCTACTGCATCTTCACGTACTCGGCCTTAGCTGGCTTGAGGACGGGAATGTCGGCGTCCGCGTCTTTCCAGAGCTCAGATAAAGCAGGACGAAGCCATCCCTCAACGCCTAACAGCCCGTGGTGCAAGCGAGATTCGTATCAGGGCACGCCTTCAGGCGTGCCGGAAGTGCGTTGTCATCAACCCGCCTTCAGGCGCTGCACTTTGAATTCGAGTTTCACCACAGGCTGCTAACGCCAGAATCGATGTCGCTGACCTAATGCACGGCTGAAGCCGCGCCTTCTCAAGCCACCGAATCCCAAAATCCCTACCAGATAACTTTCGCCGCGATCTGGATATGACGCGAACCGCCTGAGCCGATGACCGGGTTCGCGGCTGCTACGTCGGGCGTGTAAACGACCGTTCCCACGGTGCTCGGTGCGGAAAGGTCGGTGTTCATCGTGAACACGTCGAAGTTGGCGTGGTTGAGGATGTTGAACATCTCGCCGCGAAGCTGCAGCTTGAAGCGCTCGCCCAGCCGGAACACTTTTGACACGCCCATATCCCAGTTCGCGAAGCTGGGGCCGCGGAAGATGTTGCGTCCCATGTCGCCCTGGCTTCCCAGAGCCGGCGGCGTTATAACAGCGCCTCCCGAAACGTAGCATCCCAGGTCATATCCATTGGGACCGCCCAGATTATCTGCCGCACCGACGCCGCCGGTTGCATAAGCCTGACTGACGCAGGCCTGGGCTGCCGGCGTGTTACCGCTGATTACGTCCCCGTTGGAGTTGAGATTGAAGGGGGACACGGTCGCATCAGGATTTACGTAAGGCAGGGGTGCAATCTGCGACCAGTGAATGTTCCTGGCCGGTCCGGTCATGTTCCACCGGTCGTTATATTCGCCGGTGAGACTGATGTCATCGTTGAAGTCCCCAAGAGTGTAGGGTTCGCCGCCCTGCAGGTTCACAATGCTCGTGACTTGCCAGCCCTCCAGCAGTTGCGATCGCGTCTTCATGGAAGGCAAGTCGTAAGTAATCGAGAGCGTGAAGCGGTGCCGGATATCGAAATCGCCGTTGCCGCGTTCTTCGTTGTAGTTGTTGCTGTCCGGAGGGACCCCGGCCAGGTTGCTCGTGGCCGTGTCGATCGCGTGCGCATAGGTGTAGCCCGCCAGGAGGTACACGCCGTGCGAGTAGCGCTTGGTAAGTGTGACTTGCAGAGAGTTGTAAGCCGAGTTGGATCGATTGCCGAGATAATTGAAAAACCCAAGCCAGGGGAAGCATGGTCCGCCGAAGCCCTGTCCACCCTCCGATACGGGACAGTTTGTAGCCAATGGGCGGCCAATCGTCTCCGATCCGTCATCATAGAGCGGGTTGACCTGGTTGGTATCGGTCACGCTGTAGAGATGCACGCCGTGATTGGCAACATAAGCGACCTGCAGCAGGGCAGTCGGAGTCAGAGCTTGCTGCACGTTCAAGTTCCAATTCATGACGTATGGGGTCTTCAGGTGCGGGTCGACGGCAAAGATGTTGCACTGGCTGCTGACGCTGCAGACGTTCCCCGAGGTGGCGGCATTGGGAAAGATCGTGGGCGACTGGTTCGGCGCCAGCCAGTTGATCTGCGTACCGTCGCTCGACTCCTGCAAGAAGGCCGTGATCGTTCCGGTTGGGTTCTGCTGAACCCCGTTGGCGTCGATGTAAGGCACTCCGGTCGGATTCAGGTTGAGGCCTCCGCCGTTGAACATAAAAGTGCGGATGGAGGGCTGCTCGTAGATGATGCCGTAGCCGGAGCGAACGACAGTTTTTCCGGTGCCGAACACATCCCAGGCAAGGCCAATGCGGGGCGAGAAGTTGTTGTAATTCGTGGGATACGGGGAACTGATGCCCTGGCCGACCTGGACGAGTCCGCTCGGCGAGGTCGGATCGTAATTGGCCAGCAGGTTGCGGGAGTCCTTGATCGGATTGGTGATGTCGTAGCGGAGTCCGAGATTGAGCGTGACGCGCGGGGTCACCTTCACGTCGTCTTCGAAGAAGAAGCCCATGGCTCTTTGGCTGACGTCCCGTTTGGGATCTCCGTAGAGGAACTGCCAGCGCCGGACGTCTCCTTCCAGAAAATTCCAGAGATGGCGGAAGTCTACGCGTCCCCGGCCATTGCCCGCGCGATAGTAGTTGACGTCCCCATAGTGGAATGTGCCGCCAAATCGAAGCGTTTGTCTGCCGCGAGTGTAGGAGGCTGTATCTGCGAAGCTGTAGGTCTTGCTGGGAGTTGTTTCCAGGGGCCAACTGGAATTCCCGCCCATGTAGTTGAATTCTTCGCCGATGCCGATGCGTGGAAATCCGAACAGACGGGGATCAGTGACTCCCGTGTTCAGGCCGTACCCACTCAAGGGATTGACGTTGTGATCGATGGGGAAAATGGCCTCGTTGAAGGTGTTGTAGCTGAAGCGGACTTCGTTGGACCAGGCCGAATTCGGATTGGAGGCCCAGTTTACTCCAAAGACCTGGGTGATCGGACTGGTGGTTGAGAGCCACTCCGGGCGAAGCGGGATGGTATCTTCTTCCGATTGCGTTGTATTGCCGTAGATAAAGCGCGCGCTCAGGACGTTCTTCTTGTTCAGGACATAGTCGGTTTTGGCGACCAGATTGTCTCCCCGGTTGTGGTTCACAAAATCGAAATTGATGGCAGCCGGATCGCTTTGCGACATGGTGAAGCCGGGATTGGGAAGAAAAAGCGACGTGAGTTGCTGGCTTAGAGGAGTGAGAGTGCACGTCCCGATGTTGTCATAATTTGCCTGGCAGTAGGCAGTACCAGTTGCGGAGTTGACATACGAGATCGCATCCGGAACGCTGTAGAGAGCCGAATTGGGGCTGCCGTCGGGATTCGAGATTCCGCCGGGGATCTGGCTCGCCAATGAAACCGTCACGGGACTGTCCGTGACTCCCGGATTCCCCACCTTGTCGCGGATGCCTTCGTAGTTGACGAAGTAAAACCAGCGATCCTTCTTGATCGGGCCGCCGATGGATGCTCCGAACTCGTGCATGAGCAATGCAGCAACCGGCTGGGGCGCGGGATTGAAATAGTTGCGCGCGTCGAAGGCGGAGTTGCGGTTGAAATAGTAGGCCGAGCCGTGGATATCGTTGGTCCCGGACTTGATGCCGATGTTCATCACCACGCCCGGTTTGACGCCATAGTCTGCGGTGGGGCTCTCTTGCGTATTGAACTCCTGAATCGCATCCAGGGGCAGGAAACTTGCCGGGGTGCCCTGGATACCGGCCTCGTTCGCGACGCCTTCGCCGTAATAGGCATCGTTGTCGTCGGCGCCATCGATGAAAAAGTTGTTGTCGTCCGCCCGGTTGCCATTGGACGTGATGGACTGAAATCCGCCGCCCGGCGTGCGCTGCACTCCGGGATGCAGTTCAAGCAGGTTCTGGAAATCACGCCCTTCCACGGGAAGTTCGGAAATGGCCTTGTTCGAGAGCACGCCGTTCAGGGTGGCATCCGAGGTGTCAACCAGGGATCCCTCGGCGCTGACCTCAGTCGTTTCGGTGACGGCGCCTGGCTGAAGCTTGAGATCGATGCGGACATCACGCGAGACCTCAAGAACAAATTGGGTGCTGACGGCCTTCTTGAATCCCTGGGCTTCGGCGGCTACCCTGTAAGGCCCGGGATCCAAGTTCGGAGCGACGTATTCGCCCACGCTGGTAGTGACCAACTGGCGGCTCACGTTGGTGGCTGCGTTCGTGATTGTGACCTTGGCTCCGACAATCACCGCGCCGGTCTGGTCAGACACCGTCCCCAGGATGCGGCCCTGCGAAGTCTGCGACAGGAGAACATCTGCGAAAAGCAGAACTATTCCGATCATGAATAGTATGAATCGCATCGCCTTCATAACACCCCCTTGCCCAACACGTCGAGATTAGAAGCGTTCTCATAAACGGTTCTGATGCGTTGAAAACCAAGGGTTTAGTCAGTCCGTACCCTATTCATCAGACCACTTCCAGCACGTGCAGCAGCCGACTGCGAGGCGCCGGCGGTTGTCGCCTTCATGAAATCACCTGGTGTTGAACCGTGCACTCGAACCAACAAGCACACACAACATTGCGGTTGTTGTCAATGCTTCTGGTCACATTGAATCGGCCAGCAGTTCAGAAAATCCGGCGTCAGCCGGCGATAAATCTCGTCTTCACTCATTGAGGGGTTTGGAGTGTTACCGCCGATAACGACAGTTGATAACGACAGGTAACCAGTTGACTTCCGTTCTGCCCGTCATCCAGTCGCGGAGGACGCTTCGGGATGAGCAAAGCGGAACCTACGCGGCGGTGCTCCACTACGTTTCTGATCTGCCCGCAGATAGAGGCTCAGGCGAACGGTCGCCGCTAAGTTAAGAAGCGCGATCCAGCAACCTGATGGTCTTATCGATTCCAGCACTCGACCGAAAGCTTCCAAGCCACTGGGTGACTTCAGCGATCAAGACCCGAGCAAAAACAGAGGGCGCGCGATCCGGCCCGCGCGAGCCAGGAAAAGCGCCACAAAAGGAACGGGGGGGGTACCAAATTGACAGCTCTCTTTTCCGCCGAGCTCAGGCCAGGTCGTAGCGGTCAAGGTTCATCACCTTGTTCCACGCCGCCACGAAGTCCTTCGCAAATGCCTCCTTCGCGTCGTCACATGCGTAGACTTCCGCGATTGCCCGCAGCTGCGAGTTCGAACCGAAGATGAGATCGACCCGCGTGCCGGTCCACTTGATTTTGCCGGTCGCCCGATCGCGCCCCTCATACACGCCTTCGGATGTAGAGGAGGGCTCCCACTTCGTATTCATGTCGAGCAGGTTGACGAAGAAGTCATTCGTCAGCGTCTCAGGCCGCTTGGTGAAGATGCCGTGTTTGGAATGCCCGAAGTTCGCATTCAGGACGCGCAGCCCGCCGATGAGAACCGTCATCTCGGGGGCAGTCAGCGTCAGCAATTGCGCCCGATCCACCAGCAACTCCTCAGCCGACGTGACTTGTCCGCTGCGGAGATAGTTGCGGAACCCATCCGCGATCGGCTCCATTACGGCGAAGGAGTGCACGTCGGTCTGCTTCTGCGAAGCATCCGTGCGCCCCGGCGAGAAGGGAATCTTCACCTTGTGCCCGGCCTCTTTCGCAGCTTCCTCGACGGCTGCGCAGCCGCCCAGAACGATCAGGTCGGCCAGCGAAACCTTCTTCCCTTTGTTCCCGTTGGACTTGTTCCCGTTGGATCGGGAGCTGTTGAACTCCTTTTGGATCGCTTCCAGCTTCTTGAGAACCTTCGCCAGTTCGGCCGGCTGGTTCACTTCCCAATCCTTTTGTGGCGCGAGGCGAACGCGCGCCCCGTTCGCCCCACCCCGTTTGTCGGAGCCGCGGAACGAAGCCGCCGATGCCCAGGCAGTCGTCACCAGTTGGGAGATCGACAGTCCGGATTTGAGGATCTTCGCCTTCAGCGCAGCCATCTCCTTCTCCCCGATCAATTTATGATCCACGGCGGGAACCGGGTCTTGCCACAGCTGTGGCTCCTTCGGAACCAGCGGGCCAAGGTACCGCGAGATCGGCCCCATGTCGCGGTGCGTCAGCTTGAACCACGCCCGCGCAAACGCGTCTGCCAACTGATCCGGATGCTCGTAGAAGCGCCGCGAAATCTTTTCGTAAGCCGGGTCGAACCGCAACGAGAGGTCAGTGGTCAGCATCGATGGCGCATGACGCTTTGAGGGATCGTGCGCATCCGGCACCGTACCGGCGCCTGCGCCATTCTTCGGTCTCCATTGATGCGCCCCAGCCGGACTCTTGGTCAGCTCCCATTCGTAGCCGAACAGGTTGGCGAAGTAGTTGTTGCTCCACTTCGTAGGCGTCGTGGTCCAGATGACTTCAAGGCCGCTGCCGATCGCGTCATCCCCTTTGCCCGTGCCAAATTTGCCCTTCCAGCCGAGGCCCTGCTCCTCGATGCTGGCGGCTTCCGGCACCGGGCCCACCAGTGCCGCATCGCCGGCGCCGTGGGTTTTGCCGAAGGTGTGACCGCCGGCAATGAGCGCAACCGTCTCCTCGTCATTCATCGCCATGCGGGCGAAAGTCTCTCGGATATCCCGCGCCGCGGCAATCGGATCAGGCTTTCCGTTCGGCCCTTCCGGATTCACATAGATCAGACCCATTTGCACGGCAGCCAGCGGATTCGCAAGATCACGGTCGCCGCTGTAACGCTCGTCCGCCAGCCACTTGCCTTCAGGGCCCCAGAAAATGTCCTCTTCAGGCTCCCAGACGTCCTCGCGCCCGCCGCCAAAACCGAACGTCTTGAATCCCATCGACTCAAGGGCAACGTTGCCGGCGAGAATCATGAGGTCGGCCCAGGAGATCTTCCGCCCATACTTCTGCTTGACCGGCCACAGCAGCCGACGCGCCTTGTCGAGGTTCACGTTGTCCGGCCAGCTATTGAGCGGCGCGAAGCGCTGCTGACCGGCTCCGGCCCCGCCGCGGCCATCGCCGATGCGGTACGTGCCCGCGCTGTGCCACGCCATCCGAATGAACAGCGGCCCATAGTGGCCAAAGTCGGCCGGCCACCAATCCTGCGAGTCCGTCATCAAGGTATGCAGGTCCTTGATCACCGCCTTCAGGTCGAGGCTCTTGAATTCCTTAGCGTAATTGAACTTCTTGTCCATCGGATCGGACAGGGGCGAGTGCTGGTGAAGGATTTTCAGGTTCAGCTGATTCGGCCACCAGTCGGCATTCGTCGCGGCCCCAGCTGTGGCGTGTGTGAACGGGCACTTCGCTTCGGTTGACATAATTGCTCCTTGTTCTAAGAAAAATGTGACGAACTACGAAGCCATCCTGAGCACAAGATGCTTTGCTTAGTTTTTTGCACGGCAGCGCCGGCAGAGGCCAAAAACCTCGACCAACGGCTGCGTCAGATCAAAACCGTCCGGCACGTGCCGGGACAGCCGCTTCAAATCGATGAATTCTCCTTCGATGTCCTGCACCGACTTGCAGCGGGAGCAGACCAGGTGGTGATGAGGCTTGAGATTGCCGTCCACGCGCAACGTCGGCGCATGAGGACTGACCTCCCGCAGCAACCCGCACTCGATGAAAAGCCGCAGATTATTGTAGACCGTGGCCAGAGAAATGGATGGAATGCGGCGTCGGACCGCGGCGTAAATGTCTTCTGGGGAATAGTGTCCGTGGGAAGCGATGACAGCCTCATAGACCACCTGACGCTGGTGCGTGACCGCCAATCCGTGTTTCGTGGCCCGCTCGCGGAACTGTTCATGGGTGAGGCGCATGATTATCGGATGAGAATCATTATAAAACGACCGGGAGCAGGGTCAACCGAAATCTTTCCTTGGGCCTCGAACTTTTGACCTCGAGCCCGGCGGTTGGCCGCGAGACCAGACCGTGGCTCAGTTACCACGACCGCCGTCGGGACCCGCTTCTGGATGGATTGTCACCTGCCCAAACGGCATCCCCGTTCAGTATGACCGGCAGATCCCTGAGACTATTCGCCCTCGGCGTTGTTTCCCGCAGCCCGGGCATTTTCTCCGCGCGTCGAAACTCCAAGCTTGCGTAGCCGTTCCCGCGCCTGCAGCGCCTCGGGCGAGTGCGGATAGCGCTGGATCAAGTGCCGCAACTCGCCGACTCCATCATCCTGTTTCCCCAGTTCGATCAAGGCAAAGCCCTTTTTCAGTTCCGCTGAGGCCGCCTTGTTGCCGCTGGGAAAATTCTGCAGCACCTGATCGTAGTTCTGCGCCGCCTGCTGGTAGTTGCCCTGCCGGAACTGAATTTCTCCGAGATAGAAGTAGCAGTTCCCCGCCAGATCGGTGTTGGGATAGAACTTGATGTAATCCGAAAATTCCTGCGTGGCCAGATCATTCTTGGCCCCGTTGTAATCGCGCACGGCGTTGTTGTAGAGCACGTCGGGAGGCGGAGCCTGCGCCAGGGCCTGCTGTTGTGCCTGCTGCTGGGCCTGCTGCGCCGCCTGACTTTGCTGCGCTGCCTGCATGTCTTCCAGTTGCTTGGTGACCTTGGCCAGCCGCACCTTGAGTTCGTCGAGCGTATCGTTGAGCGCCTGCATCTGTCCGGAAATCTGGTCGCTCCGCGTACCCGCGTCCGTCTGCTGCTTGGCCAGCGTCTGCTGCAGCGCATCGAGCGCGGCCGCTACTTTGTTCACCGCGTCGGTATCCTTTTCCACCAGGTTTTTCATGACGCCCATGCGCTCGTCAAAGCTGCGCTGCATGGCCGTCATCTGCTCCTGCAGTTGCTGCACCTGCGTCTGCAACTGGACCATTTCCTTGCTGACGCCCCAGGCTGCCGGTGCCCCGGTCCCCAAGACTGCCAGCACGGCGAACAACACAAGAATACGATGTGGTTTCATAGAGATTCCCTGCCCATGGCAGTTTAGATGCCGCTGTTCACACGAAATGATTGTCCCATAGGTCTGGGATGATTCCGCGGAGAAAGGACTGCCCGGAATCGCAAGACACAACTGGCCGCATCGGGGCCCGGTGTGTTCCTTCATCCAGGCAACCCGTGCGCCACTCCGCGCAAGCAGGTGGGGGACGGCGCCCGCGGCGTCCCCCACCAGTCTTCACTTCTGATAAACGAAATGGCCGCGGCGGTTCTGCTGCCAGCAAGCTTCGTTGCTCTCTGTGCAGAACGGTTTTTCCTTGCCGTAGCTGATCGTCTTGATGCGGCTGGCATTGATTCCGGCCGCCGTCAGCGCGTTCTTCACCGCGCTGGCGCGCTTGTCGCCCAGCGCCAGGTTGTACTCGGTCGAGCCGCGCTCGTCGCAGTGCCCTTCCACCGTCAAATTGATGTTGGCATGCTGACCCAGGAACTCCACGTCGGCTTGCACCGATCCCTGCTGATCCGCCCGAATGTCGGACTTGTCGTAATCGAAGTAAACATCCTTGATGTTCTGGTTGAACAAGTCCTCGTCCGTCACCGTCGGCGGTGGAGGCGGCGGAGGCAGCGGCTGCGTTACCGTCAGGCGTGCTGTCGCTTCCTGCGTCCCGCCCGCACCCTTGGCCACCAGGTGATAGGTCGTCGAATCGTTCGGGGACACATTCTGCGAACCGTTGGCCTGCACGGCGCCGATGCCGTCGATCGAAACATCAGTCGCGTTAGTCGTCTGCCAGGTCAATGACGCAGACTGTCCAGCCTGGATGCTGCTCGGGCTCACTGAAATTGAGGCTGTCGGAGCTGCCGGCGGCGGGGGCGGCGGCGGGGGTGGTGTTGGAGCCACTTTCTTCTTGCAAGCGCCAACCGCGAGAAGCGCCGCGAGGGAGAGGGCCAGGAACATCCATTTCATGCTCTTATGCTTCACTTTAATCCTCCTTACGGGGACCTCGATGATTGCTTTCGAGGTCAGACGAAGTTATTTATTTATTTCCAACTCCAGTTCGGTTGCGAGTTACGACCAGAAAAAGTCAGTTGTTGAACCTTGCTGCCATCGGCCAGCATACTCCAAACCTCAGGACTTCCCGAGCGGTTCGATTGGAACACGATATGCCGGTTGTCCGGCGACCACGATGGAGAATCGTTGTGCCCGCCATCGTGCGTGAGCTGCACCCATTGTTTGCTCGCGATATCCATCAGGTAAATGTCCGATGACCCCGGCTCCCCCGGCCCGTATTTGCGCACCCAGGCGAAAACCAGAAACTGCCCGTTCGGCGACCAGTTCGGCGACACCGCATAGCCCTGATCGGTCAGCCGCTGCTGATTCGTGCCGTCGGCTTCCATGGTGTAAATCTGCGGCAGTCCCGTCCGCCCGCTCACAAACGCGATCTGCGCATTCGTCTTGCGGTTCCACACCGGAGAGACATCGGGGCCCGACGAATCGGTCATCCGCCGCGGATTGCCGCCGGAAGCATCCGCCACATAAATCTCCGGCGCCCCGGCGCGCGACGACGAAAACGCCAGCTTCAATCCGTCGCCCGACCACGCCGGCGACAGGTTCGTTCCCCCCAGGTGCGGAAAACTTACCAGCCGGTTCAGGTCGAGCGAGTACATCATGATTTCCCAGCCGGTCTTCGTAATCGCGCTGAACCCGATGCGCGATCCGTCAGGCGAGATGCGCGGCGAGAGCGAAATCGAGTTGAAATGCGTGATCTCGTGCTGGTTGGACCCGTCGTAATCCATCGCCCAGATTTCCTTGTGCCCGCTCCGGTCACTGACGAAATAAATCTGGCTCTCCGCGATGCCCGGGATGCCTCCGCCCAGCCGGTAAATAATCTCATCGGCAAACTTGTGCGCCATCAACCGCGCCACCGCGTCGGTCGCCGCGTCCGTATATACCTTGCCCAGCACCTGCGGCGACTGGATGTTCTTCACATCGTACAGCCAGCCCTGTACCGTTAGCTGGCCCGAAGCCACTCCCAGGTTTCCGAAGGCCAGCATCGCCGCATTGGGAGGGGGAACATTCCAGGCCAGAAAATTCAGTTCCGGGGGTTGTCCCGGCGTCTGCAACGGATAGAAACTCTTCGACACCAGCTCGACCACGCCCGAGACGTCCAGATCGTTCCACAGCGTGTCGTTGAAAGTCCTCAGCAAGGCGGCGTTTTGCGGGTCGCCGTTCGACGGCTTGAAGTCGGCGACCGCCAGCCGGACCTTTTCTACTCCAAGGCTCGTGCCGGTCTTGACCCAGTCCTGCGCCAGAAGGGGCGACGTGAGCAGGCAAAAGGAAAAAATCAGGACGAGCGCCGGCGTCCGGCCATCGAGCAGGTCCGGCCATCGCGAAATAATTGGTCTAGCGCTGTCGTCCATCCGCTCGGGGGAGGAACATACTCCGTACGACAATATCGTATAACGATATGAATTGCTTTGCAAGGCTTCGTCCTTCATGTCATCCTGAGGCGCCTGCTTTTGGCGCCGAAGGATCTGAGCGAGCCGCGCGGCTTCCCTGCCTGAAAGAGCGCAGCGACCGAAGGGCGCGTTTGGCTCGCATCCTTAGCTCTAACTCTCCGTCCTATCGTCACTTCCTGCTGTAATCAAACCAGAACTCCACCGAAATCTTGCTTCCGGCATAGTCCATGGGCAACGGGCCGAAGGTATCAATGCGCTGCAATGCGCGCACCGCGGAAATGTCCAGTGAAGGCACGCCGCTGCTTTGTTCAATCTGCACATTGGCCGGATGCCCGTCCCTTTCCACGTCGAACGTAATGTACACTCGCTCCGCCGACGTAATTCTGGGATCAACCTCGTACTTCAACCAATTCTCCGCCACCTTCCGCTGGATCACCTGCACATACCACCCGTATTTGCTGCCGAAATCGCCCCCGCCTCCCGTGATCCCGAACCCGCCCTTCGCCCCGCCCGCGCTGAACGTGCCGTACGGCCCGCTCACCGGCCCGCCCTCCCCGAACGGAACCTGGTTGTTCTCTTCTTCCGGCGGAGCCTGTGCCTTCTCGGTGGCAGCCGTCTCCTGCTTCTTCCTCGGCTTGATTTTCGCGTTCTTCCCCTGAATCTCGATCGCGTCCGGCGCCTTCTCCTCGATCTTCGGTTCGGACTGCGTCAGCCCCTTCGATTGGTTGGCCAGTACGTTCTGGGTCTGGGCAGGATTCGACGGCAGCGGTACCGTGCTCACCAGTGTCGCCCCAATCGCTTCTCCCCCGCCACCGGCTCCCCAGGTCTCGCCGCTGGTTCGGTGGAGAAGCGCGGTGTAGACGAGCAGCATTACGGTTACCCCAACGTGCAAACCGGCCGACCACGCCAGCGCGCGGCCCCAGCGTTCATGCTCGAAATAGATCTCAGCGTTTGCCGGCATTTTCGATGGGCTGCGTGACAATGCTGACGTTGTTGATCCCCGCTTGCTTCACCGCGTCCATCACCGTGGCGAAGGCCCCGAACGGCACATTTTCATCGGCCCGCACAAAGATGAACTGGTGGCGCGGATCGCGAATCTTTTGCCGCAGCATCTTCGCAATCTCGTTGATGTTGATCGCGTCGCTGCCCAGGAACACGCGCTGATCCTTGTTGATGGTGATGACCAGCCGCTCTTCCGTGATTTCGCGCACCGTCCGCGTCTTCGGCACGTTGACGTCAATTCCCGACTGCAATACCGGCGCTGTCACCATGAAAATGATCAGCAGCACCAGCACCACGTCGACCAGCGGAGTGATGTTGATATCGGCCAGAGCGGACTGCGTGCGCCCGTTGGAAGTTGTAAATGCCATCACCGCCTCACATCGGCCGGAACTTGCGCTGCAGCCTGGCTGTGCTCCACCGCGTTCAGAACTTCCAGGGCGAAGTCGTCGCCCCGCGCCGCCAACTCGCGAATGGACGCGCCAATCAGGTTATAGGCAATGACCGCGGGGATCGCGGCCGCCAGTCCTGCAGCCGTGGTGATGAGGGCCTCCGAAATGCCCGGCGCCACGGCACGCAAGGTCGCTGCGCCCGCCGTCCCCAGGCCATGAAAGGCATCAATGATGCCCCACACCGTGCCGAACAGCCCCACAAACGGCGTCACCGCCGCGGTGATCGCCAGCCACGCCATATTGCGTTCCAGCCGGGTGATTTCTTCCGAGACCCCGATCTGCATCCCGCGCTGGATCGCCGTCAGATTTCGCAGTATGCCCGATGCCACCACCTGCCGCTTGTATTCTTCAAATCCCCCCTCGAAGACCCCCACCAGCGGGCTGGGGCGGAATTGATCGGCCACCGCCGCAATATCCTGCAGCCGCTGTGCCTTGCGAAACGCGCGCACGAAACGCCCGCTCTGCATCCGCGCCCGCCGCAGCAGGCTCCACTTGGTCAGGATAATGGCCCACGAAATCAGGCTGAAGGCCGCCAGTGCCAGCAGCACGAGCTTGGCCACCGCACCAGTGTTCGAGATCATGTCGACGATTTCGCCGCCGACGAAAACTGCCGGCAAGGGGAGAATTTGCATCTGGTTTAGGAGAACGCCTTTTTTGATTATAGATGAACCGAAGCGCGCACTTTCCCGCACGTATCCGATCCGGCAACGCTATCGCGCGGGTGCCCCACTTCTCGCCGCTCTTGCGAGAAGTGGGAATTTCGGATCCCGGGCCGCAATTCAAAACCTCAAGGTCCTGTGCGAGGGTCCCGATTGGTGAACGCGAATTGCACCGTCATCGAATCCAGATACGGCGATTCCAGCGGGCTGAAGTGAAGATCTTTCACCTGAAAGACCACATAAAACCCGTCCACTTTCATGATCCGCTTGGCGCGGATCGGCACCGGCCCAAACGGATTCGGGGTCAGCCACCACAGGTTGTTAGCGGCGTCAGTCGAAGGCTGTTGCTCCGCCAGCAGAAGATTGCTGTAGATGCTGTGACGCAGGTCCCGCAATTTCACCCGCCAGGAGGTAATCCTGTTATCGCCCTCCGGACCTTGCGGCGTAATCGTCAGCTCATAGCGGTCATTGCCGGCAGTATCTTTGAGGAGTTCACGGTAGGTCGGGTTCTCGGGTGTCAGCCTGGCTTCAAAGCTCTCTTCCTTAATGTGCGTCGTGCTCTGGCGGAAACTCTCCGCGTAAAACGCAGGCGGCGTGCGTTGCGCCTGCGTCAGGATCACCCCCAACAGAGCCAGGCCCAAAACTAACGCGGAGCGTTTCATTGGCGGTTCACTGCCTCGAGACGATCCCCACAGGTCGATGCCGGATTGAAGCATATGTTTTCCAGCCGCTCGCACAAGGCGTGCGCTGCAAGCCGGCTATTCCGGGCCAGCCGCGCCACTTGCGGCCAGAGCCACGGCCGCAGCCCGGCGAACAACAGGAAGCGCGCCTCCAGAAATCGGCCGCTGGAATCGACGAACCGCTCCAACCCCGGAAACACAAATTCAGAATCATCCGAAATCACTTTGACCGCGGCAAATCCCACGCCTCGCACTTCCGCCGCGCGCGCCACTGCAGCCGCCTCCATGTCCACCACCTGGGCCGCGAAAGCCTCTCGCAGTTTTGCCTTCTGCGCCGGACTGGCGACCGACGCAAAACTGACCAGCACGCCTTCCCCGCGCTCCAGACTGATGCTGCTGCCATCGCCCGCGTTCACCACCCGCCGCGGTTCGACCAGGTCCCCAACTTCGAGTTTCGGATCGAGCGCGCCGGCAAAGCCTGCCGAATAAATCATTTTCGGTGCGTAGACGGCGATCATGGCTTCCGTCGCCCGCCGCCCCGCTTCTGCGCCCATCCCGCCGCAGACCAGGACGGCATCGTTCTTCTCGAAGAAGCGGAAGTGCCGGCCATCCCATTCCTTCTCGCTCACGCGCCACTTCCTGATCAGCGGACGCACTTCCCGCTCCAGCGCTGCCACAATTCCGATTCTAGACATACCCGTTAGTCCGGAACCACTCGACCGCGCGTCGCAGCGCATCCTCGACCGGGACAATTTTCCAACCCAGCTCACGCTCGGCCTTGGCCGAACTGGCAAACATCATTTTGCGGCCGATGCGCACCGTATCTATCGTGGCGCGTGGCTCGCGATTCAGCAGCCACCCGGTGATGGCTTCATCCACTACGCCCGCCGCAAACGCAACCACGTACGGCAATTTCACGGTAGGGGACGGCAGGCCGGTAATCTCGCCGAGCTTGTCGAGGGTCTGCTTCAGCGTCAGATTCTCACCGCCCAGGATGTAGCGCTCGCCCGATCTTCCTCTTTCGAACGCCGCAATGTGTCCGCGCGCGCACTCCTTCACGTCCACCAGGTTCAGCCCAGTCTCGACGTATGCGGGAAATTTGCGCTTCAGAAAATCCAGCACGATGCGGCCGGTCGGCGTCGGCTTCACGTCCTGCTCTCCGACGGGCGTGGTTGGATTCACTGTCACCACATCCATCCCGCTGCGCCCGGCTTCCATCGCGATCTGCTCCGACATGAATTTCGAGCGCTTGTAGGGACCAATCATGTTGGCCAGCGAAACCGGCGAATCTTCGTTGGCACTAGAGCCGTCATCCGTGAATCCTATGGTCGCCACGCTGGAGGTGTGCACCACGCGCCGCACTCCGTTCTTGCGCGCCGCTTCCAGAATCGCTCGCGTACCCTCCACATTGGACCGGTACATTTCTGCGGGATCGCGCACCCAGAGCCGGTAGTCGGCCGCCACATGAAACACCGCCTCGCAGCCCGACATGGCTTTTTCGAGCGAGGCCGCGTCGCGCAGATCCCCGGTCGCCGTCTCCGCCTTGGCGCCCGCGGAAAGCAGTCCTTCCAGATTTTTCAGATTGCTCGTCGGGCGCACCAGCAGGCGCAGGTCTGCGCCCTGGTCGGCAAGAACCCGAGCGACGTGGGAGCCTAAGAATCCGGTTGCGCCAGTGACAAATACTTTCAAGGCAGTTCTCAGTTGTCAGTTGCCAGTTGTCAGCTAAACACAGGATCTGCCGCCGGAATAGTGAGAACTGGCAACTGGAAACCGGCAACTGGCAACTAGCTCGCCTTCTCCATCACCTTGGCATAGGTCGTCAGCGCCAGCAGCGGGAAATACTCCCGGTACAGGTGATACATCAGATAAAACACCCGCGGAAATCCGGTGCCGGTGAAATATTCCTCATCCCACGAGCCGTCTTTTTTCTGCGTACGCAGCAGGTAGGCAATTCCGCGGGCCACCGAATCGCTGCGCGTGTCGTTCGCGGCCAGCAGTCCCAGGATCGCCCACGCCGTCTGCGACGGCGTACTGTCGCCCTGCCCGCACAGGCTCGGATCATCGTACGATCCCACCGTTTCGCCCCAGCCGCCGTCCGGGTTCTGCACCATGCGCAGCCACTCCGCGCCTTGCTGGATGCAGGGTTCGTGCAGATCCATCCCGATCGCCTCCAGCCCGCGCAGCACCAGCGCCGTGCCGTAGATGTAATTCACTCCCCAGCGCCCGAACCAGCTTCCATCCGGCTGCTGCTCCTGGCGGACGAACTGGATCGCCCGCTTGACCGCCGCATGGTTCTGGTCATAGCCATAAGTTGCCAGCATTTCCAGAATGCGCCCCGTGATGTCCACCGTGGGAGGATCGAGCATGGCGTTATGATCGGCAAAGGGAATGTACTGGAACACCATCTTGTCATTGTCCTTGTCGAATGACGCCCAGCCGCCATTCTTGCACTGCATCGAGAATATCCAGTCGATGGCCCGCTGCACCGATTCGCGCTGGTAACGCCCGTTGGGATGCTCCACCCGGCTCAGCGCCAGGCAAACCATCGCACTATCGTCCACATCCGGATAGTGTTCGTTATTGAATTCGAAATACCAGCCACCCGGCTGTCCCTTTTTGTTCTTGATTTTCCAGTCGCCGACGTTGCGCACCTGCTTCTGCAGAATCCAGTCGGCGCACTTCACCAGCCGCGGATCATCCGCCGGCACACCGGCCTCGCCCAGGGCGAACAGCGCGTAGGCCGTGTCCCACACCGGCGACATGCAGGGTTGCATGCGGAATGTGTCTTCCTCTTCGATGCCCAGCTTCTCGAACTCGTCGAGCGCGCGGATCACCTGCGGATCGTCCAGCGAATATCCCAGGCAGCGCAGGGCAATGATCGCGTTCAACATCGAGGGATAAATCGCGCCCAGGCCGTCGCTCATTTCGAAACGCGCCAGCATCCATTTCTCCGCGTGCTTCAGCGCGATCGAACGCAGCGGCCGCACATGCACCCGTTCCAGCCAGTGCGTGATGCGGTCGATCACCAGAAAGAAATTCCGCCAAGAAATCAGCTTCTTTGCCCAATGCAGGTGCATGCGCGATTTCTGCATGCCCCCGACAAACAGTTCTTCCACTCCCATTTCCCGCGGAATTTTCTTGAACGGCTTCTTGGCGTAGCAGATCGACAGCGGCACCAGGATGGCCCGCGACCACGAAGAAATCTCGTAGATATTGAACCAGAACCAGTTGGGAAACAGCACAATCTCGGGCGGGATCGCCGGCACCGCGTCGTAATCGTATTGCCCGAAGAAACACAGATAAATCTTGGTGAAGGTATTGACTTCGGTGACCCCGCCCATCTCCAGAATTTTTTTCTTCGCCCGCTGCAGCGCGGGATGGTCGGCGGTATATCCTGCCAGCTTCAGCCCGAAGTACGCCTTCACCGATGCGCTGGTGTTCGACGCTCCGCCGGCGTAGATGCTCCATCCGCCGTCTTCGTTTTGATGGCGCAGAATCCAGTTCGCGGCCTTCTGGAAGCGCTCTTCCGTGCCCGTCCCCAGCAGCTTGTGCAGCAGGATGTAATCCGATTCCAGGGTGGTATCGGCTTCGAGTTCACCACACCAGTAGCCTTGTTCGTGCTGCTGGGAGAAAAGATATTTTCGGGCGGCCGCAACGGCCGAGCCGACGCGGCTCGCCAGTTCTTCAATTTTGCCGAAGCGGAGTTGTGGGTTCGAACCTGCGGCTGCGGAAGCGATCTTGGAATCGGGGGAGTTCTTGTCCATCAGTTCAACACTCTCTTAGAGTTCCCTTGCTTGTCATCCTGAGGCGGGCGCTTTCTGCCCGCCGAAGGACCTATGCAACTCCAGCCCGACGCCGCCCGCCGACGCATCGGGAAGGGCACGGCTTCCAGCCGTGCCGATCAGGGCCGCAGGGAAAATCGGGCTTTAGCCCCTGGGGCCTTTTAAAGTCAGCCTTCACGCTGCCTGTCCCTGGACAGGGCGACAGCGATCGTGATCGCAACGACAAACAGAAGGGCGTACACGAGGATGCCCTTCCCACTTGTCGGCGTCCACCTGAGCAGCGCCAGGCCCAAGATACCTAACGCGAACTTGGTCAGCGTCAGAATTACAGCTCTGGTCTGAGCCACAAAAACTGAACCTCTAATGTCACTGCTCTTCGCTGCCCTTTAGTCAGCGGTCGCCCCCGCCGGAGCGGCCGCGATGGCCTCCACGATCTCCGGTGGCAGCCCGAAGCGCACATTCTCCGGCATCACTTCCAGTTCCTGCACGTTACTGAAACCCTTGCCGCGCAGGAACGCGATCGTTTCTTCCACCAGGCACTCCGGCGCCGAGGCTCCGGCCGTCAGCGCAATGGTCTTCACGCCTTTCAGCCACTCGGCTTCAATATCGTTGCAGCTGTCGATCAGATGGGCGTTGGTGCCCAGGTTGCGCGCCACTTCCACCAGCCGGTTCGAGTTTGAACTGTTCTCTGAACCGACCACCAGTAGCAAATCCGCTTCCGAAGCCACTTGCTTCACCGCAACTTGCCGGTTCTCCGTGGCGTAGCAGATGTCCTGCGCCGCCGGCCCCTTGATTTTCGGGAACTTTTTCTTCAAGGCGGCGATGATGTCTTTGGTTTCATCGAGGCTGAGGGTCGTCTGCGTCAGATAAGCCACGCGGTTGGGATCCGGAACCTTCAGCGATTTCACCTGTTCGGGCGATCCCACAACCTGGGTCACCAGCGGCGCTTCGCCCAGCGTGCCAATGACTTCATCGTGATCGTGGTGGCCGATCAGAATCAGCGAATAGCCTTCCTTGGCGAACTTCACCGCTTCCACGTGAACCTTTGTGACCAGCGGACAGGTGGCGTCAATTACCCGCAGCCCGCGCCGTGCGCTGTGTTTCCGCACTTCCGGAGAAACGCCATGCGCGCTGTAAATGATGCGCTCGCCGTTGGGCACTTCGTCTTCGCTATCCACGAAGATCGCGCCCTTGCCCCGCAGTTCCTCGACCACAAAGCTGTTGTGGACGATCTCCTTGCGCACGTAAATCGGCGGCCCGAAGGCCTCGAGCGCAATCCGGACCACGTCAATCGCCCGCACCACCCCCGCGCAGAACCCCCGGGGCTTGAGCAAAAGCAAGGTCTTGCCGTCGGTTTTTCCAGGAACTCCAGCCACGATGTAAGTCCACTCCCCCAGTTAAGCTCGCACGCCGGTGACCCCGGATAGGTTTCCTCCGGTTGTCATTCCGAGCGGAGCGAGGAACCTGCTTCCCTCATTAAGATGCAAAACCGCCACAGAACGCTCCCGTTCAGCGTACACGAAGCCCATTGTGGCGATCTTATTAAACTACCGGAAAGTACCGCGATGGTCAACGCGGGGTAGCGGCAGAATTGCCTGGACAAAACCCGCTCATCCGAGTACAAGATTAGGCGACTGTGAGGGGGAGTCGCGGCGCAAAGACCGTGACTCCTTTGTCTTTTGGGGGCGATTCGTGGCCGCGAAAAAGCAAGCGTCAGTAGCTAAGAAGAAGCGGAAATCCGCCAAGAGGATGCTTGGGACGTGCTTCGTACTAATGCCTTTCAGAGAGCCTTTCGATACCTATTATCTTTCGATCATCAAGCCGGCGGTGCACGCGGCCCGGCTCGCCGCCGTTCGGGGGGATAGCCTGTTTCGGCCGTCGCCGATCATGGCTGACATTTGGCAAATGACTCAGGACGCAAAAGTTCTGGTTGCTGAACTCACGGAAAAGAACGCCAACGTGTTTTACGAGCTAGGTTTAGCTCATGCGATCGGCAAACCGGTAGTGCTAATCGCGGACAACCTCACCGACATACCCTTTGATTTGCAGTCTCTGCGGGTGATCATCTATGACAAGAATGATCCCGCCTGGGGAACAGAGTTGAAGGCAAGCATCACCGAATCCCTAGTGTCCTGTAACTGAAGTTATATAAACAAATAGGTTGCCCGTACGTCTAAGATGGGGAGGAGATCTTAGATGCGAACTGGGCGTCCCGTGGCGGAGTTGATCGTGAGTGCAGAGG
>Ga0187872_10000198_pt1 | contig 73212 bp, 60 predicted proteins | sample June2016WEW_16_4_FD_132973 | JGI IMG/M metagenome (GOLD analysis project Ga0187872, IMG submission 132973) | Peatland microbial communities from SPRUCE experiment site at the Marcell Experimental Forest, Minnesota, USA - June2016WEW_16_40 | ecosystem: Environmental > Terrestrial > Soil >... | reverse complement strand
CCAACTGGGATGAAAATCACACCCTACAATAATCATGAAGGCTTCTCCTGCCCAGTAACTCTTGGTCCTCAACCAGAGAATACCGGGTCTGCTGAAGCCTTCGTTCTTATCCAATCAAATAAAGTGAGGCACCCTGCTGGCCTATACGCCTCGCCTGGTGCCTCACCGAACAGACAAATAAAGTGAGGCACCCTGCTGGCCTATACGCCTCGCCTGGTGCCTCACCGAACAGACAACGTAGAGAACTCCAAGGGTAAACGGCTAGTCTGCTTGCATCGTTTCCTTTTTCTTCTCCGGCGTTTGTGGCGCCGCCGTGGCCGACGTCTGACTCTTAACGGCAAATAGCGTAACTATCAATCCCAACAGACCCAGGCATCCAAGGCCGTACAGCCCACCTGAAAAGCCAGTGGTGACCTGCTTGGCCCAGCCGACGATGTAAGGGCCTGCAAAGCCGCCAAGGTTCCCCACCGAGTTGACAAGTGCAATCCCCGCGGCGGCGCCTGAGCCGGACAGGTAAGCGGATGGCAGCGGCCAGAACGGCGGATTGCTGCCGTTAATGCCGATCGTGGCGATGCAGAGCAGCGCAAGGGAGAGCGTGGTAGGTCCAGCCAAACCGGCTCCCCACAAGCCGATCACGATGATCGCGAAAGCTATCATCAAATGCCATTTGCGTTCCTTGCGGCGATCGGAGCTCCAGCCGAAGGCCAGCATGGCGATGCAACCGATGACATAGGGAACAAGCATGATCCAACCGGTTTGCATGTTCGTGTAGCCCTGCGCCTTGATAATCTGCGGCATGAACAGCCCGAGGCCGTAATTGGACCCGGTGCGGGCAAAATAGATAATGCATAACGCCCAGACCATTGGGTTCATCAGGCTTCGCCCCGCGCTGGACTCGGTCTTCTTTACGGCGACCTGTTCACGATCCGCTTCCAACTCATGCTCTAGCCAATGTTTCTCGGCCCCGGTGAGCCACCTTGCGTCCTTGGGCTTATCCGGCAGAATGAACAGCACCACGACGGGCAGCACCAGCGCCGGCAATCCCTCCATGATAAAGAGCCATTGCCAACCCTTGAAGCCCCACGCCCCGTTGAGGAGTTGCATGATCCCGGTCGAAATCGGCCCCCCAATGCCAAACGAAAGCGGAATCGCCAGCATGAACCGGGAAATAATTCGTGCCCGGTAGCGCGCCGGAAACCAATAGGTCCAGTAGAGAATCACCCCAGGGAAAAAGCCTGCCTCGGCGACGCCCAGGATGAATCGCATGATCAAGAAGCTCTTGGGTCCTTGAACCCAGGCCATGGCCACAGCGACCAGACCCCAGGTGAAAAGAATACGGGCGATCCATATGCGGGCGCCGACCTTGGCCATGATCAGATTGCTGGGAATCTCGAAAAGGAAGTACCCCCAAAAGAAAATGCCCGCGCCCAATCCATACATGTACGGACTGAGCCCGATATCTTTATTCATCGTCAATGCGGCGAAGCCGACATTCACCCGGTCGAGGTACGAGACGATGTACAGAAACACCATCAACGGGGTAAGACGCCAGAAAATCTTGTTCATGACCTGCTTTTCATTGACGACTTGTTCCACGTTGCCTTGTGCCATAGTGATCTCCTGAGCTGTCTGTTCCCGGCTTGCATGGGAAGCTTGCTCTGCCTGCGTTTGATAGCTTGCTCGCGTACATTATCGGCTCTTGAACGGGCAATGACAATCGCCAAAACCAAACTTTGCGCGGCAGCGCAGTGGCTCGCCGAGGGCACAAACCGGCACTTTTGCGTCAGCAGCGAACGGGGCTGCCAGCCGATTTGACAACCGCTGCCTTCGGCGGTAGCTTTCGTGGAGATCGCAAATTTGAAAGGTGAAGCTCCGGGCAAGCGCGCTTCCGTTATCAAGAATACGGCCTTGCCTGCGTGTTGTTCCGGACCTGCTCTCTACTATGAAAAACGATAAAGATAAGACCGGTCTCCGCAAAGGGCTGACGAGTTACGGCGATTTAGATTTTTCCCTGTTTCTGCGCAAGGCGTTTATCAAGGGCGCAGGTTACACCGATGATGTTCTCGAGCGCCCGATCGTGGGCATCATCAACTCCGGAAGCGATTACAACCCCTGTCACGGGAACGCCCCGCAACTGATCGAAGCCGTAAAGCGTGGCGTCATGCTCGCCGGCGGACTGCCGATGGTATTCCCGACGATCTCCATCCATGAGAGCTTTGCCTATCCCACGAGCATGTTTCTGCGCAACCTGTTGGCAATCGACACGGAGGAGATGATTCGGGCGCAGCCGATGGATTCCGTGGTCATGATCGGCGGCTGCGACAAGAACGTGCCGGCCCAGTTGATGGGCGCGGCCTCGGCTGGCATTCCGGCGATCTCGCTGGTGAGCGGCGCCATGCTGACCGGCGGGCATCGCGGGGTGCGCGTAGGCGCTTGCACCGACTGTCGCCGCTACTGGGGAATGTATCGCGGGGAGCAGATCGATGCCGCCGAGGTCGACGAGGTCAATAACGCCCTGGTGGCGAGCGTGGGCTTCTGTTCCGTGATGGGCACGGCCAGCACTGTCGCCTGCATGGCAGAGGGGCTTGGCATGATGATTCCGGGCGGAGCTTGCCCGCCTGCCGTGACCGCCGACCGCATGCGAATCGCCGAGGAATCCGGCACCCAGGCCGTCAAGATGATCGCGCAGAAACTTACGCCCGACAAGATCATGACGGGAAAGGCGTTCGAGAATGCCATGCGGGTCCTGCTGGCGATTGGCGGCTCGACCAACGGCATCGTCCACCTGACAGCCATCGCCGGCCGGCTCGGCATCGCCATCGACATGGAAGGGTGGGACGCGATGAGCCGCGAAACGCCTGTGCTGGTCGATCTGAAGCCCTCGGGCCAGGGATACATGGAGGACTTCCACAAGGCCGGCGGCATGCTCGCTCTCATGCGCGAACTGAAGCCGTTGCTGCATCTGGACGCGCTCACGGTCACCGGCCGCACTTGGGCGGAAGAGCTGGAGAGAGCCCCGGCGCCATTTAAGCAGGACGTGATCCGGCCACTGAGCAACCCGATTTACAAGGTGGGCGGAGTCGCCGTGCTGAAAGGCAATCTTGCGCCCGGCGGAGCACTCATCAAGCAGTCGGCCGCTTCGGCCAACTTGATGGAGCACGAGGGCCGCGCGGTGGTGTTTGAGAACAACCAGGACATGGCGAACCGGATCGACGATCCGGACCTCGACGTCAAGGCGGACGACATTCTGGTGCTGAAGTGCATCGGTCCGATTGGCGCTCCGGGTATGCCGGAGGCGGGTTATCTGCCGATTCCGAAGAAGCTGGCGAAGCAGGGCGTGAAGGACATGGTGCGCATCTCCGATGGCAGGATGAGCGGCACGGCGTTCGGAACCATCGTCTTGCACGTGATGCCGGAGTCGGCCATCGGCGGGCCGCTGGCGCTGGTGCGCTCGGGCGACCGCATCAAACTCAGCGTTTCGTCGCGTTCGATTTCACTGCTGGTCAGCGACGCGGAGCTGAAGCAGCGCGCGGCCGCCTGGGTAAAACCTGAAATGAAAGACCACCAGAGGGGCTATCGCAAGCTGTTCTTCGACTCGGTGACGCAGGCCGACCAGGGATGCGACTTCGATTTCCTGCGCGAGCCAGAAATCAAAGAGACGGTGCCGAAGCTCCGGGCGACGCAGAAGGTCTCCGGCTGAGCGTCTAGCTAGACTGCTGGACTCGACTCTGGTGATATGATTGCCCGCATGGCGGTAATCAAAGGATCTTTCACTTGTCCTAAATGTGAGATTCAGATTAAATTCACTCCCGAACGGTTGAAAAAGGGAATTTGGCCATGTTGTAAAACGAGACTAAGCGCAACACAGCAACAGAATATTAGAAGGAAATTTAAAAAGGTTCGAATAAAGAGACAAGCAGAGAAACAATTAGCTAAAGCAATTCGTCGGTTACTAGGTTTGCCTGTAGTGTAAATTCATGCCACATCTCTTACCGTCGAATGAATAACTCATTTTCCGAGTATCTCTGTAACTGTGGCAGACTCTCCGAAGTTTTCACTGCGAACGATTCCCACTTCTATCGATCTCGTTCCACAATTCACGACAATTGTTTCCCTATCATAACTAGGCTCTCGCACTTGATCAGTTCTGGCGAGACACTGGCCATTGCTACTCTTCTCAATCTTGCTTATTGCTGAATACAGGACACGGGCAAAATCGACTCCTTTTTGCTGATCGTTTGGCCCCCACGGTCGGGTGACATAGACCAGTCTTTCGTCCTGAAAGGTGATAGTGGCCATGACGTTATATGGCGGGCCACTTTTTGATGTTACTGTCCACATACCATCCGTTACGTTTTTGACAGCATACAGCTCAGAGAGTCTCGCCATCACCGCTTGCTGAGATTCCCCGATGGTGATCTTAACGACTCCAAGATCAATTGATTTATCTGAATCGACAGCAGACGATTCAGCGCCAATGCTAACAGCAGACGATATTATCAGCAGGATAATCACTTTCCAGCGCATAGCGGGACAAGCATACTATCCGATTCACTGGATTAGCAATGCAGAATCGGTCTCGGGTTATTTGCCGCAATGCACGTCGCGCTTAAATCGTCGCAATACCCAAAGTCCGCCGAGATTTGTGATTATGGTGTTTGAAGATATTTCGTCAGGGAGTCGAGGCGGCACACAGGAGCAGCCATTGCATTGAGCTTTGCTAGCGGATACGGTGAACGTGAACGGTTTTCTACATAATGGGCAGGTTACTTCTTCAGTCCCAGTCAAGATAAGCATAAAGCCTCCTTGCCGCGAGAGTATCAATGCGCCATGAGGCACACAATAGAATCCACCCGTCTGGTTCTTGTCCGGTATAAAACCAGTATTCTGCTTATCTCGCGTCTCCTGCTTATTGCAAAGTCAGCAAGTTACGTATTTTCAATACCGCCATGTGTTCCTGAGCACACGGATTCGTGTCGCTGAAGACTCTTGATCAAACCCCTCGGTTTTTTCTCAACCCCAAGCCGAGCGTCCCGCCCCGCGCCTATTTTTTCCCTGGCTTCGCATCCTTCTCTGCTTCGGTCGCCCCGTCCAGCAGGCGCAGCCCCTCGAAGGCATGCGGACCTATCAGCCCCGTCTGCGCGTAGATAAGCAGTTTTGCCCGGCTGTCGGTAATGTCCAGGTTGCGCATCGTCAACTGCCCTATGCGGTCGAGGGGAGTGAATGCGCCCTCGTTTTTTTCCATCGTCAGGCGCTCCGGCGCATACGTCAGGTTGGGGCTCTCGGTATTCAGAATCGTGTAATCGTTGCCGCGCCGCAGTTCCAGTGTCACCTCGCCGCTGATTGGCTTGGCCACCCAGCGCTGCATGGTCTCACGCAGCATCATCGACTGCGGGTCGAACCACCGGCCCTCGTACATCAGGCGGCCCAACCGGCGTCCCATGTCGCGGTATTGCTCCATAGTCCCTTCGTTGTGGATTCCCGTGATCAGCCGCTCGTAGCCGATGAACAGCAGTGCCATGCCCGGCGCTTCGTACACGCCGCGGCTCTTCGCCTCGATGATGCGGTTCTCGATCTGGTCCGACATCCCGAGACCGTGGCGTCCGCCGATCGCGTTCGCCTCCAGCACCAGCTCCACTTCGCTCGCGAAGCTCTTCCCGTTCAGCGCCACGGGAAGTCCCTCGGCAAAGCTGATGCGGACTTCTTCCGGCTTGATCGAGACGTCGTCGCGCCAGTGTGCCACGCCCATAATCGGCTCCACGATCTTCATCCCTTTGTTGAGGAACTCGAGATCTTTCGCCTCGTGCGTGGCGCCCCAGATATTGGAATCCGTTGAGTAGGCCTTCTCCTTGCTCATGCGGTAGTGCAGGCCTGCCTTTTCGAGCAGCTCCGACATTTCCTTGCGTCCACCGAGCTCGTCGATGAACTTTTGATCGAGCCAGGGCTTGTAAACGCGCAGATTCGGGTTGACCAGCAGGCCATAACGGTAGAAGCGCTCGATGTCATTGCCCTTGTAAGTGCTTCCATCGCCCCAGATGTTGACTGCATCTTCCTTCATCGCCCCCACCAGCATGGTGCCGGTCACGGCGCGTCCTATCGGCGTGGTGTTGAAGTAGGGGACTCCGGCCGTCGAGATGTGAAAGGCTCCACACTGCAGCGCAGCCAGTCCCTCGCGCACCAGTTGCACCCGGCAGTCGAGCAGGCGAGCCTTCTCCGCGCCTAGCTCCAGCGCCCGGCGCGGAATGTCGTCATAGTTGGACTCGTCGGGCTGCCCCAGATTGGCGGTGTAGCAGTAAGGAATTGCGCCTTTCTCGCGCATCCAGTAGATTGCCGCGCTGGTGTCCAAGCCTCCCGAGAAGGCGATCCCGACCTTTTCTCCGACGGGTATAGATTGCAGAATAGTGCTCCTCATGAACTGTCCTCTTCCATGCGGTGCCCGTGCAGCGCCGTCAGCGGGCGTCAGGGGCGAAAACCGTTAAATGAAAAATTGTTAATGCAATCGTTAATTAAGATGACTTCTCTACTTTAGCTGTCCCGCGCCAAAAAATATATGCTTCGGTGAATTGAAGCCGGCTTCGCCGGAAGTGGGCGCCCCATATAGGGTAGTACCAAGATACTGTATCCTTCGCTGCGGGTGTCATCGTGAGGAGGTTCGCCGCTTTTGCGAACCGACGTGACGATCTATGCATTTCACCGAGCGTGACCCGAAGGCCGAAAAACGCAAATACATGGACCCTTACGCCGCGTCGCCGAGTTCCTTCGCTACGCTCAGGATTTCGCCTGCGGGCTCAGACGCCCGCAAAACGGCTCAACCTCAGCGTGACACGCTGGAATAATCAATTGCCATGAAACAAACTCTAAGAATTATAAGTATTGATGGAGTCCACGTCTTGGGCCGAAATTAGCAGTGGCAAAGTGGGGCATCCAGAGCGCCCCCGCGGCTGATCTTAAGCAGGTTGACCAAGCAGTGCCCGCTCCCGAAAGGCGACCGGCAAACCGTGACACGGTTCTGGCAAAAGTTCGCGATTTTATCTTTGCTGGCCTCATCTGTCGCTGCTCGCCCGCAAGTGAATACCGGCAATCCTCCCGTGCCTTCCCCGTTATCAAAACTCGCCGTAACCGTAACCGATGAAAACGGAATGGCCATCGCCGCGGCTCGAGTCTCGCTGCAGCTTACGCCGCAATCGGCCGCTCTGCGTTGCGATACCAACTTTTCCGGGCGCTGCCAGTTCGCCGGCATCCCCGCCGGCGATTACCAGTTGCGCGTGGAGAAACCGGGCTTCTACGCGCTGGTTCTGCCGCTAGTCCGCGTGGGCGTCACCACGGATATGGAAGTGCGTCTCTCGCCGCAGCGGGAAGTGCGCGAAGAAATGAATGTAGTGGAATCGCCGCCGGCAATCGATCCCGCGCAGACCGCCTCGCAAGAGCAACTCACCGGCCTCAACATCATCGATATCCCTTATCCCTCCACCCGCGATTACCGCAATGTGCTCAACTACATTCCCGGCGTGGTGCAGGACGCGAGCGGCCAGCCGCACGTGGCGGGCGCAGAGACCTATCAGACACTGGCGCTGCTCGATGGCTTCAACGTCACGCAGCCCGCCAACGGCCTGCTGCTCGTGCGGCTCAGCACCGACGCCTTTCGACTGGTCGAGGTCGAGAGCAGTAGAATTCCCGCCGAATACGGCAAGGCATCCGCCGGCGTGCTGAGCATGAACACCCTCACCGGCGACGATCATTACCGCTTCACCGTCACCGACTTCATTCCCTCCGTGCAGAACAAGAACGGACTTACCTTCGATAAAGTAGATCCTCGCCTCACTTTTTCAGGTCCGCTACGCAAGGGCAAGATCTGGTTCTTCAATGCGCTGGAGGGAGAATATGACAATGTTGTCATCACCGAACTGCCCTCCGGCGCCAACAGCGACCACGTCTGGAGGATGAGCAACCTGGCGAAAGTGCAGACCAACCTGACTTCACGCAACATTCTCACCACCAGTTTCTTATACAACCATTTTCATGATGAATACGCGGGACTCTCTGCTCTTGCTCCGCAGCAGGCTTCTCCGGTGGATGCCGAAGCCGCCTACGTGGCCAACGTTAAAGATCAACATTACTTTCACGGCGGCCAACTTCTCGAAACCGGTTTTGGATTCGTCCAGAACGGCCTGAACGAGTATCCGCACGGCAGCCTTCCCTATTTCATAACGCCTGAAACCGCGGGTGGAAGCTACTATCTCGCGGACCGCACTCAGGCCCGCCGCTGGCAGGCGCTGGCGAACCTGTACCTGCCCTCTCGCCAGTGGCATGGGCGGCACGAATTCCGCTTTGGCATCGATCTCGATCGCATGGCCTACACCGCCGCCTTTCAGCGCCAGCCGATTGCGTTTCTTCGCGAGGGGCAAAGTCCTCCGCCGAACGGCGACTGCCTCGCGGTGATACCGTCTCCCTGCTCCCTCTACTCGACTTTCTCCGGCGGGGCGGAATCGCTGACTCACAATCTGCAAACCTCCGGATATGTGCAGGACCGCTGGTCGCCGGCCAACCGGCTCATCGTTGAATCCGGCCTGCGCTATGACTGGGATGAAATCTTGAGGCAGTCGCTTTTTTCGCCGCGGCTGACGGCTGCCTACGCGCTGGACAGCGATGCCAAAACCAAGTTGTCGGCGGGTATCGGCCTCGTCTACGACGAAACCAGCATCAGGCTGGTGGCTCGTCCCCTGGCGGGCGTGCGGCAGGATACGTTTTTCGACGCCAACGGAAACCCGCTCGGTGCGCCCGTGGTCACAACCTTTTCCGCCAACCCCGCCTCGCTCAACGCGCCCCGCTCCTTGAACTGGAGCGTTGCCATCGAGCGCAGGCTCCCTGCCGCCATCTACCTGAAAGCCGAGTTCATCGAGCGGCGTGGAACGAACGGACTCGTCTACAACACCGTCAACGGAGCGGCCGGCGGCAACTTCCAATTACAGAGCACGCGCCAGGACCGCTACGACGCCGTTCAGCTCGCTCTGCGCAAGCACTTCCACGGCCCCTACGTTGTGTTCGGCTCTTACACGCGCTCGAAAACCCGCTCCAACCAGGTGCTCGACTTCAATGTGGACAACCCCGTCCTCAGTCCGCAGGCCGCCGGCCCCTACCCGTGGGATACGCCGAATCGATTCATCTCCTGGGGTCTGCTGCCGTTCTTCAAGCTTCCGCTGATCAAGCAGCTTGATCTCGCCTACTCTGCCGAGTGGCGCGACGGCTTCGACTTCAGTGTGGTGAACGACCAATTGCAACTGGTCGGAGCGCCCGGCTCACAACGATTCCCGGCTTACTTCACGCTCAATGTGCAAGTGGAAAAACGCTTCCACGCCTTCGGCCGCTACCTTGCGATTCGCGCCGGCTTCGATAACATCACCGGCCACCAGAATCCCACGGTCGTAAATAACGACATCAACTCGTCGCAGTTCCTCACCTTCAGCAACTTCACTGGACGCGCCTTCACCACGCGCATTCGCCTGCTCAGCACCAAGTAAGCTCAAAGACCCTCGCTGGGTGCCCCAGGTCCCGCGCCGCGCTGTTCGGCGCTGACCTGGGGTAGTTTCTTTCTAACTCGGTACCATGTTCCCTACACTCATCGGAGCGAACTGACCCCTCACTCCTCCGGCAGCACCGGAAGCGTTGCCGCATTGACCGCCGCTGGATCGTCGCGCAGCTTCAGATACAGCAGTGTTCCATTCGGACGCGGCACGGCAAGCGTGGAATCGGCGAATCCCACCGGCACCGGCACGGCATGCGTGAATGCCGCGTCGGAGGCGACCGAATCGATCAGGTACAGGTTCGTCCCCGACAATGTGCATTGCTTGTCCGGACTATCCGGGCAACGTATCTCCTTGAGTGTGGGAATCCGCACAAGGTTTGCCAGCGGCTGCCAATCGCCCGCCGTGCCGTTGGCGTCAACCGGACGGAAGCGCAGCGGTCCGAACGCGGACGGCCCGAAGCTCTTGAGCGGATCGAGCACGGCCAGCACGGTCTTGGGGTCCTGCAAAGTCAAATTGCCGTCGGCGAAGCTCAACAGAACGTGGAAGGAGTCGTCTTCCGCAGCGACTTCGATCTTCTCGCTGCGCGGAAACGTCGCGGGCGTCTCCGCCTTGAGGAAGAACGACAGCAGCCCGTTTTGCGGAAGATCATCCTGGTTCGCCAGCCGAATGGCCGAGCGGCTTGCGCCCTGCGGCGTCTGTACGCTCTTGCCGATGATGGAAACCTTGGGCCGCGCCGCTGCGACGGTGGTTTGCAATTCCAGAACCCGGCCATCCTTGAGCGCGACGCGCGCCAGCAACTTCTGGTCCTGCTGCAAAACCGCCGGCTGAGCGCTCGGCGCAGATACTTTGAGTTCGTCTTTCTGTTGCGCGCGCCTCAGCCCCGCCGGAGCGAAATGAACTCCGTTGACCTCCAGGCCGGCCACTTCGTCCAGCCGCGTTCCTATCAGCACGCCATGCTGGTCGCCCGCGTGTATCACCAGATTGTCAAGGCGTCCCGCTTCGGAATAAGTCTGTAGCGGGATTTCGTCCGGCTGCGCCAGGCCGTGCTTCTTTACCAGCATTGTCAGCCGCCCCGGAGTGGCGTCTTTCAGCGGCACCTTTACCTCAAGCTCATTCGGTTTCGTCAGCTTCCACACTGCCTTGGCGGTCTTGCCGTGCTCATCCTTGATCGAGACCTGATCGACGCAGGCGGCATCGTCGGCCTGCATGTGCAGCACGTCCTCGCGGCCCACCACCAGGGCGCTCGCGTCGGCTGCGGCCATCGTCCATTTCGCCGTGTGTGCGCTGCGCAGGTGAAGATTGGGTCCGTCGAAGGCTTCAAACCCCCAGTAACCGCGCACCGTTCCCGTCAACTCCGCATCGAGGCCGGCGCGCAGCGTGTGCGTGTCGATCACCACTCCACCGCGCGCGGCATCCGCATGCACGGGCAAATCCGCGCTCAGACCGGATTTCTCCTTCACGCGCAGAACAAGATCGTGTGCGTACCCGGTGGAGAACACCAGCGGAGCGCCCTCCACCGGCAATACCAGCGCGGGCTGTTCGAGGCAAAACACCTGCTTCGAATCCACCGGACGCAGTGGCGGAAACTGCGCCGCTTCCACCGCGGGCAGGCCGACCACGATGACCGATTTCGGCTTGCGAAAAGACGGCGGATTGTTCAGCTTCAGCTCCACAACATCGTCCTTCGATAACGCCAGAGCCGGAATGTACTGGAACTCCGCCGTATGCAGGTTTTCCATGATTCGCGCCACATCCATGAACGCTCCGACGTAAGGGCTATAAGCTCCTCCTCCGGCCTGTTTCGTCGTGCTGAGCACGCCAATCAGATCGGAGTTCGGCCCGGAGGTGAGCGCGGCCACCATCGATTGACTGTGTCCGTCCTCCAGCACGAGCTGCCCGGTGTTTTGCATCAGGCAGGGAGCCTGCTGCTCGCTCGGCTTATCAAAGCATTCCTTATCGAGCTTCATGTTCAGGCTGCGGGCGAGCAGCACGGAGCGCTCATGCAGCGCCTCGGGTTCGGTGCTGGATGTCTGCTTGATGATGTCAAGATATCTATCGAGGCGCGAGCGGTCGAGGCTCGCCTGGTTGAGGTCCTGCGAGGCCCTCACGAAAGCCCCGGGTTTGCCGCGCACGGTGGAACGCAGGGTGTTGAAGTCGCCTCCGGTCTGCGGCGCCAGCAGCAGCAGCGCCTGCTGCGCGTCCTGCGGAACGGTGACGAAGATTCCCCCCTCCCGCACTAGCTTGTTCCACGTTTCCGCCCGCGTGAACCAATTTTCCGGCGGCGGATTGGTCGAGCCCCTCAGGAACGCAACCACCAGCAGATAATGCACGGACTGGCTGGAAGGCAGCAGAGGGTGAATCCACATCCGGTCGCCGGGCTGGAGGTTCGGCACCTGCGAAACCGGCAGCGTTTTCCCCGCCCGCGTCACCTTCACCTCCAGACGAGGTCCTGAAAGATCGAAAGCGGGATTATCGGCGCGTACGAAAATTCCCCCCAAAAGCACACTGACAAGAAAGAGACGCAAGTAGCCGGATTTTGCAAGCATGCTGCTATTTTACGAGCTTCTCGCGGCTTTGGCGGCCTGCGCATTATCGGACGGTTCAGAGGGGAAGGTACATCCCGGGACATAGCCGGGCTTCCTAGCCCGGCGGTGATATTCAGGGATACACCAACTCACTAACTGCTCTTCATCACGACGCCTACGCCGCCGGATGAGTGGCTTGCCGTGGCGCCTTTTGAATTCTCTGCGACCCCGAATAAATGACAAAACGCCGCCCGCGCAGGAAGCCGATCAGCGCCATGCCGAACTCGCGGGCAAGATTCACCGCCAGATCGGAGGGCGCGGATACCGAAGCCAGCACCGGGACGCCGGCCATCAAGGCCTTCTGGACGATTTCGAAACCCCCGCGGCCGCTGACCAGCAATACGGAGTCGCTTAAGGGCAACTGATCGTTGGCCAGGGCCCAGCCGACGACCTTGTCGACGGCATTGTGACGGCCCACATCTTCGCGAAGCACGATTAACTCACCGTGCAAGTTGAACAACCCGGCGGCGTGCAAGCCTCCGGTCCGTCCGAAGATCGCTTGCGAGGCGCGCAGTTGATCGGGGAGCCGGCAAAGCACTTCGGGGTCGAGTTGGAAGTCGGGGTTCGGCGGTTCCATCCCCTGCGCCCGCACGGCGTCAATGGAAGCCTTGCCGCAAACACCGCAACTTGACGCGGTGTAGAAGTTGCGCCGCATCGCGTCGGAATCCAGCGTCACTCCCGCAACCAGGTCCACGCGCACGCGATTTGCGCCGTTTTGTTTCCCGTCTGGTTCATGCCGCACGGACGCGATCTGGCCTCGGCCCCTGATCAGGCCTTCCGTGAAGAGGAATCCCGTCGCCAACTCGAGGTCGTGACCGGGAGTTCGCATGGTTACGCTGAGAGCGGCATCTCCGACGCGTATCTCAAGCGGCTCTTCGCCGACGAGGTAGTCATCGACGCTGCGCAGCTCTCCCTCGCACCACTCTTTCACTCCGGTAACAGAAACCATGCGCGGAATTGCCATGTGCTCCTTCCGCGGACCAGTCCAGGTAAACATCCCCAGGCGCCACGAGTAATTGCGCTGCAGGTGCCCCCTTCCGGAGAAGCCGGAGGGTGGGGTCAGCCGATCTCGGCGCACAGCGGCGTGAACTCTGAGATTTGTTCACGAGCAGCGCAACTGTATCGCTCTACGAGATTTAGAGAAAAGGGCAGCGGAAAAGGTTTTCCCGGCGCTGGAGCGGTATCCGAATAGGTATATTCCGGAGCCGCTCTGGCCCAAGCACCTGGACGGGAAAGGGGGTGATGTCTTTCAGAGCGATGGTCTTTCGGAAGACGCACCGAACCCTGCGCCATGCGTGGGCCCGGTGCTCGGACTACATCACTCCGCGCGGCGGTTTATGCTGGTTCCCAGTAGGTATATCCCGATATCAGATTGTCATGGCGAGCGAAGTCGAGCCGCGGTCCCCAGCATGCGCCGTAGTTGCGCATGTTGGGGTGGACGAGCCACCTTTTGTTCCTTATTGCTGAAAAACAAAGGGTGGCTCCACTCCGCGCCCGAACAGCTTCTTGCTTACCCCACAGGCGCTCGGCGCTCCGGTCGCCATGACATCCCCTTAAGGGTTTTTGGCTACACCTACAAGGGAATTGCTTTAGAAGTTCGCCGCATTGCGCTGAGTCAGGCGCATCGCGACATTTGCCGCGATCACGTTCAGCACCTGCGGCTTGACCAGGTTGTGGTAATCGTTGTACGCCATCCTCAGCAGCTCACGATGCGATCCCGCATTGAAGGCAATCTCGCTATCCTCACTTAAGCTCTGGTCAACGTAAACGGGCACGTTATAGAGATTCCCAAACGGCGGCATGGCGCCCACTTCGCAATCAGGAAAGACGTGAGCAAACTGGTGCTCGTGGGCCAGCGAGACCTCTTTCGCGCCCAGAGCCGTTTTCAGTGCGCGGAGATCCACATGCTTGGAGCCGGGTACCACCATCATCGTCAGCGCCCCGTCGACAAGCACCATTACCGATTTTGCGATCTCCTTCCCCGGTGTGTGCGTCATGGCGGCGATAGCGGCGGCGGTGTAGGCGGTGGAGTGGCTCACGATAACGTAGCGAATGTTCTTTCCGTCCAATATCTCTTTCAGTCGATTGATCGGCATAGCGAACCTCCTTTGAATGCTGACGCTGAATGCTCACAGGCTGCCGAAAAAACATTGGTCGTGCAGGAGAAGGCCCCGGCAGCTCGATGAAAGTGCGAGCCGCCGCAAATTGCCGCAGCGGCTCCGCCGGAGCTTGCGAAACGGAAACGGTCTGAGTTTCCGTACCAGAAAAGGATGATCTCTGAATGCCGTTGCCGCGCCCGGCATCTTCCACCCCAGCGCGCGCAACCACGGCGCGTACCGGGGACCCCGGCTGTGCAACGCACGGTGACCAAAGTTCAGAGTTTCCGGAGTTATTCGAGGATCACGGGTAGCTGACGTGAAGACAACAGCTTCCGCCACATGATCGCGCAGCGATAGCGACTTTGGCCGTACGCACATGCTTCACCACATCCGGCCGGACGCCTTTGCGGATCGTTCCGCGGGAACCAATCCCGTCAGAGTATGCCACTAAGAATCTGGGAAGGAAAGCGAATCCCATTATTTCAGCGGAGGTCCCGGCACGCGCCGGCCGCTTGCACGCCGGGTATGGGCGACGGATCGCCCTCCGGCTCGCGGCGCGGGTGGTTGCGCGTGTTGGGGTGGAATTCACCCTTACCCCGACGCAGGGAACGCGATGAGTTTTCTCTCGCCCTTGTAGTGCTGCTGCTTCTGCGCGTACATGCGCTGATCCGCCACCGCCAGCAATTGCTCCGCGTCTTCGCCGTCTTCAGGCAGGAAAGCCGATCCCACGCTGACAGTAAGCGTTGGCTCGCCACAGACGCGCGTCCCGGCTTCCATGGCGGATTCATTCATGCGTTCGGCCCTCATGGCTGCCGCATCCGGCTTTAACCCGGGAGCGATGATCACGAACTCGTCACCGCCCATGCGGCCGACATAGTCGTAGTTGCGCGATGCGGATCGCAGCAGTTGGGAGAATAAATGCAGCACCTTATTGCCTTCCAGGTGGCCGAACTGGTCGTTGATCAGCTTAAAGCCATCCAGATCACAAACCATGATTGCCAGCGAGTTGCCTTCGCGTTTGCAGCGCGAGATTTCCTCGTCCAGGTGCACAAACAGTGATCTCGCGTTGGGCAGCCCGGTCAGGTAATCGGTAGTCGCCGAGCTCTCCGCTTGCTGGAAGCGCAGCGCATTCTCCATCGAAAGAGCGACTTTTGAGCTGATTGCCAGCAAGATCCGCAGGTCGTCCCGGTTGAACGACTCCGTGTCCGCAGCCCGGTACAGCGTAAGCACGCCAATAGTGGCGCTGGGACTGTTGAGGGGCACCGACACGGCGGATGTCAGATCTGGAACACGGCTTCGGTCGGCGATCGACCCGAATTCCAAAGCCGGGTTTCCGTTGAGAATCGGGGTCCCCTTTTCAGCTACCCAGCCCGAGAGGCCCTCGCCGACATGGGGAGTGAGCGTGGAGAGCACCCGGAAGTGATCTCCCGCAATATGCTGAGGCAGAAGCTGATTGTCGCTCTTCACATAGACAACAATCGAGTTGTATGGCACCAGGCGGCGCAGACGCGCCGAGAGCAGCGACAAAGTCTCGTCGAGGCTCAGCGAGTTCCCGAGATCATGACTGATCTCGAACAACATCTGGGCCTCTTGTCGGGCAGCGGCGATGGAAGTCAGGAAGCTCCCGTCGGCTTGCATCGCGTTTTCATAGCGGTCATCTCCTGCGGCGGCTCCTCGTCGATGCGTGCTCACGGCCGTTAGTTCCCGCAGGTGCGGCCAATTCTCCTTAAGCGCTGCCACCACTTTGGGATCGTACTGCGTGCCTGCCAGCGTCGCCACCTGCTCCAGCGCTTCCGTCAGGGGCAATGCGCGGCGGTACGGACGCTCGGAAGACAGTGCATCCAGGCAATCCAGCACGGCGAGGATCCGTGCACCCATCGGAATCTCCTCACCCTTCTTGCCGAACGGGTAACCCGCGCCATCCCATCGTTCGTGATGCGCTTCCACAATTGGGACTACCGGATAGGGAAAGTTCACGTGGCTGAGAATCTCCGCTCCGATCAGCGGATGAATCTTCATTTTCTCGAACTCTTCCGGGGTCAGACGGCCAGGTTTGTTGATGATCTGCTCGGGAACCGCCAGTTTCCCGATGTCGTGCAGCAGTACAGCCGCTCCAAGCGCCTCCATTTCCTCGTCGCTTAGCGACAGCACCCTGCCCAACTCCATCGAATAAGCCGACAGGCGTTCAAGATGTCCCTGGGTGCTCTGTTCCTTGGCCTCGATGGCCAGAGCCAGGGCTTTAATGGTGCGCAAGTGCAAGCACGACATCTGCTCAGCTTGTTTACAGCGGACTTCCAGTTTCCCCCTCGACTGACGATAGTAAAGACAAACGGCATAGACGAGTGCCAGGATACCTACGCCCAGGTGACAGCCGAATTGAATCCACTGGCCCCAAGTCGCGGATAAAACCGCGGCACAGAGTCCCAGGACTCCAACGCTAACCGCCAACCCCACAAGTAGCTTCGTCCGCATCAGTAATCGGGTCTCGCCCTCTACAAATGTAAGTTACAGGCTTTGCACTGCTTGACGGTTGCCTACTTGGGCACTGGCACGGACCAGTCCTGCTCCGATAATGAATCAGGCCCACCCCCATCAATGCACGAAGCCTTCCAAAACCAAAGAGCGGCAAGCACTTGGGTTCCAGGTTCCGGAAGGTGATGGAAATGCAGGGATTGAGACAAAATGGCGCAATTTTCCAGCCAGATGCGCCAAGCTGTCGCATTTCTCGTATTACTCATAAGTTACTTTCGTTACTTCTTCTTGCGTTTCGGATGATTGGATTGGCAGTCGTTTGAGCGATACTGTTGAATCAGACATAGCGCAAGTGCGCGCAACCCGTGCCTTAGTGGTCTAAGGCACGGCAGGCGATTTGGGAACGGCATGGCAACTGACAGCAGCGAAACTCAGTTCATCGTCGCAAGCCCGTGCATGCAGAAGGTGTTGCTGCTTCTGCCGCGCGTTGCCGCCAGCACCGCCTCGGTCCTCATCACCGGAGAGACCGGAACCGGCAAGGAATTGATCGCGCGCGCAGTGTACTTGAATTCAGCACGCCGGAACCGGCAGTGGGTTGACATCAATTGCGCGGCCATCCCGGAACACCTGCTCGAAAGCGAGCTTTTCGGATACGAGAAGGGGGCCTTCAGCGGGGCCGAGAGCAGCAAAAAAGGTTTGTTCGAACTGGCCGACGGAGGCACGATCCTGCTGGATGAGGTGGGTGAGCTCGACCCCAAACTGCAAGTCAAGCTACTGCGTGTTTTGGACGGTGCACCCTACTACCGGCTCGGGGGTAATCGCAAGATCAGCGTCGATGTCAAGGTGATCGCCGCCACCAATCAACCGTTGGAGCAACTCGTCCAGATGGGCAAATTCCGTCGTGACCTTTACCATCGGTTGAGCCAGTTTCACCTGAAGATTCCGCCATTGCGAGAGCGCCCGGAAGACATCATCGCCCTCGCCAACCATTTCCTGAGCAGGCTTGCTCCCGAAAAGCGCTTCTCGCAACAAGCCAAAGACCGCCTCCTGTCTTACCACTGGCCCGGAAATATACGCGAACTGGAGAGCGTGGTGCTTCAGGCGGCAACTTTTCGCGAGGAGCAAGAGATCAGCGCCGACTCTCTGCCGCTGGAAAAGGCACTTACGGCTGAACAGGCTGGCGTGGGAGCATCCGGATTCGCGCAGGCAGCGGCAGCCGGAGCCGGAACGGCGCCGGAAGGTGACGTTATCTCCGCCGCACGGCAAGCCGGCCCGCACGATCTCAGCAGTCTGGAACGGCAAGCCATTATCGATGCGCTCGCCAAGTCCGGTGGTCATCAGGGAATGACCGCTTTGGAACTGGGCATCTCCCGCCGCACCCTGAGCCGCAAGCTGAAGCTCTACAATGTCGATCCGGTGCGCGCGCACGGCCAGTTGCCAACCGACGTCGCCGAGCTCGGAGGCGAGCAGCAGTTGCGCTTCCGTTACAGCGTTGACATTCCCATGGAGATTGCAGCCGGCGGCGAACACTATCAGTTCAGGAGCAGGAATGTGAGCTGCGGCGGAGTGTGTTTGCAGGATGCGCATCATCTTCCCAGGATCAGCGGAATCCTGTCGATCAAGTTCCAACTGCCCGAGTGCAGCGTTCCAATCGAGGCGACCGGCAGAATCGTCTGGACGGACCGCGAGGGCACGGTTGGCATTCGCTTCGTCAACGCCGCGCACCACTCACAGATGGCCCTCAATCAGTGGCTCAAAGAGAAACAGGAAGCCGAGGGCTGGCTGTAGGGCCGCACTCCGGTGACCTTGCCAAAGGTTATTCCTCAAGCTGCCGCATAAGAATTGCAACCTTCTTCTGATTTTCGACTCCAAAATAACAGCGGAATTCTTGATTTCCACAATGGGAGTCGTCTATGTCCATGCCAGAATCTTTGCTTGCGGTTTTGTTCCTGATGCTGCCGATGGCAGGCTTGATCGCCTGCAATACGGCGAATGCGTCCAGCACTGCCCTACCCGCCGCCGAGTTGGACGCTCCCCTGGCTTCCACTCACGGCCAGCAGAGCGCGGTGCTGGCCGGAGGCTGTTTCTGGGGCATACAGGCCGTGTTTCAGCATGTCAAGGGCGTGATCAGCGCAACCTCGGGCTACTCGGGCGGTTCGGCGCAGACGGCCAATTATGAAAGAGTTTGCGGCGGCAATACCGGCCACGCGGAATCCGTGAAGGTTATCTTCGATCCGTCGCAGATCAGCTATGGACAGATTCTCAGAATCTTCTTTTCCGTGGCGCACGACCCTACGGAGTTGAACCGGCAAGGTCCCGACAGCGGAACCCAGTACCGCTCGGCGATCTTCTACGATGGCGAGGAACAGAAGCGCATCGCCGAGGGCTACATCGCTCAACTCGACCGGGCAAGCATTTTCCCGCGCCGCATCGTCACCCAGGTCACGCCTCTCGAGGCTTTCTATCCCGCCGAGGATTATCACCAGAATTATGCCGAGACTCATCCCAACCAGCCCTACATCATGTTTAACGATGCGCCCAAGGTGGTGGCCCTGCGCAAATTGTTTCCGGAGCTTTACACCGAGAAATGAGAAAACCCTGGGCAATGAGCAACGAGCACCGCAGTGAGTTATATTTTCGGGTCGGATATTCTGTTACCCGCTCGGTGCTCAATGAAAGCTTGCCTGCTGTATTCGGTAGCGCCGGTTGAAACCAATCCGCTGGTCTTCACGGACACGGCCACGCCAAGGCCGGGCAGAGGCGAAGTGCTTGTCCGCGTTCGCGCCTGTGCGGTTTGCCGCACGGATCTGCATGTCATCGAAGGCGAGTTGCCGCCCCGCAAGTCCCCACTCATTCCGGGTCATCAGGTGGTTGGAACGGTCGCCGAACTTGGCGAAGGTGCGCATCGCTTCCCGCTCGGCGCGCGGGTGGGCATAGCATGGCTGCATCATACCGACCAAGTCTGCGAATATTGCCGGCGTGGGCAGGAGAACCTGTGCGATCAGCCTGCTTTCACCGGCTACACGGTCGACGGCGGCTATGCGGAGTACGCGGTTGCGCCCGAGGAGTGGGCTTACGCGATTCCCGAATCATTTCGTGACGAGCAAGCCGCTCCGCTGCTCTGCGCCGGGATCATCGGCTTCCGTTCGCTGCGGCTTTCCGCGATCAAGCCGGGCGGCAGGCTCGGGCTTTACGGCTTTGGCGCCGCCGCGCATATAGCCATTCAGGTGGCGCGCCACTGGGGAGTGGAAGTCTACGCGGCGACACGCGACCAGCGCCATCAGCAGCTCGCGCTCGAACTCGGGGCGGTCTGGGCCGGCGGCACCACGGCGGAGCCTCCCGCAAAACTCGACAGCGCAATCATCTTCGCGCCCGCCGGGGAGATCGTTCCGGCGGCGCTGAAAGCCTTGCGCAAAGGCGGAGTCCTCGCGCTGGGCGGAATCCACATGAGCACGATACCGCCGCTCGACTATAACCTGCTCTACCAGGAACGCGTGGTTCGCAGCGTGGCCAACAATACCCGCGAGGACGGCGCGGAATTCCTCCGCATCGCGGCGGAGATTCCCATTCAGACACAGGTGCAGCTCTACCCTCTGCGTGAAGCGAACCGCGCCCTGAACTCACTGAAGAACGACGCCATCCGCGGCGCCGCAGTGCTTGATTGCAAGTAAGAGGGTTTCAAAGTTTCGCAGGTTTCAAAGTTTCGCAAACGAGGTCGGCGAATTTGCCTTCGAAACCTTGAAACCTTTGAAACCTTGAAACCTCCGCAATTCTACGAAACCAGGTGGTAGTACCCGTCTTGCGTGGTGACGTGCACCGGACATCCGAACAGAGAACCCAGGCGGTCCGCGGTCAGCAGCTCCGGCTTCGAGCCATCGCCAACAATCCGGCCATCGCGCATGAAGATGACGCGCTCGATCTCGGGAACAACGTCGGGCAGATGGTGCGTGATTAACAGCAGGGCGATACCGGATTGCGCCAGCTTGCTCATGGTGCGCCGCAGTTCGTTTTGCGCAACAACGTCGAGGCTGTTGCTCGGCTCGTCAAACAGCAAAGCCTTCGGCTCGTGAACCAGGGCCCGGGCAATCATCACCCGCCGAACCTCGCCGGACGACATTTCGGCGATCACCCGCCTGGCCAGATGCTCAATCTCCAGCCATGCCAGCAGTTCATCGGTCTTCTCACGCATCTCGGGCTTGATTTTCTGATGCCGCCACAAGCCAACGCTGCTGAAAAACCCGGACAAAACAGCGTCGCGTCCGGTAATGGGACGCAGGTAAAAAGCGGCAAGGTCGTTCGTCATGATTCCCAGCAGCGAGCGCAGTTCGGAGACGTCCCAGGTCTCTTGCCCGAAAAGCTTCATCGAGGAATCTTCGTCTTGAAGCGGGTAAAACTCACGCGTGATGGTTTTGATCAGCGTCGATTTACCCGAGCCGTTCGGACCCATGATCGCGACGTGCTCGCCGGCTTCGATGCGTAAGTTCAGGTCATGCAACACGACACGGCCACTGCGGGCGACAGAGACGTTGCGCAGTTCAATTAACGGAGGGGTATGGTTGGTCATCATGAAGTCAGAGTAATGGGATTCTCGTTTTCGATTAGAGCAGCTTAGGAATAGCGCATCCCATGTTCGCCACGGCTTTGGCGACTACACCTTTCGCTAAATTGGTAGCTGATGGGATTTTGTCCCAACACGCGCAACCACGGCGCGTGCCGGGAACCCCGCACGATCCTGATTAGCTGCACTTATTGTAATCCGGCATCCTTCGGGCGCAAAACGTGATGTTTTGGAAATCGAGCGCAACCGGCTCACGCGCGTTCCGGGCCGGGCGCTCACCTATCGTTCTCCGCCCTTGTCTTCCTACTCAACTCCGGCTGCCGAATCGCTGCTTCCGGCTTGCTATCGGCATCGAATGCCTAGCAGGCTGCTGAAAGCTCGAAGAAGTGTCATCCTGAGGCCGCGCCGGTTTTGCGCGACCGAAGGATCTGCTTTTTTCGGCACGCGCAAACAGCAGATCCTTCGCTACGCTCAGGATGAAACCTCGAAAAACAGCTTTCGCGAAACCAATTATCATGCCCGGTCTCTGGACTCGTCGTTTCTCATCCGCCTGAGGAGCGTCCGTTAGGACGCGACGTGAGGGTCCATGTATTTGCTTTTCCGGCCTCCGGGTTGAGGCTCGATGAAATGCATAGATCGTCACGTCGGTTCGCAAAAGCAGCGAACCTTCTCACGATGACACCCGCTGCGAAGGATACAGTATCTCTGGTACCTACCCGGCCGACTCGGCATCAGGCATGCGAACGTGCTTGAACGGCTTGGCGCCCTTGCCTACGTAATCGCGAACCAGTTGCCCGCGGCCACTGAGCTGGTACCTGTAAGTGACCAAGCCATCGAGGCCCACTGGCCCCCGCGCATGCAGCTTTCCGGTGCTGATCCCGACCTCCGCGCCGAAGCCATAACGGAATCCGTCCGAGAAGCGAGTGGAGACGTTATGAAAGACATTCGCCGAGTCGACCGAATTCAGGAAGCGCTCGGCTGTCTGCTGGTCGCGGGTGATGATGCAGTCGGTGTGGCGCGAGCCAAAGTTCTCAATGTGCTCGATGGCCTCTTCCAAGCCGGCGACGACCCGAATTGCCAGCGTGAGATCGCCATACTCAGTGTGCCACGCTTCCGGTGCAATTTCCACGATCTCGCCCTTGGCTAACTCGACCGACCGCCGGCAGCCGAGCAGCTTCACCCCGGCCGGTTTCAAATGGCAGACGAGCCGCGGCAGAAACTCCCCGGCGATAGCCTCGTCCACCAGCACCGTTTCCACGGCATTGCAAACACTCGGAGCCTGCACTTTCGAGTCCAGCACGACCTCCAGCGCCATCTCCTGATTCGCATTGCGGTCGACGAAAATGTGGCACACTCCGTCGGCATGGCCCAGAACCGGGATGGTCGAGTTCTCCATCACATAGCGGACCAGATCCGCGCCTCCGCGTGGCACAACCAGGTCAATCCATTCATTTAGACGCAGCAGTTGCCGCACGGCATCGCGACCCTTTACCAATGTCAGCGCGGCGGCCGGAACTCCTGCTTCGGCGATGGCCCCCGCCATGATGTCAACGGCGCACTGCGACGTGCGTGTCGCTTCCACGCCTGCCTTGATCATCAATGCATTCCCCGACTTCACGGCCAGAGCCGCAAGCTGCACAACCGCGTCCGGACGAGCTTCGACGATGGCGGCCACCACACCGAAGGGAAACGTCACTTTCTTCAGCTCCAGCCCGTCGTCGAGAAGCCTGTGCAGGCGCACCTGCCCAACCGGATCGGGCAGCGCCTCGACCTCGCGCACGCTCTGCACCATCTGCCTCAGCTTGTCTTCCGAGAGCCGCAGTCGCTCCACCAGCGAACTCTTCAGCGCTCCGGCTGCCGCTGCCGCCTCCGCCTCCGAGACATCAAGCGCATTCGCCCGCTCGAGTTCCGGCCAGGCAGCCTCCAGCGCACCAGCCATTCGGGCCAGCACGGCGTTCTTCCGCGCCGAGGTCACGTTGGCCAACACGCGTGCGGCTGCTCGCGCCGCGCGTGCGTCGGCGGCTACGTCGTATGCCATACTGCCTCCCTGGTTCCAAGCCCGATAGTTCGATTGGCCTTCCGCCTGCCCACTCTACACATTGTATCGACCCGCATGCCGCATCGCGACCCGCCGCCTACTCTGAAACCACTCTAGGGGTCTGCTGACACTTATCGGTTAAGCAGTACCTAGAGATACGGTATCCTGCGCTGCGGGTGTCATCGTGAGGAGGTTCGCCGCTTTTGCGAACCGACGTGACGATCTATGCATTTTCACCGAGCGTCACCCGGAGGCCGGAAAAGCAAATACATGGACCCTTACGTCGCGTCCTAACGAGTTCCTTCGCTGCGCTCAGGATTTCGCCTGCGGGCTCAGAGCACCCCAGAAAGCCTGAAATCTGGCTTTCCGGGGACCCCGCAGACACCCGCAAAACGGCTCAACCTCAGGGTGACACGCTGGGAATAATCGTTCTTCCGGAATACACCTACTCTGAATCCGCACAGGCTGCACAGTGTTTGCCTGTGCGCGCAACTGTCAGTGGCAGTTCGGCATCCAGATAATTGGTAAGTGAGCCGAAGCCGTAGTTCCACGCTTTTCGTCCTGGCCCCAAAACTCCCAGCAATGTCCGGAGATTCCCGTGGCGTTCGCTGGCGTCCGACCCAACTCCCAACGAGGAGGGACTCCCATGTCAGTTGCAGCATTCTTTACCCCTGACCCACGAGTGGCAGGGTTCGTCTCCACGCCGCGACAGATGTTTATCGGCGGTCGCTTTCGCGACTCCGCCTCCGGCAAAACGTTTCCAACTTATGATCCTTCCACCGGCCAGGTGCTGGCCCAGATTGCCGAAGGCGGGTGGGAAGACATCAACCGTGCCGTCAAGGCCGCTCGCGTCGCGATCGACAGCGGACCGTGGCGCAAAATGACTCCATCCGAGCGCGGCCGCCTGATCTGGAAACTCGGCGACCTGATCGAACAGAACCTTGAAGAACTCGCTCAACTGGAAAGCCTTGATAACGGTAAGCCTCTGGCCGTGGCGCGCGCCGCCGATGTGCCGCTGGCAGCCGACCTGTTCCGTTATATGGCCGGATGGGCCACCAAGATCGAGGGCAATACCATCCCGCTCTCCGTTCCTTACACCCCCGGCGCGCGGTATCTCGCCTACACCGTGCGCGAACCCGTCGGAGTGGTCGGACAGATCATTCCGTGGAATTTTCCGCTGCTCATGGCCGCCTGGAAACTCGGTCCGGCCCTCGCCACCGGTTGCTGCGTCGTACTCAAGCCCGCCGAACAGACGCCTCTGACGGCCCTGCGGCTGGCAGAGCTGATTCAGGAAGCCGGATTCCCCGACGGCGTTGTCAACGTCGTTCCCGGCTACGGCGAAACCGCCGGTGCCGCACTCGCCGCTCACGACGAAGTGGACAAAATTGCCTTTACGGGTTCGACCGAGGTCGGCAAGCTGATCGTGCAGGCAGCGGCCGGAAACCTCAAGAAGGTCTCGCTGGAGTTGGGAGGCAAGTCGCCCAACGTCGTCTTCGCCGATGCCGATCTCGAGGCTGCCATTCCCGGCGCGGCCAGTGCGATCTTCTTCAACCATGGCCAGTGCTGCTGTGCCGGATCGCGGCTCTATGTCGAGGACAAGGTCTTCGACAAGGTCGTCGACGGCGTCACCGAGCGCGCCAAGAAGATCAAACTGGGACCGGGGTTCAACCAGGACTCGCAGATGGGACCACTGGTCTCGGAAGAGCAGTTGAACCGTGTGACCGGATATCTTGACGCGGGTAGGGCCGAGGGCGCCACAGCCTTATGCGGCGGCAAACGCATGGGCGAAAAGGGCTACTTCGTTGAGCCGACCGTGTTGGTGAACACCAGCGAAAACATGAAAGTGGTGCGGGAGGAAATCTTCGGTCCGGTGGTGACGGCCATGCCGTTCCACAAGGACGAAGAGATTCTGCCGCGCGCCAACGACACCATTTACGGGCTGGCGGCCGGCGTTTGGACGCGCGATATCAGCAAGGCGCACCAGATCGCCTCGGAGTTGCGTGCCGGCACGGTGTGGATCAACTGCTACAACGTCTTCGACGCAGCTCTGCCCTTCGGCGGCTACAAGCAGTCGGGCTGGGGACGCGAGATGGGACACGACGCGCTGGAGATGTATACGGAAACCAAGGCAGTTTGCACAAAGCTGTGAACGCAGAAAGGGAATAGGGGCCGGACTCCGATCCCTATTCTCTGTTCCCTCGAAGCCTGTCCGTTATCTTGGCTCATCCAAATTCCCAACGGTATGTCATGGCGACCGGAGCGCCGAGCGCTGGTGGCCGGAGCAGCCAGGCTGCGTACCCGGCATTACGTTCGAGAAGCAAGAAGCTGTTCGGGCGCGGAGTGGAGCTACCCTTTGTTTTTCAGCAGCAAGGAACAAAAGGTGGCTCGACTTCGCTCGCCATGACAGTCTGATATGTCGGGATATACCTGCTCGGGAATTGCTCTAACGCGAAGCCGAGGCGAGCACGATCTCGGCCTGGAAGTTGACCTGCTTGCCGTCAGAGTAAGCCCGTAGGGCGTCGAGCACAGCGCGGTGGATATCCGCGCGATCCGCCGGAATCGCTTGCAGCACGGGCTTGAATGGGATGGTCACATCCTGAAAGTAGGCCCACAATTCCTCGGGCGTCCCCGGCCAGTTCCATGCGACCTTTTGCACTCTCTCCTCGACTTTCGTAAATCCGGCCCGCTCGAGCGCTGCCGCGAGCACGCCTGGCTCGCCGAACTGAAACATCACCTTGGCCGACGCGGGCACACTGAACTCCGGCAACAGCTTAAGCACGGTCCCGATGGTCGATTGAAAATAGGGCTGCTGCATTGAGCCCCAAGCCAGATGGCTGGTGCGGCCGCCCGGCTTCAGCACACGGTGCATCTGGCGCAGAGCCATATCCAGGCTGGAAAAGAACATCACTCCCAGGCGGCTCACCACGCGATCGAAGGTGCCGTCCGCAAACGGAAGCTGCTGCACGTCTGCCTGGAGAAATTCGGTATTGGTAAGGCGGCGAGCGCCGGCACGTTCGCGAGCAACCTGCAAGGACGCCGCTGCCAGGTCGATTCCGACCACGTGCCCGCTGCCCTGCATCAACGCGGCGATCGAGATGGACGGCTCTCCCGAACCGCACGCCACATCGAGCACACGCAAGCCGGGCACGATTCGCGCCTCGTCTACGATTGCCTGGGTCGCTTGCGATCCGATTGCCGCCGACTGCGCCCGATAGCGCTCACCGGCATTCACCCGAGCGTAACTATCCCACTTAGATTCCGCCATAGGACAAAAGCATAGCAGGAGAATGCCGCCGAATTTGCGCGCAACCGCTTCGGATGCGTTGGTGAGTGCGGCGGCAAGCCCGGCGCGCCCTGACGCTATGCGGAACGCAGGGTCAGCAAGGAGATCTCCGGCTTGACGCCAAAGCGGGCGGGGATGCCGATCGTTCCCAATCCGCGGTTAACGTAGAGGCACGCCTTCTTCGAGGCGGCTCCCGGACCTTCCACAGCGGTCGCCAAGGGAAGCTGGTACAACCCGGCAACGTAGCTGGTCATGAAGCGTGCCGGGCTCCAGCGGTGATCCACGATTTCGATCTGGATCTGCCCGCCATGCGTATGCCCCGCAAGGCTCAGCTCGATGCCGAGTTCGGCGGCTTTCGGGAAGCTATTAGGGTTGTGAGAGAGCAGAATATTGGGGATATCGCGCCGCATCAGCGATTCGACCCCAGGCAGCATCGGGGCTTTGGCTCTGAGGCCCGCGAACTCCTTCTGGTAATCGACCCCGATCAAGTTGAATCTTGCGCCGCGCCACTGCAACTCCGCGTTTTGCTGTCGCAACAACCGCATACCATGGCGGAGGAAAACCGCTTCGATCTCATCTTCGATCCCGGCGTAGATCTCGTGGTTTCCATTGCAGGCCCAGATGCCCAGGGGCGCGCGCAATTGGCCGAGTTCGGCGGCACAGGCCTCCAGCGGATCACGGCTGCTGGTAACGTAGTCGCCGGTCAGCATCGCCACGTCGGCTTCCAGTTCGTTTGCCATGGTGACCGCACGGCGCACTTCTTCGGGCGGCATGAAGTCGCCGATGTGAATGTCGCTCAACTGGACGATTCGCAAGCCATCCAGCGGCGCCGGCAGATTGTGAATCGGCAGCTCGACTCGCTGCACGGTGTAGTGCAGGCGTTCGCTGGCGAAACCGTAGATGCTGGCTCCAAATGGAACGCATGCCGCCACCGCGGCCGCGTACTGGAAGAGCTTTCTGCGTCCGGTGTCCTCGGGTGCGTCGCCGGGCGCTGAATCAACTCCGTCTCCACTCTCGCTGGACAGCAAAGCGTTTATCTCGCCCGCCGCCACGGGCGCCAGCACTGGGAGACGCGGTTTCGGGATCAATCCCCAGAGCCACTCCAACGCGTACACCAGCTTCACCGCCAAGTAAGCCATCGATGATGTGAACAGCCATAGCTGCGAAAAGCCCATCGCCCAGGAAACCAAGCCGGTTGGAGGCAACTGGCGCAGAAAGACCCGGTCCGCGAAGCTCACGATGATGAAACCGAGAATCGCGATTACCAGCCCTCGGCACAAAAGTCGCCATCGGGGCGAGCCCATGCGATTAATGATGCGATTGGCGCGAAACAGCCAGAAACGCTGTGCCATGAAGAACAGACACGAGAGGCAAAAGAGAATCATAATTCGAGCAGTTATGCTTAGGCTGGAGCGCAAAGTTTGAGAATACCTCTACTAATTACTAAGTACTCTACTGATTACCAAGTAATAGATGAGCTGGCCGGTCCTTTCGATTGCAAGACTCTCACGCCGCGTTCCGCTTAGGAACGGTAAGACCCCGGCCTCGGCCCGCATCTGTGCGATCTGAACGAATTTGCCGGGGCCCCGGCAATTGAGGCCAGGGTTTCGAATTCGCAGAATCAGTGGAACTTAGCAGGCCGCTGACCCAAGTGTACGCTGGCTGGCAACGTTTACCAAATAACCAAGGTAACGAATAGCAAAGGTCCCAACCCAATGGCCGGGACCAACCTCGAAAAAAACCGTGGGGTCGTATCCGTTTGCGTGCGCTGGTGGCCCACATCCGCCGTTTTTCAGCGAATGTGGGGCTTCAGAATGGTTCTGCCCTAAGGATTGAACTGACCCACATCTGCAAAAAAAGCAGATATGGGTCACCATGGCTTGCCAGCGGCTGCGGCGGCAATGAGAAGCGCCGATCTGCTCTACTTCTTCGTGGCAGCCGGTTTCGCGGCAACCGGCGCGGAATCCGATGATGTCGGCTTCCACTCTTCCAGAAAGCCCATCTTCTCGCGCAGCTTCTCGCCGACGGTTTCAATCACGTGCGTACGCTGTCTTTCGCGCTCGCCGGTAAACCACGGACGGCCGTTCTTGTTCTCGTCGATCCACTGCTTCGCGAAGGAGCCATTCTGGATTTCGGCCAGAATCTTCTTCATCTCCTTCTTCGTCTCAGGGGTAATGATCCGCTTGCCGGCAACATAGTCGCCATACTCGGCGGTATCGCTGACCGAGTAGCGCATGAAGTTCAGGCCGCCGCGATACATGAGGTCGACGATCAGCTTGAGCTCATGCATGCATTCGAAGTAGGCGGATTCCGGTTGGTATCCGGCTTCGACCAGCGTTTCAAAACCGGCCTGGACCAGGGCTGAAACGCCGCCGCAGAGCACGGTCTGCTCGCCGAACAAGTCGGTTTCGGTCTCCTCGGTAAACGTCGTGGTAAGCGCACCGGCGCGCGTTCCGCCCAGAGCCTTGGCGTAGGAAAGCGCGAATTGAAACGCCTTGCCGCTGGCGTCCTGGTGAATGGCGATCAGCACCGGCGTGCCGCCGCCCTCTTCGTAGACCTCGCGCACGCGGTGGCCGGGGGCTTTTGGCGCAACCATGCTGACATCGATGTTCTTCGGCGGATTGATGGTGCCGTAGCGGATATTGAACCCATGAGCGAACATCAGGGTCTTGCCCGGTTTCAGACTCGCCTTGATGGACTCCTCGTAAATCCGCGCCTGATCGGTGTCGGGCGCCAGAATCATGATCGCATCGGCCCAGCCCGCCACCTTGGCAACCGTATCGACCGTAACGCCGTCGTCTTTTACGCGCTGCCGCGAACGGCTGGTTTCGGGGAGACCGACCTGCACGGAAACCCCGCTGTCGCGCAGATTCAGCGTGTGCGCCCTGCCCTGCGAACCATAACCGACGATAGCAACCTTAGCTGCTCTCACCAACGAAAAGTCAGCCGAATCGTCATAGAAGATCTCTGCCATGTGTACTATTCCTTTCCAAACTTATTGTGAAATTGTGGTCGGGTGGAAGTATCGATACCTCCACCCGACTAACACAAAAATGCAGACCCCGGCTCCGGCCAATTGCGAAGATATGGCTCACTTTACCGTGGAAGCCGTTTGCGCTTCGCGGCCCGCATGTGTCACCGCGCCCTTGGACGCGGACGAAACCGCGGCGGCATACTTGGCATAAACTCCGGATCGATAGCGCGGAGGTCCCGGCTTCCAGGCAGCCAACCGCCGTTGCAGCTCCGCCTCCGGAATTTCCACTGCAATAGTTTGGCGCGAAGCGTCGATCAGAATCGGATCACCGTCCCGGACCACCGCGATTGGCCCGCCCGCAGCGGCTTCCGGCGCCACGTGCGCCACCATGAAGCCGTAGGTGGCGCCGGAAAAACGGCCGTCGGTAATCAACGCAACCTCCTTTGTCAAAGGCGTGCCTGCAATCGCACCGGTCACGGCCAGCATCTCGCGCATCCCCGGGCCGCCGCGCGGACCCTCGTTGCGAATTACGATCACGTCGCCGGAATTGATCTTGCCCTTCTGAACCGCATCGAAGGCCTGCTCTTCCGACTCGAAAACGCGCGCCGGGCCGTGATGCTGCAGGCGATCGTGTCCGACAAGTTTGACCACGCAGCCTTCCGGAGCAAGATTGCCCTTGAGAATTGCGAGTCCGCCGGCAGGCTTGAGCGCCTTGTCCGGCGTACGGATCACCGCCTGCCCGGGAGTTTCCTGCGCTTTGTCGGCCTCTTCACCGATGGTGTGCGCGCTGGCCGTGATGGCGGAGCGCTTGAGCACTCCGAGGTCCGACAAACGCTTGGCGAGCAGCCTGGAACCACCCGCCGCCGCGTAATCGGTTGCCATGTAACGTCCGCCCGGCTTCAGGTCGCAAAGCAGCGGCACCTTGGCAAAAATACGGTCGAGATCATCAAGCGTGAAAGGCACGCCAACTTCGTGGGCAATCGCCAGCAGATGGAGCACCGCGTTGCTTGAGCCACCCGAGGCGGAAACGCTGGCGGCGGCATTCCTGAAGGCGTCCAGCGTGAGTATGTGCGAAGGGCGAATGTCCTGCTTGAGCAGCTCCATCACTTGCGAGCCGGCGTCGTAGGCTGCCTTCCGTTTCTGCGCGGCCATGGCGGCAATGCTGTTGCTGCCGAGTGGGGAGATTCCGAGAAACTCGCAGGCAGTAGCCATCGTATTGGCCGTGAACTGCCCGCCGCACGCGCCCGGTCCCGGACAGGCATGATCTTCCATGTCCTTTAGATCCGCGTCCGACATGATGCCCTTGGCATTTGCGCCGACCGCCTCGAACACATCCTGAATGGAAACAGAGCGCCCGTGAAACTGCCCCGGAGCAATCGATCCGCCGTAGAGCATGAGCGACGGGACATCGAGACGCGCCAGCGCCATCACCGTCCCGGGAATTGTCTTGTCGCAACTGGAGAGCGCCACCACCGCGTCGAACATGTGGCCACCGGCTACCAGTTCGATGGAATCAGCGATTACTTCGCGGCTGATCAGCGAGGCCTTCATTCCCTCCGTCCCCATGGTGATGCCATCGTTGACGGAGATGGTGTTGAACTCCATCGGCGTGCCGCCGGCGGCGCGAACACCTTCCTTCACGGCCGCCGCGAGTTCGCGTAGGTGGAAGTTGCAGGGGCCGATCTCGGTCCAGGTGTTGGCGATAGCGACCAGAGGTTTGCGCAGGTCATCGTCGCCAAAGCCAACGGCCTTGAACATGGCGCGAGCAGGCGCGCGATGAGCCCCTTCGGTAAGAGCCCGGCTTCGGTGCTTGAGATCTTTTTTCTCCATCACTCACTCGCCTTACAATCTGGTTGAATCAACACAAGAGACGACGCACGCCACCAGCGACAGCATCGGGTGGCACAAGGCCTCATGGAATGGGGAAAATCCTGCCTCAGCGGACAGCAGGTTTCGTTACCTTATCCATTGAATCTCTTATGCCGCATCAAATTAGTCAAAGTTGTATTTGTTGTATCTTCATAAGCGATCGCGATTGAATTACAAATCCCTGCGGCGCCGCGCGCGATCCATTATGGATAATCATAATCTTAGCGCCTTTTCTTGCGGACTGCGCGCTCAGAAGAATTGGCGGAAACAAGAGCAGCGCGTCGGCAATTCCCTTAGCACTCTCGTAACACGTTTTGGGTGGTTGACTTTTTGGAAGAATGCCTCTAAATTAATTGATGTCCGGTTGGACCGTTACGTTCATGCACACTTATCGATTTAGCTTCGGATACGCTTACCGCTACTACTTTAGAGTGGCGGCCGACCGAGGCTCGTGTGCTGGGGTGACTGAAACCTAAGGATCCAAACCAGCAAAGCTTCGAAAGCCGCGACTCACAAAGTCGCGGCTTTTTTGTTTTTGGACAGATGATCAGAAAAAAACTTGAGAGGAGGCGGCCGATGACACCCAGGATTTGGCAACGGCGCGCTGAGATTGACGAAATTGACCAGAGGCTACTCGATTTGCTGAACCAACGCGCTCGCCTCGTCGAAGATATTGGCAGGCTCAAGCGGGAGCACAGAATGCCGGTGCTCGACGGCACCCGCGAAGCGCAGGTTCTCCGGCGATTGCGCTCGCAAAACCAGGGTCCGCTCGATACCAGGGGCGTAGCGGCCATTTTCCGCAGCATCATCCGCGAATCGCGACGCATTCAGGAGAGCGGGGCGTGAGCGATTCCTCCAAGTCCGCTGCCCCTGCCACCGCGAACACGGCGGTCGTTGCGGGCCCAGGTTCGCCGCGGGTCGCCTTCCAGGGCCGCCGCGGAGCGTTCAGCGAAACCGCGGTTCGCCGCCTGTTTCCCGCCGGCGCGATTCCCGTCGAATGCCGGGATTTCGAGACTCTATTCAGCGCCATCGGCGAAAACCGCGCCGACTACATCGTCGCCCCGCTGGAAAACACTCTGGCGGGAACCGTCTATCAATGCTACGACCTGCTCTACGATGCCGGACTGAGCATCATCGACGAGACCGTTCTGCAGATCGCGCATTGTCTGATCGCCGTTCCCGGAGCGAAACTCGAAGATGTCCGGGAGGTTGAATCGCACCCGGTTGCCCTGGCCCAGTGCGAGCGCTTCTTCGCCAACCACCCGCACATTGCGCGCAAGGTGGCCGATGACACTGCGGGAAGCGTGCAGGCGGTGATCAACGCCGGCGACCGTTCGCGAGCAGCCATAGCAGGCAGCGAGGCGGCCGAACTCTATGGCGGTTCGATCCTGCTGGAACATATCGAAGACTTTCGCAACAACTTCACGCGCTTCGCCCTGCTGTCGTCCGCGGTGAAAGTACATGCCGACAACACGACCTCGACGATTGCACTGACGATTCCGAACCGGCCCGGGTCGCTTTATCACGCGCTGGCGCCGTTCGCCAACTCTCAAATCGATTTACTAAGCCTGGTAAGCCGTCCGATCAAGGGCACGCCTTGGCAGTACCGGTTCTTCCTCGATGTCGCGGCCTCCAAGCAAAAGCTGGAAGCCTGCGTGGTCGGGCCATTGCACGCAATGAATGCGGAGTTACGGTATCTCGGGTCCTGCAACACCAGCCGGGAACTGCACAAATAAGGGAGCGAGTCATCATGTTGGTCAGCATGCGGAATACGGCAACGCGCGAGGATGTCCTGCGAGTTGTCTCCACCCTCCAGAATCGCGGCATTCAGGCCCATGTTGTGCGGGAAGCGAGCCGCATCGTGGTGGTGACGAACCAGTCCAAAATCGATGGTAACGATGACAAATCTCTGCGCCTGCTGCCGGCGGTGGACTCTCTCATCAACGTCACTCATCGTTTCAAACTCGCTTCGATACAATCGCGGAAGCAGCGGACCATTGTCAGGGCCGGCGACGTCGAAATCGGCGGCGAGACGGCGGTCGTGATTGCCGGGCCGTGTTCGGTGGAATCGCGCGAACAGTTGATGGCCGCGGCCCGCGGAGTGCGGGACGGCGGCGCCACCATGCTGCGTGGAGGCGCGTACAAGCCCCGCACATCGCCTTACGAGTTCCAGGGACTGGGAGTGAAGGGCCTGAAGCTGCTGGCCGAAGCCCGCGAGGAAACCGGCCTGCCGATCGTGACCGAAGTGATGAGCACCGACGACGTCGAGATCGTCTGCGAGTACGCCGATGTGTTGCAGGTGGGCGCGCGGAACATGCAGAACTTCGCCCTGCTTCGCCGGCTTGCGACGGTGGACAAGCCCGTGTTGCTCAAGCGCAATCCGGCGGCCAGCGTCGAGGAATGGCTGCTGGCGGCCGAATATCTGCTGGCGGGCGGGAATTCCAACGTGATCCTGTGCGAACGCGGCATCAAAGGCTCCGGCGCCGAGACGCGCAATACGTTCGACATCGGCGCGGTCGCACTGGCCAGGCAGCTTACGCATCTTCCAGTTCTGGCCGATCCTTCGCACGCGACCGGCAGACGCGATCTGGTTCCAGCCCTCTCGCGAGCCGCACTGGCCGCCGGGGCCGATGGACTGCTGCTCGAAGTGCATCCGAATCCCGAAAATGCACTGTCCGATGGGGCGCAGTCTCTAAATGTCGCCGAGTTCGCAAAGCTAATGAGAGGGCTGGCCGAGCCGGTGCGCAGAGTGCAGGTGCGGGCGCCCGCGCCTCTCCGACACGTATCACAGCGGCGTGAGATCATGCATGCAAATCAGTAAGATCGCGATTGTTGGCTGCGGGCTGATTGGCGGATCGCTCGGCTCCGCTCTGCGGACCTCGGGATTTCGCGGCGGAATCACCGGCAGCGACACGCCGGAAGTCTTGGAGAAGGCAGTCCGGCTGGGAGCGATAGATTTCGCGGCGCCGGCAATCGAGAGTGCAGTCCAAGATGCTGACGTGGTCGTGCTGGCGACCCCGATTTCTTCGATTCTTGCACTGTTGCCGGTGGTCGCCAAACATGCTCCCGCACATGCGCTTGTCACCGACACCGGCAGTACCAAGGTCGAGATTGTGGCCAAAGCCAAGAGCGTGTTCTCCGCCCCAGCAACTGCAACCGCGGCAGTTGCCGGGGACTCCGCCGGAGCGTCAGCGCATCGGCGATTCCTGCCCGGACACCCGATTTCGGGTAAGGAACGCTCCGGCATCGAGCAAGCCGATCCCTACCTCTTTCGCGGGGCAAAATGGGTGTTCACGCCCATTGAATCGCAGTCGGACCCGCCGCCGTCTTCTCCCTGCACTTCCCTGCACACCGGCTGGATGGAATTGATCCGCAAGATTGGGGCCTCGCCCGTCTGCATGACGCCCGAAGAGCACGACTTGGTGCTCGCCTTCACCAGTCATTTGCCGCAGCTATTGTCCATCGCGCTGGCCAACACCGTGCTTGGCGAACTCAGACTGGATGCCGGCGATGGCAGCTACAGCCGCGTTCCCTACGGCGGCGGCTTGCGCGATATGACGCGCTTGGCCAAGAGCGATCCCCTCGTCTGGCGCGACATTCTCGCGACAAACGGCAACAACATCCGGCGAGCACTGGAGGAACTTCAGCGGCAAATCGGCAGCCTGAGTTCCGCCCTTTCCGAACAGCAACTCGACCAAATTGAGCAGTCGTTCCGCACGGCATCGCTGATCTCGAAGCTGTCCTGAATTACTTCCATTCGCGCGGGAGCGAGCTGCTCCTCCGATCGGCTCGTCACCTCCGTTATGTTGCGAACCGGATAGAATGCATTACGCTACCTGCACCGGAATGAGCCGGTCGCGCGGAGGTGTGTGTGACGACAAAGATCACGAAAGAACAAATACAGGCTGCTGTGCGCCAATACTTTGCAGCCATGGCCGACAAGAGAACCGGTGAGTTGGTGAAGATGTACTCATACGATGCGATGTCGTTTAGCCCGTATTCGCAACGCGCCGAGTTGGGACGTGTGGCAGCAGCCCGCAGAGAACGCGAGTACTTCAAACCGGACGCCAGTTTTCGCGCCGAGATCACCTCGCCGATCGAAGTGCATATTCTCGCCGACAATGTGGCCGTGGCCGTCCACACCTTCCGCTCTTATGCCAAGAACCTGGAGGAACCCATCTTAGGGAAAAAATTCAACCGGACCTTGATTGACGGCCGCGGAACGCATGTATTCGTTCTCGATTCCGAGGGCAAGCTCATCCTGGCGCACCAATACCTCTCCGACATCTGCCGCACCCCCCCTTGAACCTGTGTCATAAATCCGGCGAGAGGCCGGGTGGACCGGTTTCGCATCCCATGAAGCCCGGCTCCGGGATACACCGATTCGAAAATCGCTCTAACCGGCCAAGCTCATCCTGCAACATTACTTGGGTAACAGGTTCATCCCGCGACATTACATCCCGCAACATTACTTGGGTAATTTGACGACTGCGCGAGATGATATAGGATTCGCCCTGAACCTATCGGCCCCAGTAGAGTCCCTGCGCGATAAGTAAGAAAGACCATCGTGAAACAAATAGTTGCAGCTATTTGCCGATACTTTGAAGCAACCGCCGAAAAAAGAGCCAGCGAACTGGTGAAGACGTACGCTTACGATTGCATCACTCCCGAAGAGCACGATGCGGTGCTCGCGTTCACCAGCCGCCTGCCGCAGGCGCTGTCGATTGCGTTGGCCAACACCGCGCTCGACACAATGCGGCTCGATGAGAGCGGCGGGAACTGCAACCGGGTTCCATGCGGCAACCCGCCGGAGATGACGCGCCTGGCGCCGAACGATCCCGCGATTTGGCGGGAGATTCTCGCCACCAACGGCGAAAACGTCCGGCGAACGCTGGCAGCGCTGCAGTGGCAAATCGGCAGTCTCGATTCACCCCCCTCCGAACAGCAAATCGAGCAGATTCAACAGTCGTTCCAGACGTCGCTGATCTCGAAACTGGCCTGAATTACTTCCCATTCGCCCACCGATGTCGCAGCCAACCGCGTGCCGACGCGGGAGGTGAGCTGCTTCTCCGAATCGGTTCGCCACCTCCGTGATATTGCAAACCGCATAGAATGTATTACGCTTCTTTGCACCGGATTGAGCCGGTCGCTGCGGAGGTGCGTGTGACGACAAAAATCACGGCAGAACAAGTACAGGCGGCCGTACGCCGTTACTTTGCATTGATGGCCGACAAAAAGCCCGGTGAGTTGGTGAAGATGTACGAATATAAGGCCACGACGTTCAATCCATTTTCTCCACGCCCCGAGTTGGGGCAGGTAGCGGCAGCCCGTTTGGAGCGCGAGTACTACAAACCCCTTACGCACTTCCACTCGGAAATTACATCCCCCATCGAAGTGCAGTTCCTGGCGGATAATGTGGCCGTAGCCGTCCACACCTACCGATCGTATGCCAAGAACCTGGAAGATCCGATCCGAGGGAAACGGTTCAACCGGAGCGTACTCGACGGCCGCGGAACGCATGTATTCGTTCTCGATTCCGAGGGCAAGCTTATCCTGGCGCACCAACACCTGTCCGACATCTGCCGCACCGCCCTTGAACCAGCGTCATGACTCCGGCGGGCCTGAAATACTCCAATCCCCTCGCATGGCGCAGGCAGTTACTTCCGTAATGTTACAGATTGCCGGCAATGGGTTACGCTTTCTCCCCCAAGGTAATACAGACGGTCGCGGAGGCGCCTATGTCCCAAAAGATCACGGTGGAGCAAGTGCAGGCGGCGGTGCGCCAGTACTTAATAGCCATGGCGGAGAAGAAACCCGGCGAGTTGCCGGCGATGTACGCTTACGACGCGCTGTCTTTCAATGCGTTCACGACGCGTCCAGAGCTGGGGCGCGTCTCCGCTGCCCGCAGGGAACGCGAGTATTTCAAGCCCGGCACGAGCTACACCGCTGAGATCACTTCGCCCATTGAAGTAAAGCTCTTGGCCGACAATGTGGCTTTGGCCGTTTACACTTACCGCTCCTACGGCAGGAACCTGGTAGAGCCGATCCTGGGCAAGAGATACAATCGAGCGGTCGCCGATGGCCGTGGAACCGACGTGTTTACGCTCGATGAGTACGGCAAACTTGTCTTGGCTCACCAGCACCTGTCGGACATTTGCCGCGCTCCGCTTGAGCCGGTGTCATAAATCCGGCAAGACGCAATAGAAACGGGCGTCTCTCGACGCCCGTGTAACGCGATCACGGCAGACCGGTCAGAACTGAACGCGCTTCTTTTCGAAAGCCTCAATATCCGCCTCGTGTTGCAGGGTCAGGCTGATGTCATCCAACCCGTGCAGCAGGCAATGGCGTTTGAAGGGGTCGATTGAGAACGCGGCGCGAAAGCCTTGATCGTCGGAAACCGTCTGGTTTTCCAGATCGACGGTCAATTGGTGACCGGGTTTTTCCTGCGCCCGGCGCGCCAGCTCGGCGACCTGCTCCTCGCTGAGAATCACCGTCAGCATCCCGTTCTTGGCGCAATTGTTGAAAAAGATGTCGGCGAATGACGGCGCAATTACGACGCGGATACCGAAATCGGAGAGCGCCCACGGCGCGTGCTCGCGAGAAGATCCGCAACCGAAATTCCGTCCTCCGATCAAGATGCTGCCCTTGCGGAATACGGGGTGATTGAGCACAAACGAGGGCTCTTCGCTGCCGTCGGGCCGGAAGCGCCAGTCATAAAACAGGAAGTCGCCGTAACCCGTGCGCTCGATGCGCTTGAGGAACTGCTTGGGAATGATCTGGTCGGTATCGATGTTGATCTTGTGCATCGGCACCGTGATTCCTTTGTGTACACGCAACGGTTTCATTTTTCCTGATCCTTGAATTGCCAGGCGCGAACGTCGGTGAAGTGCCCGGCGACGGCGGCGGCGGCGGCCATTGCCGGACTGACGAGGTGCGTGCGGCCGCCCTTGCCCTGGCGTCCTTCGAAGTTGCGGTTGCTGGTGGCAGCGCAGCGCTGGCCCGACTGCAAGATGTCGGGGTTCATCCCCAGACACATCGAGCAGCCCGATTCGCGCCACTCCGCTCCCGCTTCCAGGAAGATGCGATGCAGCCCTTCCTGCTCGGCGGCGGCCTTCACCGCCTGCGATCCGGGAACGATCATGGCGTGGACCTTCGGGTGAATCTTGTAGCCGCGCAGAACGCGGGCGGCGGCGCGAAGGTCGTCAAGGCGTCCGTTGGTGCAGGAGCCGATGAAGACACGGTCGATGGCGATGTCGGTGAGTTGCGTCCCGGGCTTCAGCGCCATATAGCTGAGCGCACGCTCAAGAGCGCTCCTCTCCGCATCGCTGGCGGCGTCCTGGGGATTCGGTACGCGTCCGGTGATGGGCGAGACCATTCCCGGGTTTGTGCCCCAGGTGACGTACGGTGTCAACTCCGAGCCATTGAGCGAAACTTCCTTATCGAACCTGGCGCCCTCGTCCGTGGCCAGCGTGCGCCAGTAGGCCACAGACTTATCCCAGCCGGCGCCCTTGGGCGCAGCCCTGCGGCCCTTGACATAGGCGAACGTAGTCTCGTCGGGTGCCACCATTCCGGCCCGCGCGCCGCTTTCGATGCTCAGGTTGCACAACGTCATACGGCCTTCCATGGAGAGCGCGCGGACTGCCTCGCCGGCATATTCGATGACGTGGCCGGCGCCTCCATCGGTGCCGATTTTGCCGATGATGGCCAGCGCGAGGTCCTTGGCCGTAACGCCTTCGGGCAGCCTGCCATCGACGCGCACGCGCATGGCCTTGGGCCGGTGCTGTTGCAGGCACTGCGTGGCCAGCACGTGTTCCACTTCCGAGGTTCCGATGCCGATCGCCAGCGCGCCGAAGGCTCCGTGCGTGCTGGTGTGACTGTCGCCGCAGACAATCGTCTTGCCGGGCTGGGTGTAACCAAGCTCCGGCCCGATGACGTGCACAATGCCCTGTTCAACCGTACCGACATCGAACAACTCGATGCCGAACGCGGCGCAATTTGCGCGCAGAGCTTCCACCTGCTGCTTGGCGACCAGGTCGGTAATCCGGAAGCGGTCGGCGGTCGTGGTGGGAATGTTGTGATCCACCGTGGCAACCGTGAGATCGGTGCGGCGCACCTTGCGGCCGGCGATGCGCAGACCCTCAAAGGCCTGCGGAGACGTAACCTCATGCACCAGGTGCAGATCAATAAACAGGAGAGCCGGCTCGCCTTCGGCGTGGCGGACGACGTGGCTGTCCCAAAGTTTTTCAAACAGAGTGCGTGGTTGTGACATTTTCTCTTACCGCGTAAATTCTCTTACAGCGTAAATTTTATTACACCGCGTGATAGGCAAGGTGCTGGCTGAGCAAATCCGTCAGCGCCCGCTCGATTTCGTCGCCGACCTCGCGCGTCGTGGCTACCGTCTTGCGCTTCTCGCTCCGCAAGTCGGCGGTCACGCAACCCTTCTCCAGCGTGCGCGCGATTGCGGCCTCAACGTCATCGGCGTCGCGATGCAGACCGGCGGCGAAGCGCAACAGCATGGCGGCCGAGGCAATCGCTCCGATGGGATTGGCGATGTTTTTCCCCGCGATATCGGGCGCGGAGCCATGGATCGGTTCGAAAAGACCAACTTTGCCGCCGATGCTGGCCGAACCCAGCATGCCCAGCGAACCGCTCAGAACCGCCGATTCGTCGGAAAGCACGTCGCCGAACAAGTTCTCCGTGACCACCACGTCAAAGCGCGACGGGGTCGAGATCAACTGCATGGCGAAAGAGTCGACGTATGCGTGATCGAGCCTCACGTCCGGATATTCCCGCGCCAGATCGGTGAGCACCTGCCGCCAGAGGCGTGACGTTTCCAGCACGTTGGCCTTATCCACGGAGGTGACGTGGTGGCACCGATGACGAGCCTGCTCGAAGGCGATCCGGGCTACGCGCTCAATCTCCTGCGGGGAATACCGCATGGTGTCGTAAGCGCCGTGCTCGTCGCGTCCGCGGGGCTGGCCGAAATAGAGGCCGCCGAGCAGTTCGCGCACGATCAGCACATTGGCTCCGCGCAAGACCTCGGCGCGAATGGGAGAGCAGTCGGCGACCGCTTCGTAAGCTATCGCCGGACGCAGATTGGCAAAAACGCCGAGCGCCTTACGCAGGCCGAGGATGCCCGCCTCAGGACGCCGTTCAGCCGGCAAAGCGTCGTATTGCGGGCCGCCCACGGCGCCCAGAAGCACGGCGTCGCTTTCGCGGCATCCGTCGAGGGTGCGTTGTGGAAGCGGCTGTTCCGCGGCGTCGATCGCCGCGCCACCGATCAGGTATTCGCGAAATTCAAACTCGTAACCGTTTACCTCGGAGACCGCGCGGAGCACCCGCACGGCTTCGCGAGTCACTTCAGGCCCAACTCCGTCGCCGGGCAGAACAGCTATCTTCAGATTCATTGCATAAACGCCGTCGAGCGGCTCCCTTCGTTCGACATTGCCGGCTTCTCCGTCAGCAGCGAAAGCAGATCCTGATCGTAAATCTTTTTCTTGCGGTCTGCCAACTGCGTGAAGCGCTCGTAAGCCGATTGCAACTCCTGCTTGGTCAACGGGAAGCCCAACTCTTCGTAGCGCATCAGCAGCGCGTGCCTGCCGGAGTGCTTGCCCAGCACCAGATGATTGGCGGGAACCCCGACCGACTCCGGTGTCATGATCTCATAACAGAGAGGATTGCTGATAACGCCATGCTGGTGAATGCCTGCTTCGTGAGCGAACGCGTTGCGTCCGACGATGGCCTTGTTCGGCTGCACCTGGAAACCGATAACCTCGGAAAGCATGCGGCTGGCGGAATAGATTTCGCTGCGCTTTACGCCGCTCTCGAAGGGCAGGCGGTCGTTGCGCACGTGCATGGACATGACAACTTCTTCCAGGGCGGCATTGCCGGCGCGCTCGCCGATGCCGTTCACGGTGCACTCGACCTGGCGGGCGCCAGCCTCTATGCCGGCCAGCGAGTTGGCCACGGCCAATCCAAGGTCGTTGTGGCAATGCACGGAAATCACCGCGTTCTCGACACCTTTAACTCTCGACCTGATGGCGCGGATCAGTTCGCCGAAGTCGCCCGGAGTTGCGTAGCCCACCGTGTCGGGAATGTTCAGCGTGGTCGCGCCGGCCTCGATGGCGACTTCCAGCACTTTGCAGAGAAACTCCACTTCCGACCGGGTCGCGTCCTCCGGCGAGAATTCCACATCCTGGCACAAGGAACGCGCATATTGAACGCACTCGCCAACCTGCCGCAGGGCGTCTTCGCGCGTGATCTTCAACTTGCAGGCAAGATGAATATCGGAAGTGGCAAGAAAGGCGTGAATGCGCGGTTGACGCGCGTCGCGCAGGGCATTCCATGCCAGCGAAATATCTTCACGCCGGCAGCGCGCCAGCGCGGCGACAGACGCACTTCTCATTTCGCGTGAAACCCGCTGAACCGCTTCGAAGTCGCCGGTCGAGGCGATGGGAAAACCAGCTTCGATGATATCGACGCCGAGATCTTCCAGCTTATGAGCAAGACGCAGCTTCTCATTCACGGTCATGCTGCATCCCGGAGCCTGCTCGCCATCACGCAAGGACGTGTCGAAAATCAGTACGCGTTCATTAGTCACGGTCGAGTCCCTCCCCCATTGGGTGTGTCTGATTTTTCTACCTTGCGCGGTTTCGGGCTAATTAGTCAAACTTATTATTATTCCATTACCATTAGTAGGTGTGATTTAATAAGGTTTTCGTGAACAGTCCCGGGCGGCGGGTGATACGACAAGAATCGCTCGGGCGAAAGGTGATGCATGGATCTTTTCCAGTTGGAGACATTTCTTGCGGTAGTTGAAGAGAAAGGCTTTTCGCGCGCCGCCGGACGGCTGCACAGGACGCAGTCGGCGGTGAGCCAAACCATCAGCAAGCTGGAAGACGAGATCGGCGAGACCCTCTTCGAGCGCTCGTCGCGTGACGGCGCCGTAACCGATGCCGGAGCGCTGTTGCTGAAGTATGCCGAGGAGCTGCTGAACCTGCGTGGCCGGGCGCGCGATGCCCTGCGGGAACTAAGGGAATTGCAACATGGCAAGGTGAGCATTGCCGCCAACGAGTTCACGGTGTTGTACCTGCTGGTTGCGCTGCATCGTTTCCGCCGCCTTCATCCGACCATTCATATCGAAGTGCAACGCTCTCTCGCCGCCGACGTCGCCCGCTCGGTCGTGAACCACCACGTTGAGCTCGGCATGCTGTCGTTCCGTCCGGATGACGAACAGCTCAACTCCATCATCGTTTATGTCGATGAGATAGCTTTTGTCGTTTATCCGGGTCATCCGCTTGCGACCTCGCAGGAGGTCAGCATCCGCGAGCTTGGCGCCGAGTTTTTCGTCGCTCACAATGTGCGCTCGCCCTATCGCGAAAAGGTTCTTCAGGCTTTCGCCAAGCACAAGACGGCCCTGCACATGCCGGTCGAGCTGCCGAATATCGAGGCCATCAAGCAGTTTGTCGCCATGGGAAACGGAGTCGCGCTGCTGCCGCGGATCGCCGTCGAAGCCGAGATCAATCGCGGCGAGCTGGTGCAAATACCAGTAAAAGAATTACAGATGGAGCGCAAGGTGCGACTCGTATATCGGCGCGGGGCCAGCCTGTCGCACGCGGCACGCGCCTTCATGAAGGTGTTGGAATTGATGGCGGCGCAACAGAACGGGCCATACCTCTTCCAGAAGGAACGAGGCTAGGCGAATCTCTTCAGAGGCTCTAGGAGCGACTGGCGGCAGCCGCGGATTGGCTCGCGACCGCCTGATAAACGTCCAGGATGCTGCGCACGGAGGTTTGCCACGAGTAGCGCCGGACTCTATCCCGCCCTGCGGCTTTCATTCTTTCGCGCAGAGACTGATCGAGCAGCACGCGATACAGCGCGCGGCTTATCTCGAAGACGTTTTCCGGGTTGACGAGCACGGCGGCGTTGCCCAGCACCTCCGGAACCGCCGTCACGTTGGAGGCCACTACGGGTGTGTCATGCGCCATGGCCTCCAGCGGCGGCAGCCCGAAACCTTCGTAGAGCGACGGGAAGACGAAGATCTTTGCCAAGTCGTAGAAGATGCGCAGCACGTCGACCGGCACGAAGCCGAGAAAGCGCACGTCGAATTGCACGGCGCTTTTGATCACCGCCCTCCGCAGGTCGGGATGCTTGGAGACCTGATCGCCGATGATGACCAGCTTGAGATCGGGAACGTAATCATTTTTGGCCAGTTCCGATTTCAGAGCCGAAAACGCTTCGATGATGCGCACAATGTTCTTGTGCGGACTGATTCGCCCGGCGTACAGAATAAAGGGGTAGTTCACCTGGTAACGCTCGGCGATCATGGCACGATCGTCCGATGTCGCGTGCCCGAGAAGGAAGCGGTCGTCGAGCGCGTTGTAAACGACCTCGATCTTGTCGGGCGGCACATCGAAAAGCCGCGTCAAATCCTGCTTGGTGAAATTGGAAACCGCGAAGATCTTCGCCGCTCCGTGCAGCATGCGCCGGGTCAGGTGGAAGCGCACCGTACGCGTGAAACTGGACTGAGAATTGTTGCGGTACATGTAGTCGAGCAGATCGTGAACGGTGACGACATAGGGACAGCCGGGCATGCGCGGCCGCCAGAACATCTGCGGAAAGTGGATCAGATCGCATTGGAAGCCACGCACCGTGCGGCGGAAATCAAAATAACCACTCGTATTGCCGTCGTGGCCCTCAAAGGGAACGCAATGAAAATTGGGCGGCAATTCGCCGACTTCGTTGAGCCGCTCGACCATGCCGATCAGGAAGTATTCGTTGACGTGATCCATCCGCGCGAGGTTGCGGACCACGTTGCGGGTGTACGTAGCCACGCCATAATCACTCATCTGCCGGATGTCGATTGCGATCCTCACGACGGAATTTCCCTTCAGGAGTGCTGAGCCGCCGGTTCAGCCGGAAATCGAAGGATGTGGTTCCCTGGCCGCCGCGTGGTTGGCGTGGCCCAAGGCATGACCAGCAATCTGAAGCTGCTCCTCGATTTTCGTGTTCAGATTCGTCCTGGCGAATTCAGCGGCCACCCGGATGGCGTTCTTGATCGCCAGGCTGTTCGATGAACCATGGCTGACGATCGCCACGCCCTTAATGCCGAGCAGCGGCGCGCCACCGTACTCTGAGTAGTCGAGCCGCTTCTTGAAGTCCTGGAAGGCCCGCCGCGCCAGCAGGTATCCCATCTGGCGAGTGATTGTTGCCTGCAGCGACTCTTTCAGCATGGCGCGAACCGTGTCGACCAGCCCTTCGGATATTTTCAGCGCCACGTTACCGACGAACCCGTCACAGACAATGACGTCGACGTTGCCGTTGTAAAGGTCCCGTCCCTCGACGTTGCCAACGAAGTTCATGCGCATGGTCTTCAGCATCTTGAAGGTCTCGTGCGTGAGTTCGTTGCCCTTGGATTCCTCTTCTCCAATCGAGAGCAAGCCGACCCGTGGGCAATCTGCCTTGGGGAAGCGTCCGGCGAACATGGTGCGGAAGTAGATCTCGCCCATGATCGCGAACTGCTGCAGGTTGTGGGGCTTGCAGTCAACGTTGGCGCCCACATCGAGCATGATCGAGGCGGTGCCTGCCGCCGTGGGAAAAACCGCGGCCAGTGCCGGACGGTCCACCCCGGGCAGAACTCCCAGCACAAGTTTGGCCGTAACCATTGCCGCGCCGGTGTTGCCCGCCGAAACGAATCCGGCGGCCCGGTTTTCACGCACCAGGCGCAGCCCAACCCGCATCGAAGAGTCGCGCTTCTGCTTGACGGCTTGCGCCGCCTTTTCCTGCATGCCGATTACTTCGCTGGCATGCACGGTCTCGATCGGCAATTGCAGGGCGGCCGGATGCACGGCCATCTCGGCGCGAATCACGTCTTCTTTGCCCACCAGCAGTACGCGGACACCGTAATGCCTGGCCGCCAGAATGGCGCCTTCAACCTCGGGCTTCGGAGCCCGGTCGGAGCCCATTGCATCGACCGCAATTGTTAAAAGTGAATCCATGCCACGGAACGTCAGCTTGCCTTCTCGACTTCCACAACTTCGCGGCCTTTATAGTACCCGCATTTTGGGCAGGCGCGATGCGGCATTTTTCGTTCGTGGCAATTGGGACATTCGGAAAGTGAATGTGCCGTCAGGTGATCATGCGAGCGGCGGATCGAAGTGCGGCGCTGGGAGTGTCTCCGCTTGGGATTTGCCATTTTCTTAAACCTTTCAGTGTTCCCGGCAGATTGTCGCGCCGGGATACGACATAAGTGCCGGATTAGAGCAATTTCACATTCGGTATGCCCTTAAAGTATCATCGCCGGGCTCTGAAGCCCGGCTACCTCGCGGGGATACCTTCCGCGATCTGGTCTAGTGTTGCCGGCCAAAATCGTGCGGCTCGCCGCCGCCTAGTGCAGGTGGCTCTTCAAATCGCGCAGAGCGTACCAGCGCGGCTCCTCCTGCTTTGGTTCGCAGGTGCAGCTTCCCTCGTTAAGGTTCTGGCCGCACCGTGGGCACAAACCTTTACAGTCGATCCGGCAAACCGTTTTAATGGGGACAGCCAACAAAACTTGTTCGCGAAGAACGTCTTCCAACTCCAGCCCTTCGCCTTCATAGTAGCCGATTTCGGTCTCGGCCTCGCTGATGGAGACCTCTTCCTTGCGCCGGTCGATGCCGAGTGGACGGTACAGCAGGTCAAACGAACGGCTTACCTCCTGTGGAACCGGCTCCAGACAGCGTGCACAGCTCACCTCGAAGCGGCCAGCCAACTCTCCAACCAGCCGGATGTCGGCGACATACTCGCGTCCGCCGCGGTGCTCGCGGATCAATTCAGCCCGACCGCGCACCTTCATGACGCCGAACTGCTGGAGCTCTCGCCCAAAATCAATAGTACCCGGCTGCAACTCCTCGGCAAAATCTTGACGCCGGAGTTCCAGATCTTGTGCGCGGATCAGCATGATGTCTATAACCGCATGAGGCGAAGAGAGTTGCAGGCTGAACTCGGAACGAGCGCACTTCCCGGAACCGCCGGATGCAATCCGCCGAAGAACCCACACCGGAGCCCTAAGCCACTCCCGGCTCCGCCCACCTTGCAACCGCCTTTAGAGGAAAAATTCCCTTCTGGCAAGATATAAGAATACCGGGGGCGCTTCGCGAGTGTCAACCACTCTGGTGGGCATTCCCGAGTCGTTCTGCCGCATAACGGGCCCGGGCGGCCACGGACGACTCGCCGGGCGCCCGGGTTGATCGCTGGATTGGTCGGTTAAGGGCTTATAGGTTAGTGCCGGTGGCGTCGTTGAAGCTGGCGCGAGCCTGGCCCACGGCGCGCTCGGTGGTGCTGCGTATGGATTCCACGCCGCGCTGCACGCGTTCCCGTCCCTGCTCGTAACTCTGTCGCGCTGAGTTGGCCACATCGCTGGCGCGTTCACTCAGGTTGTTGCGGGTTGCTTCTCCGCTCATGGGGGCAAACAGAATGCCCAGTCCGATTCCCAATCCAAGGCCAAACAGAAAACTCTTCATCAGGTGCCTCCTCGGTAAAAGTCGCCCAGATACACGCTTCCCAGCGCAGAAAAGTTGAACAACGGTGACGAGCTATGAGAATGCGAGGGCCCGCGCAAGGTTGGCCTCTACCCCAACACGCATAACCACGGCGCGTGTCGGGGACCTGGAGTGCGCGGCCCCAAATCCCGGTACTTAGACCAGTGGCCATCGGCCGACAGGCACACTCCAACCATCGCCGGCGCACTGTCAGGGAATGACTGAAAGGAAGCCTCAGGCGCGCACCTTCGTGCTCTGGCAACCTGGAGCAAGCGTGCCGCTTCGCTGATATGCTAGTCGCCATCATGATTGAGGGATTTGCGACTTGCGAAGGCTCGGCACGGTTCCGAAGCCGGTTTCCCGGCCTCGACCGGGCGGGCCATTTCCGGCGACTTCCAGCCGAACCGCAGCTCTCAATCTCCTCGATCGGCCTCGGCACTTACCTGGGCGAACCCGACGACGCTATGGACTCGAACTATCAAACGGCGATCTGGGTTGCGCTGCAAAATGGCATCAACCTGCTGGATACGGCAATCAACTACCGCCATCAGCGCTCGGAGCGAAACATCGGCACGGCATTGCGCGGCCTCATTGCCGCCGGCCTTGTGCAACGCGATGAAGCGGTGGTCTGCACCAAGGCCGGTTACCTGGCCTTCGACGGGGCGGTGCCGCCGGAGGCCGGCGAATACTTTACGCGCGAATACATCGACCCGGGCATCGTGCAGCGCGCGGAGCTTGTTGGCATGCACTGCATCGCGCCCGATTATCTGGAGGACCAGATCGAGCGTTCGCGCCGCAACCTGCGCCTGCAAACCATCGACGTGTTCTATCTTCACAACCCGGAATCGCAACTGTGCGAGGTGCCCTTGGACGAACTCTATGCGAGACTGGGCGCGGCATTCCAGCGGCTGGAGCGGCTCGTTTCCGAGCAGAGAATCCGGTTTTACGGCATCGCCTCATGGAATGCGTTCCGCGTGCCGCAAGGCGAGCGCGCTTTCGTCAGCATTGCCGAGTGCGTCAGGCTGGCGCGCGAGGCGGGTGGCGCGGCGCATCACTTCCGTTTCCTGCAACTGCCTTTCAACCTCGCCATGGCCGAGGCGCATGCGGCAGCCTTTCAGCCTTTTGAACACCGGATGTTGCCGGCGCTGGACGTGGCACGGCGGCACGGACTCGCCGTGGTCGGCAGCGCCTCGCTCTGCCAGGGAAAACTCGTGCAGCACCTGCCCTGCCAGTTGGCGGAGAAACTCGGCCTTGAGAGCGACGCGCAGCGCGCCCTACAGTTTGCCCGCTCGGCCCCGGGCATGTTGGCAGCGCTGGCGGGCATGTCGAAGCCCACGCACGTGAGGGAAAACATCCGCACCGCGAGCCAGCCTCCGATGCCGGACCATGAGTGGTTGAAATTATTCAACGGATGTAAGTAGGCGCGCGCTTCGTCACCCGCCGGCACTGCATGTGCCGGCTTGACGTTTCCACCCAAGAGAGCGCCGCTGAAGTTTATTGCGCGGCGGCCTTTTGGTGTTGTGCCGCGATCTGGGCCGCCGGACCCTTGGCGTCATCTTTGGCGATTTGCTCGTAGAGCTTGTTGGCTTCAGCGGGCTGCGTCGCCTGGTAGAGATCGGCCAGGCCGAGTTGCGCGGTGCTTTTGGGCACACTCAGTGTAGGGTGATCGATCAGGTCCTTGTAGACTGCGACAGCATCCGAATCTTTCTTCTCGTTGCGGTAGACGGAAGCCAGCGCGAGCTTGGCAAGCGACGACACTTCCGCATCGCGGGAGTTAGCAACGTCTTTCAGTTGCCCCTCGGCCACGGCGTAATTGCCAAGGTCCACTTCGCACAGAGCCGCAAAGTAGTGGGCCCACTGCCCGGCGCGCGTGGAACCGTATTCTGAGGAGATTCCATAGAACTGCTTCCTGGCGGCGAGCGCACGGTCGGCAACGCTGGAGAAGCTCACCATTTGATTTCCCTGGGACGGCGCCTCGGGTTGCACGGGGGCGTTATAAGTAACAAGGGCATCGCCAAGTTTTTGCGCAGCCGCCGCCTGGAGGTGGTCGCGATACCAGAAAATGCCAACGCCGACGGCCACCAGTACTGCCAGGGCCATCACACCGCTGATGATGGTTTTGCGGTGAGCGACTGTCCAATGGACGGCCCCTGCCGCCGTTTCTGCAAACTTATCCTGCTTCAGTTCTTGCCGGGTGTAGCGCACGGTTGGTCCTCGAGGCCCCAGGCAACACGGGTGCGCCTTTGGGGGTCTTTTCCAGGTCTTCTTCCCAGGTCTGCCGGTCTGACGTGGACGGGCCGGGAAACACTTGCCCAGGACCGTCACTTCCACCCCACCACGCGCAATGCGGTAGTGGGAACCCCGGCTGGTCGGAGATTTGAGTTTAGCAGTCGGGAGAAATGAGCGTCAAACCTGCTTCGCTCAAGTATTTGCGGCCTTGCTTCAGAGCCAGATTCCCAGCGCCGATTGCGCAATTTCCGGATGCGCCGTTCCGGCAGAAATTTATGGACTGCAGGCAGGCAACAACTACGGTTTCCCAAGGTAAAATCCCCTTATGCGAATCGCGGTGGGTGCCGATCACGCCGGTTACGAACTGAAAGAAAAACTCAAGTTCCACCTTGAGCGCCTGGGCCATGCCGTCGACGACTGCGGCACGGACTCCAGCGACTCCTGCGACTACCCGGACTTTGCTCACGCGGTCGCCTGCCGCGTCGCCTCCGGCGCGGCGCAGCGCGGCGTTCTCGTCTGTGGCAGCGGCATTGGGATGGCGATAGCCGCCAACAAGACTCCGGGGATTCGCGCCGCCAACATCACCAGCGAATACGAGGCGCGGATGTCACGGGAGCATAACGACCTCAACGTGCTGACCATGGGCGCGCGCATTCTTACTGAAGAGCAGGCCGTGTTGATCGTCGATGTCTGGCTGCATACGCCCTTCGCGGGCGGCCGGCACCAGCAGCGGCTCGAGAAACTGGCCGGGTTGGAAACGCCAAAGCCGTTCGAGGAAACACCCGAAGCCGTGTAACAGGCGACCACGTTCGCATCCGTGGAGAAAAGATCATGCCATCCATGCGCTGCCGTCCTCTAGTAGCTGTTCTTGCGGCTGCACTTGCCCTGCTCGTTGCCGGCTCGGGGTTTCTCGTCGCGCAGCAGGCTGCGGCTTCCCGGCAAACCGTCAGCCTGGCGACCGCCACGCCCGGGGGCGGCTTCCCGGTTTACGGCGAAGCTTTTGCCGCAACTGTGAACGAGTTTGCCCCTTCGCTCGAGGTGCGATGCCGCAACACCAAGGGCAGCACCGAAAACGTTCCCCTGCTGAAAGCCGGGCAGGTCGATATCGCGTTGGTGCAGGGCGAGGTGGTTCAAGAGGCCCTGACCGGTGACGACCGCCAGCCCAGCGGGCTCAAGATCATAACGGCCATGTATTCCGCCGCTGGGATGTTCGTCGTGCGTGCCGACAGCCCTTATCACACCATCCGCGATCTCGTTGGCAAGCCAGTCGCGTTCGGGGCGAGTGGGTCAGGGCTGGTGATCCTTTCGCGCTACGTGCTAGACGGCATCGGCCTCGACCAGGATCGCGACTTCAAGGCCATCTACCTTGACCGGGCCGGTGACGGCCCAGCGATGGTTGCGGATGGGCGCGCGGCGGCCCTGTGGGGCGGCGGACTGGGCTGGCCGGGATTCCTGGCGGTCGCCAAGTCGCAACCCGGTGCTCGTTTCATCGCTCCCGACGCGCGGGAGATGGCGAGCATTTTGGTGAAACATCCCTTTCTGCGGCGATTGACGGTCCCCGCCGGGAGCTTTCCCGGGCAGGGCGCGGCCATCGAGTCGGTAGGTTCCTGGAGCTTTGTGCTGGCGCGGCCCGACCTGCCGGACGAGATTGCCTACCTCATTGCTCGTGCCCTGCATCGCGGCGAAGCGGCAATGGCGGGCCGTCTGCCACAGGCCGGGGAGACAACCAGCGCCCATACGGTTGCCGCGGCTCCGAGCCGTGAGTCAATCCACCCGGGCGTATTGCGCTACCTCCGTGAGATCGGGTTGCTGAAGTAGCTCCGGGCGCCTGCGGAATTGACCTCGCGTCCGCGAGCGGACTTGCTTGGCTACACCCCGCCGAAGGGGTAAAGTAGGTATTCCGATGAAGGAGTCTGCCCTCATGAACGACCCGATGTCGCGCCAACTGAGTGAAGTCGATCCCGAGATTGCGCAAGCGATCGCTAACGAAGAAGCCCGCCAGCACGAAGGCCTGGAGCTGATTGCTTCGGAGAACTTTGTCAGCGAAGCCGTGCTGGAAGCGGCGGGTTCGGTTTTCACCAATAAATACGCCGAGGGATACCCCGGGAAGCGCTACTACGGAGGCTGCGAGTTCACCGACGTGGTCGAGAATCTCGCCCGCGAACGCGCCAAGCAGCTATTCGGCGCCGAGTATGCCAACGTGCAACCGCACTCGGGTTCCTCGGCCAACATGGAGGCCTATGCCGCGGTGGTGCAGCCGGGCGACACCGTAATGGGGCTCGACCTCGCCCACGGCGGCCACCTGACGCACGGCCACAAGCTCAGCTTCTCGGGCAAGACCTACCACATCGTCTCCTACGGGGTCTCGCGCGAGACCGAGACCATCGACTACGACGAGCTGCAAAAAATCGCCGAGCGCGAGCGGCCTAAGCTGATCATCGGCGGCGGGTCGGCCTACCCGCGCATCATCGATTTCGCCCGCATGCGGCAGATTGCCGATCAGGTCGGAGCCGTTTACCTGGTTGACATGGCGCACTTTGCCGGCCTGGTCGCCGGAGGCGTGCATCCCTCGCCTGTGCCGCACGCCCAGATCGTCACTTCGACCACGCACAAAACGCTGCGCGGCCCCCGCGCCGGGCTGATCCTGGCGAATGCAGCCATGGGAGCCAGTATCGACCGGAGCGTCTTCCCCGGCGCGCAGGGCGGACCGCTGGTGCACATCATTGCGGCCAAGGCCGTCTGCTTCAAGGAAGCGATGGAGCCCAATTTCAAGGCCTACGCCAAGCAGATCGTGGTGAACGCGCAGGTCATGGCCGAGACGCTGGCGGCCGAGGGATTCCGCATCATCTCCGGCGGAACCGACACGCACCTGATGCTGATCGACGTCTTCAGCAAGGGCATGTTCGGCAGCGAAGCCGAAAAGGCACTGGGCGAAGCCGGAATCACGGTGAACAAGAATGCGATCCCGTTTGACACCAACCCGCCGATGAAGCCAAGCGGCATCCGCGTCGGCACGCCGGCGCTCACCACGCGCGGCATGAAAGAAAAGGAAATGCGGCAGATCGGCCACTGGATTGCCAAAGCGCTCAACAACCGGACCAGCGCCGACATTCTGGGACGTATCCGACGCCAGGTTTACGAGATGGCCGAGGCTTTTCCGTTGTACTTGGAGCGCCGGCGGCGCCACGTCGCGGAGCTGGCAGTCAAGGCCTGACGATCGGAGGGTGTTGCAGAGCGGAGCCTTCCCCCGAGGGGGAGGGCTTTTTTGTCTGGCCTCTGACCTCAGGACAATTCCCAAATTATTGATGTAGCCGCTCGGCGAGATAAATCCAGAGGCGTCATCCCGAGCGCAGCGAGGGATCTGCTTTTGCGCACGCTGAAAGCAAAGCAGATCCCTCGGTCGCGCAAAACCGGCGCGACCTCGGGATGACACTGCACGAGTTCTTCAGCAGCCTGCTCAGCGTTGCATCTTCTTGCCGAACAAGGCTGCGCCGATTGCGCCCCCAATGCCGCTCAGGAAGACAAAGAGCAAGCCAAAGAGACACAGCGAGAAAGCAAACACGGCGGCCAATCCGCCGGGGGTGGAGACCATGTCGCCGAGGTTCTTCACCATCTGCTGCGCCGATGGATCGGAATTGACCGACAGGGCTTCTTTGAGCCGCTCCTGCATGGCGTCGCGCAGAGCCACGCGGTTCTCGGCGTTGAACATGCCGAAGACGCTCATGGCGGCGTTGAGCAGGAAGCCAAAGAAACCGGCCAACGCCCCGATGCGAAAGCCGCGGCGGGCGGGCACGGAGACATAAGGCATCCGGCGCTTGTAAAGCGTGATGGCGATTCCCCCGGCGGCCACCATGCACAGCGTAATAAAGGGCACGAACGGAACCAGGCTGCCAATTCCGGCGGCGAACCCGGCTGCCAGTGCGGAAAAGATCACGACGCGGCGCTCATATTTGGCTGATTGAGCGGCCTCGGTCTGGCTGAACACGGTGTTCGCGCGCTGCGCCGGGCTGGCTTCCGCCGCGGGCTGCTCATCGCCGGACGTGCCGGCCAGTGGTTGGGTGTCAGGCTCCTCGCGGGCGATGGCTACGCGTATTTGCGGGGCGCCGCAGTTGGGGCAGAAGGGTATCCCATCTTCCACCGTTGCGCCGCATTTTTTGCAGCTATGATCCACAGCAGCAAGTTAGCAGCCCACGCCGCTGGCGCGCAAGTTGGACCTCGCGGCATGGGGGTGCCTGCCCGGTTGCGCCCCATTGAGTTACACTCGGCCTGTCGGCCATGCGGAAATCCGGCCATGAGTGAACCCTCGCAATTCGCCTTCGACTTTCAGTCGCTTCCCGAGCGCCACATCTGGAAGGTCGGCGAACTCATCTCGACACTGCGCACGCGCCTGGAGCGCGAGTATACGGACGTCTGGGTCGAGGGCGAGATTTCCAACCTGCGTCCGGCCGGCTCCGGTCATCTCTACTTCACGCTCAACGATGGCGAGGCCCAGCTTCGCATCGTGATTTTTCGCATGCAGGCGCGCCTATTGCGCTTCAAGCCGGAGAACGGCTTGAGTGTAATCGCCCGCGGACGCCTCAGCATCTACGAAGGCCGGGGCGAGTTGCAGATGATTGGCGAGTTTCTTGAGCCGGTGGGAGTTGGCACCCTCCAGGTCGCCTTCGAGCAGCTCAAAAAGAAGCTCGCCGCCGAGGGCTTGTTCGACAGTGGGCGCAAAAAAACGATCCCCGTGCTGCCGCGTCGCATCGGCATCGTAACCTCGCCGCACGGGGCCGCCATTCAGGATATTCTCAACATCCTGCGCCGCCGTCACGAGTCGGTCGACGTGCTGATTTACCCCGCACAGGTACAGGGCGAGGCCGCGCCACGCGAGGTCGCGGCCGGGGTGCGCCACTTCAACCGCAGCCGGCAGGCTGATGTCATCATCATTGCCCGGGGCGGCGGGTCGGTCGAGGACCTGGCCGCATTCAACGACGAATCGCTGGCGCGCGCCATCGCCGAAAGCACTTTACCGGTGATCTCGGCCGTCGGCCACGAGACCGACTTCACGATTTGCGACTTCGTGGCCGATTTGCGGGCGCCGACACCCTCGGCCGCGGCGGAACTGGTCGTACGCTCCAAGCATGAATTGCAGGAGCGGCTTGCCGGTTTGCACACGCGTCTCGGACGCGGGGCTCGCTTCCAGTTGCTCACGGCGCGGCAGCGGCTCATGCTGCTGGCCCAGAGCATGGCCTTCGCCCGCATGCAGGAGCTCATCGCACGCCGTCAGCAGCGGGTTGACGAACTGGCTTTTCGCTTGGCGTCTGCTCAGCAAAAGCAGATACGCGCTTTCCACCGGCGTCTTGACGTTGCCGGCGCCCGGCTGCGGCACCAGGAGCTGCAAAACCGCTTGAGCGCCATGCGTCGCGAACTCGCGGTTCGAGTTACGGCGCTCGGTAATGCGATGCGCCATCTGATGGAGAATCGGACGGCGAAACTCCAGCACCTCGGAAGCCAGTTGCAGGCGCTCTCGCCGCTCGGCATTCTGGAGCGCGGCTACGCCCTGGTGTTTGACGAGCAGGGCAACCTGGTTACGCGCAGCGGGCAGCTTTCCCCCGGACAGCAGGTGCGCGGGCGCGTGGCCCGCGGAGGCTTTACGGCTCGCGTGGAGCAGGTTGAGCCGGAAGACGAAGAGTAGGGCTGCACTGCCGGTGAATGGAGCCCCGAACGCCAGACTACGACGACAATCAGCGCAGCGGCGTGTACGAGCCTTTTTCTCAAAGTATCTTGAACAGCGGCTCGCTGCTTCGTGTGCGGCCAGTCTCCAGGACTTTCTCGGCTAGCACCTCAGGAGCGTCTTCCGGCAGCAGGTGCGAAGCCTGGGGCACGAACACCGGCTCGGCGCAGTGTGGCAGAGAATCGCGCAGCAGGTATGGCAATAGCTTGCTGCGGAACGTCGGGTCCTGTTGTCCCCAGAGAATCTGCACTTTGGCCGGAAGCCCCCGGACTTGCGATGCCAGTTCCCGCATGACCGCAAGCTGCGAGTCGCGGCTATTGGGCTGGAACAGGCGCGCGAAAGCCAGCGGCGCCACCCGGTGATCGCTCCGCCGGAACGGAAAGCCATAGGCGTCGCGAACCGGCCGCTCCAGCGCCTTCGCCGCCGCCCACTGCAAGGCCGGAAAGGGCTTCAGCCTCCAGTACCGCAGCATGAATCCCACTCTGCTGCGAGCCGTGGCAGGCCAGAAGGGGAGCCGTTCAGGGACATCGGCCGCCCCGGGGTGTACCCAGGCATTGACCAGCACGATCCGGGTTACGTTCTCGGGAAAACGCATGGCGTAACGGAGCCCGATCACGCCGGCCATGCCGTGCAGTACCAAAGTCAGCTTTGGCAGCTTGAGTTCGGCGATGAGCTGGCTGAGGTTTTCCGTGTGCCGATCCAGCGTGTGGTATGCCGCGTCGCGTGGTTTGCTGGAGAGCCCGAACCCGACCAGGTCGGGGGCAATCACCCGGCGATGCCTGCGCGCTTCCGCGATCAGCTTGCGGAACAGAAACGACCACGTCAGATTGCCGTGCACAAGGACCAGGGGAGGTGCATGTTCCGGCCCCTCGTCCACAAAGCTCATCCGCTCGGGTAATCCGGCGGAACCCCCGGCCTGCGGCGGGCGCACTGCCGGGACGGCAAGGTGCACCGTTCGGGTGCGAAAGGGGTAAAGGGCTCGGATCGGATCGGGCAGTTTCGGCGGAAACGATTCGGTAATCATGCGTCTATTGGCATTCTACCTTGGATCGGCTGATGCCCCATGCTGGACTGAGTGCCTCGTCCGTACGGTCTCAGCCCCACCACGCGCAACCACAACGCGCGCGGGGGACCCCGATCGGCACCGGCTTTGCGTCTCCAGGGCCGACGTCCCAAGTTCGGATCAGGGTTATTTCCCCAAAGATAGACACGGCAGACTGCATTACAATGGGGTATAAGTACCGCAGCGCTGTCGGCAAATCGCATGCACCTGCTCACCAACATCACGGAACGCTTGCCGTCCTTGTCTGTTTGGTCGGTCGTCGACATCCTGTTGGTGGCTGCTCTTATCTACCAGTTTCTTTTGCTGATACGGGGCACGCGTGCAGCGCCCATGCTGGTCGGGGTCGGAGCCCTGGTGTTGACGTTTTACGTCGCCCACAAGACCGATTTGCGCACGCTCGACTGGCTGATCGGTACCCTGCTGCCCTACGGAATTTTCGCCCTGATTGTCGTGTTTGCGGGAGAGATTCGCCAGGTGCTGGCGCGCATCGGCCGCCGCCTTACTCTCAGCCGCTCGGTACAGGCCAGCGTCAGCGAGGTCTATGACGATATTATCCTGGCCGCAAACCTGTTCTCGCAGAACCAGACCGGAGCGTTGATCGTGATCGAGCGCGAGATCGGGTTGCGGACGTACATTGAAAGCGGTGTCCCGCTGGACGCACAGCTTTCCTACGATCTGCTGGCCACCATCTTCCGTCCCAGCGCGCCGCTGCACGACGGAGCGGTTATCGTGAAAAAAGACCGCATCGCCGCCGCCGCCTGCTTCCTTCCGCTGTCGATCAATCCGCTGCTCTCGACGCAACTCGGTACGCGGCACCGCGCGGGCATTGGCATCACGGAGGAAACCGATGCGATGTCCGTCATCGTTTCCGAGGAGACGGGCGGCATTAGCCTTGCGGTGGCCGGAAACATCGAACGCGAGTTGTCGCCGGAGCGCTTGCGGGAACGCATGAGCGAGTTGTTGCGGCACCTCGTCCGTCCCGGCGCGGCGCACGGCACCGAATCCGCCACTCCTGAACTCGACCAGCAATTCGAGCAGATCGGCCGCAATCCCGATAGCGGCCAGCCGGAGGTCGAAAAGTAAGATGCTCGACTTCGTCCGCCAGCTCTTCACCCGCCATTTCGGACTCAAAGTGCTTTCGCTTGCCGTCGCCATGCTGCTGTGGTGGACGGTTGCGCGTGAGCCTCAGGCGCAGGTGCTGATTAGCGTTCCGATCGAGTTCTACCAGGTCCCGAAAGCCTTGCAGTTCAGCTCCGAAGTCCCCCCGCATGTGCAAATCCGCGTACGCGGTCCCGCGCGCGTGCTGCGCGAGCTGGCGCAGTTGGATATCCATCCGGTGATCGATCTTTCCAGCGCAACTCAGGGGGAACACACGTATCCCATTCGCGCGAATTCCATCCGCATGCCCAAAGGCGCCGAGATCGAACAGATTATTCCGGCGCAGCTTCGCCTGAGCTTCGACCGGCCGGAACAGCGGGTTGTTCCGGTGCGTGCGCGAATCACCGGTTCGCTGGTTTCCGGATTCCGCATCGTGGCAACTACGGTTGTGCCGCCAACCGTGCAGGTCGACGGACCGAGCCTGCGCGTAGCGCTGATCGACAGCGCCATCACCGACCCGGTCGACGCCACCGGCGTAATCGGCAGCGCCACGTTTACCACCACTGTTTACACGACAGACCCATTGGTGAAGGTCAGCAACCCCTACCCCGTGCGAGTAACCGTCGTGACGCAGAAGTCACCATCCAATGGAGTTGAGTAATTGTCGCCAGGAACACGGGCATCATGAGACAACTGTTTGGAACCGACGGAATACGCGGTGTTGCCGGAGAGTATCCGCTCGACCAGCGTACTGTATTCGCCATCGGACGCGCGCTGGGCGCGCGTTTGCTGCGCCGCGACGGCGCCGGGCAAACCCGGGTGCTGATCGGCCGGGACACGCGCGAATCCAGCACCTGGATCGCCGGGACCCTGGCTGGCGGTCTTCGAGCAGCGGGAGCCGAATACGTGAATGCAGGCGTCATGACGACTCCCGGCGTGGCCTACCTGACGCGGGCGCGCAAATTCTCGGCGGGAATTGTTATCTCCGCGTCGCACAATCCCTGGATGGATAACGGCATCAAGCTCTTCGGCCGCGATGGCATGAAGCTGGCCGACGCCATCGAGCACGAAATCGAGCAGGAGATCTTCAGCCACCTCGACGATCTCACGGGAGACTTTGACTGTGGCTCGTCTCCCGCGCCGTTGCCCGAGGTCGCGGGTCTGCGCGAAAGCTACGTGCAATGGCTTGCCACCAACGTGGATGCCGCCAAGTTGCTCGGCTTTCGCGTGCTGATTGATTGCGCCAATGGCGCATCAGCGGCGGTTGCGCCAGAGCTGTTCCGCCAGTGCGGCGTCGAAGCCAGTTATCTGCATGTCTCGCCGGACGGACGCAATATTAATGCCGGCTGCGGCGCACTGCATCCCGAGCATGTTGCCGCCGAGGTGCGCGACTCCGCCGGCGCTTTCGACTGTGGAATCACCTTCGACGGAGACTGCGACCGGGCGCTGTTTTCCGACGAGCAAGGCAAAGTGGTCGACGGCGACGCCGTGATGCTGGTGGCGGCGCGCGACATGAAAGCCCGCGGCAGGCTCGCGCGCGACACCGTGGTCGCCACCACCATGTCAAACATGGGACTCGACAAGGCGCTGCGCAACTCCGGCATATGCATGCTGCGCGCCCAGGTTGGCGACAAGTACGTGTTGGAGGAAATGCTGCGCACCGGAGCCAGACTTGGCGGCGAACAGTCCGGCCACATTCTGTTTATGGATGGCGAGTCGACCACCGGCGATGGTCTGCTCACGGCGCTGCGCGTGCTTGAAGTGCTTGGCCGCTCGGGAAAAAAGCTGAGCGAATTGGTGGCCGACCTGAAAGTTTTCCCGCAGGTGATTCGTAATATCCGGGTGCGCGAGAAGGTTCCTTTCGGTAAAATGCCGAGCGTGGCCGGCGCCATCAGCGAGGCCGAGCGCGAGCTCGATGGCAATGGGCGCGTGGTCGTCCGCTACTCCGGCACCGAGAAGTTGGCGCGCGTCATGATCGAGGCCGAATCCGAGCCATTGATGCGGAAACATGCCGCGGCCATTTCCGACGCGCTGGAGCAGGCTATCGGCGATCGCCGGCAGACGAGCAGGGAATAATCCGGGATGACCTCCTTTTGAACGTCCTTGTACATCCCGCTGCCTCCAAGCCGCAGATTACCTCATTAACAATGTTGTGCTGATACCCTTGGCGTGAGCAGTCGCTAACGATGGAGGACGGCATGTTCGAACCAGCAATCGAGCAGCTCCTGACGGAACTGGAAGAGCTTGGCCGCGAAAATGACCAGCGCGTCAGCGAGCGGCGTTACAAGCTGTTGAACCTGGAGCGACCGACGGCGGAGTTGATCTGGTTGTTGCTCCAGTCGACCCGGCGGAGGAGCGTGCTCGAGATCGGCACCTCCAACGGCTACAGCACGATCTGGCTCGCCGAAGCCCTCCGGCGCACAGCGGACGCGCGCTTGGTCAGCATCGAACGCTTCCCCGAAAAGCTGGCGCAGGCGCGTCAGAACCTGACTCGCGCCGGATTGCTCTCGCCGGTCGAGCTGATCGAGGGCGACGCGACGGATATTGTCCGCTCGCTGCCTCCACATTTCGACTGCGTCTTCTTCGACGCCGACCGCGTCAGCGCACCCGCGCAACTGGAACTCCTGCTCCCCAAGTTGACCGGCGACGCTCTGCTGCTCGCCGACAACGTTCTCTCGCACCCGGAAGAGGTCGCCACATACCGGACGATGGTCGAGCGCCTGCCGGGATTCATCTGTACGGTCGCTCCGGTGGGCAAAGGCCTGCACATCGCCTGGCGTCGGGGGTAGCTAATCCATATCCCGCCAGTTCAGCCCCACTCCGATCTCCACCACCAGCGGAACCCGCAGCGCATGCACCTGTTCCATCTCGCGCTTCACCAGTTCGCGCAGGGCGTCCACTTCTGCCTCGGGGGTCTCGAAGACCAGCTCGTCGTGCACCTGCAACAGCATCCGCGAGCGTAGCTTGCGTTCGCGCAGTTCGTGGTCGATGCGGATCATCGCCAGCTTGATGAGGTCGGCCGCGGTTCCCTGTAACGGGGTATTGACGGCCGTGCGCTCGGCAAAGCCGCGCAGGTTGGCGTTTTTGCTGAGGATGTCGGGGATAGGCCGCACCCGCCCGAACAGCGTTTTTACCAGGCCATCGCGCCGCGCATCCGCGAGCGTCTTTTCGATGAACGCGGTTACTCCCTTGTATTTCTCGAAGTAGGCGTCGATGAAACGCTTGGCCTCTTTGGTATCGATGCCGAGCTGCTGCGAGAGTCCGAACGGCGAGAGTCCGTAGACGATGCCGAAGTTCACCGCCTTGGCGCGGCGGCGGTGTTCGGCGTCGATCATCAGCGGCGGCACGCCAAAGACCTGCGCCGCCGTGAGCGTGTGGATGTCGTCACCGCGCCGGTAGGCTTCGACCAGCAACGGATCTTCCGAGAAGTGCGCCAGCAGCCGCAACTCGATCTGCGAATAGTCGGCGGCCAGCAGCACGTTGCCGGGCTCGGCGATGAACGCCGCGCGAATCTCGCGGCCCAGTTCGGTGCGGATGGGAATGTTTTGCAGATTCGGGTTGTTGGAAGACAATCTTCCGGTTGCAGTCCCCACCTGGTTAAAGCTGGTGTGCAGACGGCTGGTTCCAGCCCGGCACAACACGGGCAACGCATCGACATAGGTCGACTTCAACTTCGAAAGCTGGCGGTAGTCCAGCACGAGCCGGGGCACCTCGTGCTCGGCGGCCAATGCTTCCAGCACATCTTGGGCGGTCGAAATCGTGCGTCCCTTGCCGTACTTAAGCGGCTTGGACAGGTTCAGCCGGTTGAACAGCACATCTCCAAGCTGCTTGGGCGAGTTGATGTTGAACTCGACGCCCGCCTTCTGGTAGATATCGCGCGCCTTGGCGTCGCAGTCGCGCGCCAGCCGCTGCGAAAGGCCGGCCAGCAATTCGCAGTCAAGCTTCACGCCGGCATCTTCCATGCGCCGCAGCACGGGGACCAGCGGCAAATCGATCTGCTCGTAAACTTCGGTGAGCCCCGCTTCTTCCACTTCCTTGCGCAGCAAGAGCAGGCGGCCGGTTACGTCCGCTGCCTCGGCGACTTCACCCGTCAGCCTGAGGCTCAGCTTGCGCAGCGCAATATCCTTCAGGGTGTGCGACGAGTAGGTCGGATCGAGCAGATAGGAATAGAGCATCAGGTCATGCCGCACTTCCTCCAGGGCAATATAATTCCGGTCTAAGGCATGAATAGCTGCCTTGTAGTCGTGGACCGCCAGCGGCACTCCTTCATGGACTTCGGCGGTCACTGCCGACCGCAGCTCTTCATCATTGAGCTGAACGATCATCGCGCGGCCGGGCTGTGCGGAAATGGCTATCCTTTGCGGTCTTTTCGCGGCGGCTTCGGCTACTCTTAGCCCGGCTGCAGCGATTCCTTGCGCGGCTGCGGTTTCCTGCGCTGATGCGAACAGCGGTGGCGGCTCTTCTTTTTCTTCCGCCTCCTCGGTCATTAGTGCAGCTTCTTCGGCCAGAGCAGCTTCTTCAACCTCTGTGGGAGCTGCCGCCTCAATGGCGATTGCCAATGCGCCTCCGTCGGGCACGGCGGCAAAAACAGATTCCACATCGTCGGCCGACTTCGCCTCACGGTAGTCGGTCTCGCCGATCTCGGTGCCTTCTTCCAGGAACTCCTTGACCAGCGAAGTGAATTCGAGTTCGGTGAACAATTGCCGCGCCGCGGGCACGTCAGGCGGCTGCGCTTTCATCGACTCGGGGTTGAACTCAACGGCCACATTGCGGTCGATGGTCACCAGTTTGCGGCTCAGCAACACGGCATCGCGATTGTGCAGCAGCGATTCGCGGTAGGTTTTGCGTTCAATCTCGCCGACATGCTCCAGCAGGTTGTCGAGCGAGCCGTAGCGCTGAATCAGCTCCACCGAGCCTTTGTCGCCGATGCCGGGAGCGCCCGGCACATTGTCGATGGAGTCGCCACGCAGTGCCATGACGTCGATGACGCGCTCGGGCGGAACGCCCAGGATCTCCTCGACCTTGGCATGATCGCAGATCAGGTTGTCCTTGGGCGGGTTCAGCACGCATACGCGCTCGTCCACCAGTTGAAGCATATCTTTGTCGCTGGAGACGACATACACCGCATAGGATTGCGCCGAGGCGAGCCGCGCCAGGGTGCCGATGACGTCATCGGCTTCGAAGCCGGCGGCTTCAAGGATCGGAATGCGATAGATCTCCAGCGCGCGGCGGATGTAGGGGACCTGCTGCGCCAGATCTTCCGGCATGGCCACGCGTTGCGCCTTGTAGCCGTCGTAGGCCACCTGCTTGTACTCGCCACTCTCGCGGTCATACTTGCGCAACGTGGGCATGCCGGCTGCCTGCTCGTCGCGAAAGGTCGGGGCGGCCACGTCGAAAACCGCCGCGATGTACTCGGGAGCGAAGTCCTTGCGCAGCTTGTTGAGCATGTTGACGAAGACGTAAGTTGCGCTGGTTGGAATGCCCGTTTTGGTCGACATGGGCCGCTGCCGCGCCATGGCGTGATAGGCGCGGAAGATGAAAGACATGGCGTCGATCAAAAAAACGCGGCCCTTGGCGTCTTCCGGAAGGGCGGCAACAGCTTTCGCCGGCTCTACCGGCTTGGACGCCTTCGAGGATGTTTTCTTCTGTGGCAAGCAAGAAATTCTAGCAGGAATCAGGGAGACGCGAAGCCCCGTTACCGCCGGGTCTTCGAACCGGCCCGCGGCAAAGCCTACGGCAAATACTTCTCCCGCAGAATCTTTACGTGGTGCAACTCATGTCCAGCGGCAAGAAAGGCCAGGCCGCGAACCGTAACGCTGTATTTGTTGGCGATGCCTTGGCGCAGCCAAGCCTGCTGAGGAAGGTTTTGGAAGAGCGCGATGGTGGACTGACGAACGGCACGATATTCGTCGATCAGACCGTTCAGCGCGCGCTCGTTGAAAGAGCCGGCAGCCACGTAGTCATCTTGTTCAAAGCCCGGCAGCGGAGTGGCGTCATTGCGCGCGACACAAAGCGCGCGGTAGCCAAAAATACGCTCGGTATCAATGATGTGGCCCAGAATCTGCTTGATTGTCCATTTGCCGGGAGCATACGCGAACTCGGAGGCGCGACGATCATCGACACTCTTCAACAACGCCGTGCTCTGCTCAAGTTGGGCGGCGAGGATAGGCAGTATCTGGTCGCCCACAACAAGATTTACATAAACTGCCGCATAAGGAGGGTACTCGGAAGTATCCGGACGGCCAAGGATCAGGTTGCTCATGCGGGCAGTTTAGCATAGCCGCCGACCTCCGCCTTCGCGGCCGGTGCTCACCTAAGTGCGGGCACGTCAGCTTGCAGAAGCGTCACTCGATGAGCATGCAGTCGCCGTAAGAAAAAAAGCGGTAGCGCTCATGCACTGCGTGCGCGTATGCCCGCAGGATGAATTCGCGGCCTGCAAAGGCTGCCACCAGCATCAGCAGCGTCGATTTCGGCAGGTGGAAGTTGGTGAGCAGCGCCGAAACCACGCGAAAGTCGAATCCTGGAAAGATGAAGATGTCGGCCTCGCCTGTCTCCGCTTCGATGTGCCCGTCCTTGTGCCGGCTGGCGGCGTACTCCAGGGTGCGGACCGTGGTCGTCCCCACTGCTACGACTCGCCTGCCTTCCCGGCGGGCGCGCTCGATCTGGCCGGCAGTCTGCGCGGATATTTCGTAATGCTCGGTGTGCAAACGATGCTGCTCCACCACTTCGGTCCGCACCGGCTGAAAGGTTCCCAGGCCCACGTGCAGTGTAATCTCGGCGCTTTCCACGCCGCGCTCGCGCAGCCGCTCAAGCATTTCCGGCGTGAAGTGCAGCCCCGCGGTTGGAGCCGCGACCGAACCCGGACGCGTGGCATAAACCGTCTGGTACTGTTCGCGGTCCTCGGGACGGTCCGGACGATCGATGTAGGGCGGCAGCGGTACGTGCCCGAGCGTATCCAGCCGCTGGAAAAAGTCGTCGACCGGCGCAAAGCGCACGGTCCGCTCTCCGAAGGCGCCGCGCGCAATCACTTCGGCCTTGAGCTGTACCTCGCCTTTTGCGATGGTGATCACCTCACCCACGCCGATCTTCCGGCCGGGACGTACCAGGGCTTGCCAAGTCTGGGGTTCGGCGGCAACATGCCGGGTGAGCAACAGCTCCACCTGGCCGCGCAAAAACTGTTTTGCCGCCGGATTGTGCGGGCTTAGAGGCTGCGCGACGGCGCCGGAGCGATGTCCGAGCAGACGGGCCGGCAGCACTCGGGTATTGTTTCGAACCAACAGGTCGCCCGGCCGCAGCAGCCGCGCAAAATCGCTGAAAACACGATCTTCAAAGCTGTTCGTCGCACGCACCAGGTGGAGCAGGCGGGCGGCGGCTCGATCCGCCAGGGGTTCCTGGGCAATCAGTTCGGCAGGAAGAGGGAAATCGAAGTCGGCGACCAGCACGGCCCGATTATAGAAGCTGCCGGGGTCCCCGACGCGCGTGGTAGGAATGGCGCTGAATTCAGGCTTTCAAATCCTTGGCCAACCGGCGGAGGCTAGGGTACTATATCGCCCGACAAGATCGCTTTTAGGTGTAGCTTGGGCCGAAAATGAACGAGTTGCAACTCCGGCAAGAAGTGTTGAGAATCGGTAGATTGCTGCACGAAAAAAATTTCGTGGCGGCCACCGACGGCAATATTTCAGCGCGCGTAAACAGCAGGTCCATTCTGGTAACGCCGACCGGCATGTCCAAGGGCATGTTGTGCCCGGAAGATCTCCTTCTGGTCGGTCTGGATGGGCGCAAGCTGGCGGGGACGCGCGAGGTTTCCACCGAACTCAGGATGCATCTGCTCATCTACCAATTACGTGGTGATGTCAATGCCGTGGTGCATGCGCATCCGCCCACGGCGACCGGCTTTGCCACCGCCGGCCTGGCCCTGGATGAGCCCTTGATCTCCGAGGTTGAATTGTCCCTCGGCCGCGTCCCCCTGGCTTGCTACGCACTGCCCGGCAGTACAGAGCTTTGTGATGAGCTCTCTCCCCTGATTACCGGCCACAATGCAATCCTGATGGCGAACCATGGCGTAGTCGCCTACGCCGAAGACCTGCTTGCCGCCTACATGCACATGGAGACCGTGGAGCATTTCGCCCGCATCTGCCTGGTGACGCACCAACTGGGACGGCGGCATGCGCTCGACAACCGACAGGTTGACGAATTGCGCGGCCTCAAAAAGCAGCGGGCGACGGACCCCGGAGAGCTGCTGCGAAAGAAAGCCTGATCGCCTTACGGGTTCCCTACCCTTGCGCCTGTTACGAAACTCAATTCTGCGTTACTGAAACCGCATCATCTTGGGTTCAGCAAGAGGTCTGAATACTACATATAACTTCAGATCAGAGTCTCGTAACAGCGTACCCTTGCGCCGTGAGTTTCGGCGCAGGGCAGGGTCTCTGGCTTCGCTCCGTGTTCCGCGTCGCAGCCCGAACAACCCCACCCTCCGGCTTCCCGGAAGGGTAGGGCATCCGACGACCTTGTTACATATCCCGGAGCTGTCAACGTTCACGGGATATGCCTTTTCGCGGAGCTGGGTTTACTCGCCCCCCAGATTAAACCTCAATCCGGCCCTGAAGTTCGCGCGCAATGCGGGATAGCCAAGTACGTCTTCATAGTGATGGTTCAGAAGGTTTCCCACGTTAGCGTAAGCCGTCACATAGCGCTTGATCGCGTACCAGCCACCGGCATCCAGGCGGGCGTAACCGGCCACGTGAGTCAGCGCCACCGGAAGCACAAAGAAATCCGAATCGGGCCGGGGTCCGATGAACGTACCCCCCAGAGTCGCCCCGAACTTTGGCCGCGTGTAGCTGACCAGAGCATTGCCGGAGTGTTTCGGACGAAGCAGCAAGGGTGATCCCGCCTGGTTGTAAGAACTGGTCGCCAGCGGAGCGGAGAGGATTTGCGTTGAATCGTAGACGTAGGCTCCGCGCACCTGCAAGCGCGCCGTGGGCCGCGCCTGCAACGTCACCTCCGCGCCGTGCGCTAACGACTTGTTGAGGTTGATGTATTCGCCTTGAAATGTGGCCGGGTTGGTGACATCGAAAGTGATCTGGTTGCGGAACCGGTTATCGAAGTAGACAGCGTCCAGCGAATACTTGCCTGCCAGAAACCCTTGGCTCAACCCTGCCTCGAAGGCGTTATTCTGCTCCGGTTTGAGATTTGGATTGCCTAAGATGCCGAAGTTCGGCTCGCCGAAGCCCTGCTCAAAGGCCGGTTCTTTGATGCCTTGGCTGAAGCTGCCGCGCAGCCGCGTTCCGGAAAAGATGTCGCCTCCGCGGACGAGCAGATAGCTGGCTGCCACGCGCGGCACGCCGCGATCGCCGAAGCTCTCGTTGTGCACATAGCGCGCCCCTGCCTGCACTGAGAGCCGCTTCCAGGAGATCAACTCTTCTCCATAGACGGCATGGTTGCGCCTCAGTCCATGACTCATCGGAAGACTATTGAGATCTCCGTAAAAGCCGTTTTCGCCCTCAAACTCATAGCCGAAGACCGTGCGCGCCCAATCGCGGGCCCAGTATTCGCCCTGGTAATTGAAGCCGGCGCGGTTGTAATCGGCCCAGGTCTTCGATGGAATCGCATTTCCTGAGGCATCGAAGTCGGTAAAGTCGACCGGGAACCCGAAGGCATCCACGCGCAGAGGATTCAGCGGCACTCCCTGCTGGTCGAGGCGGCGGTGATTGTATTCGTATCCACTGAAGCGGTGGTACCAGTGCTTACCGGCGGCAACGCTCAACTCGGTCGAGGCCAGAAAGTTGTTCTGCCGCGAAAAGGCGTTGGTGTCTGGCGGCAGGTTAGAATCCCCGGCTGGCAGTTGGACTCCCTGCGAAAAGTTATATTCACCCTGGCCGCCGGTGCGGCTGGTGTTATGGCGCGTGCGAAGGCGCAACTGCACCTTGGGAGAAAATGCGTACCCGAGATTTGCGCCCTCCGTGGAATTCGAATAGCTATCGTTGGCGCCCTGCCCCTGGTTGTTGAATTGGTCCGCGAACAGGTTGTAATCGAAGCGGCTCACGGCGCCGGATAGCGTGCCGTAACCGTGTGCCGTTGCGAACGTCCCGCCATCGGCTCCGAATGTGAACAGCGGTGCACGCGTGCTCCCGGTGCGGCTAAAGACCTGGACGACGCTGGTCATCGCGTCCGAGCCATAAAGCGTGCTTTGGCTGCCCCGCAGCAGTTCTATACGGTCGACCTGCGGAGTGGAGACAACTCCGAAGTCAAAAGTTCCGCCTGGCTCGTTGACCGGAACACCGTCGATAATCACCTTGTTGTAGGTGGACTCGCCACCACGGACAAAAAGCGAAGTAAGGCCGCCGCGCTGACCCGTATCGCTAATAACCGCACCTGGGGCGAAACGCAGAATCTCGCCCATCGAGACCGGCTGTAGAGAGCGCAACTCCGGAGTTTCAATCAAGGAGACATCACTGCTGGTCTCTGCGCCGGTCGCCGGGGTCGCCGCCGCCGTGACCGATACTGTCTGTTCGGCGGTGGCCAGCTTCAGATGCAGGGTCAACGAGGCCGTCTGCTCGAGTGTGATCTCCTGCGTCTCCGGCGCGAAACCGGGTGCAAGCACCTGTACGCGGTAGTGTCCCGGCTGCAAGTCGTGGAATTCGGCAACTCCGTTGGCGGTGGCCGAGCGGACGGCAATCGGCGCGGTTTCCCGCTGACCGTACAGCGTCACCCGGGCCGAGCCCACCAAAGCGGAATGAGGATCGACAATTTGGATCTTGATTTCGGAAGCGGAAAGTTGAAAAACCAGAGCGGCGCTCACTAACGCCAGCAGAAACAATGCGCGGATCGTTCGCATAACAATCCTCCTTTGCACGCGAAAGAGGTTCTTGTCGGCGTTCGCGCCGGTCTCCTGGCTTGGCGAGCACGTCCGGAGTTACTGGATTCCAGACCCAACGGCCTTCCCATGCGGATTGCAAGTGCACAGTGGCCGGCGGTTCTCAAGCGATGCAGTGATTGCTTCGGCAGTCGCTCTTGACTCGCTTACAGTTGCGCGGCAGCGCGGGATTCTCACCCGCTTCCCAGTCCGCAGCCTTGGGCGTCTGCGGACGCGCGAACACAAAATTGCAAAGAGCAATTCGCCGCCACGGGGGCGGCGAGATGAATCGCTTCGACTCTAGTTATCTGGCATGAGCTTGTCAACAGAAGGATTTCAAGCAGCGGATACCGCTTCTTATTCGCTGCGCCACCGACTAGCGCGACGCGAAGGCAATCTTCCATCTGCGATCGTCAATCACTCGCTTTCGCCCGCTTTTCAGCTTCAAGACGGGCGTCTTCCAGCGCTGCCTGCATCTGCCCGTAATAGGTTCTGATCCCCTCCGAGTTGACGCCGGCGGGCACCTCGATGCGTTTCGACCAACGCAGATGCACCTTCGTGAACGGCTTGGGAATCAGCAGGCCGTCCCAGGTATTCAGTTGCCAGGCGCGGAGCGGAGCGAAATAAAAGCAGTAGATCGGCCGTTGGGTGCTGCGCGCCAGCAGCAATGGTCCAGGCTTGGCAACAAATCGCGGCCCCTTGGGGCCATCGGCGGTAAAAATTGTAAACGCTCCCTGCGCCGCCTGGTTGCGCATGCCGAGCAGGGCACGCACCGCGCCGCGCGTGCTGGAGCCGCGAATGGTGCGAAAGCCAAGGCGATGGAGGACGCGCGTGATCAGCTCGCCGTCAAAGCTGCTGCTGACCATGATCGCCGCGTCCCGCCCGCGAAAGTAGTAGGCCGCGGACAGAAGACATCCATGCCATAAAGGCACGATCGCCCCCGGCGGAGGCTGATCGGTCCCTGCTGGCAGAGGAGGATCGCCATCCCAACTGTGTTCGAAGCGCAGCGTGCTACCGAGCAGAATCAGCAGGGCACGGGTGAACCAGGGAACCACCCGCAGCGCGATGCGCTGCTTCAGGCTGAACCGCGGTTCCGCCTCGAGCAGTTTCGGTTTGGCTTGGACGGCCGCCAGTGTGGTTTCCTCATCCATCGCGATCAGCGAGCCAGGGCCGGAGTTGCCAAGCACCGCGGTTGCGTGCCGGGTGCCAGGCGCAAAAAGTCAAAGGCACGGATAAACCGTGCCTTTGCGAGGAAAGACAGAGTTATTCGCTCCAGCGCTTAAACACCAGCGAGCCATTGGTTCCCCCGAAACCGAATGAATTGGTCAGCGCACAGTCGAACGAGAGCTTGCGCGGCTTGTTCGGCACAAAGTCCATGCCTTCGGTTTCCGGAGCCTGATTTTCCAGGTTGATGGTTGGCGGCAGCTCCTGATTATGCAGTGCCAGCACGGTGATGCCGGCTTCCATCCCGCCGGCGCCGCCCAGCAGGTGTCCGGTCATCGACTTGGTTGAGCTGACGGCGACCTTGCGTTCGCCGAAGCAGCGCCTGATGGCACGCGATTCCAGAATGTCTCCGATCGGAGTCGATGTGCCGTGCGCGTTGACGTAGCCGATATCGACGGGGCTCAGCTTGGCGTCGCAAATCGCGTTCATCATCACGCGATAGCCTCCGTCGCCGTCTTCGGAAGGCTGCGTGATGTGATAGGCGTCGGCGCTCATGCCGTAGCCGACCAACTCGGCGAAGATGGGCGCGCCCCGGCGCTTAGCGAACTCCAACTCCTCCAGAACAAGAATACCCGCGCCCTCGCCCATGACGAATCCGTCGCGATCCCTGTCCCAGGGACGGCAAGCGCGCTCCGGTTCGTCGTTGCGCGTGGATAGAGCCCGCATGGCCGAGAATCCGCCCACGCCCATCGGCGTGATGGCCGCTTCCGTACCGCCGGCGATCATCACGTCGGCATCGCTGCGCTGGATGATCTTGAAGGCGTCGCCGATGGAATGCGCGCTGGTGGTGCAGGCCGTCGCCGTGGCCTCGTTTGGGCCCTTCGCACCGTAACGGATGCTGACGTGGCCGGCCGCGAGGTTCACGATTGACGCCGGGATGAAAAAGGGCGAGATTTTGCGCGGGCCGCCTTCCAGCAGCGCCTTATGCTCTCGCTCGATGACGTCAAAGCCACCGATACCCGAGCCGATGTGAACGCCCACGCGGGTAGCGATTTCCGGCGTCACCTTCAAACCCGAGGCCTTCATCGCCTCATCCGTGGCCGCCAGGCAGACATGGATGAAGCGCCCCATCTTCTTCAGTTCTTTTTTCTCGATAAAATTAAGCGGATCGAAATTCTTGACTTCAGCCGCAATCTGGCAGGGATACTGAGTGGTGTCGAAGTAAGTGATCCTTGCCACGCCGCTCTTGCCGGCGAGCAGACTCGACCACACTTCCTCGCAGTTGTTTCCCACGCCGCAGATCAATCCGATCCCGGTAACTACAACTCGACGGTTCACCTACTTGCCTTTCGCATGCTGCCCGATGTAATCGATGGCATCCTTGACGGTGCGGATCTTCTCCGCGTCCTCGTCTGGTATCTCAATGTCGAACGCCTCTTCGAAGGCCATGACCAGTTCGACGGTGTCCAGAGAGTCGGCGCCAAGATCGTCGACGAACGACGCGGTCGCCGTCACCTCGCTCTCGTCGACACCAAGCTGCTCCACAATGATCTGCTTTACTTTTTCGTCTACCGAAGCCATTGAAGCTTCTCTCCTTCTCCCCTCTCAAGCGGGGTCACAAACTCGCAAAACTTTCAATGCCCCCGGCGGGCCGCATCATTGCAGACGGAACATTGCACAAACCTGCATCTGCCATGGCCGCGAAGTCCAACGCCGGGTAAGCCAATGATGAACTGCCGGAATGCCTACTTCTTGACCTGTAAATGCTTGCCGATGTAATCGATTGCATCCTGAACGTTGCGAATCTTTTCGGCGTCTTCGTCTGGTATCTCGATATCAAACGCCTCTTCGAAAGCCATCACTAACTCGACTGTGTCCAGCGAGTCAGCGCCGAGGTCGTCTACGAATGAAGCACTGCTGGTTACCTCGGCCTCGTCGACGCCCAATTGCTCCACAATGATCTGCTTAACTTTTTCCTCTACCGATGCCATTCGCGCGACGCCTCCTGCTGCATAAACTCGGAACAATCTCTCAGCACACACAAAGCATACAGTATCGGGCCTGCCGTGGAGCTGGTATTACGGATTGGAGTCGCGCATGCAGACCTGCACGGCGTAGCCGTTCGCAGTCGGATTGGCTTGGGCACTCCAGTCTCACATCCTACCCGCTCGCCAAGCCGGGGTCAACGTTTTGGTTTTGCAGGGTCCGATTGCCGGCTCGTGGCTGAAATGGGGCCTGGATTACGGTTGTGGCCGGCGAGCTAAGGTCTGTGAGCACGGCTCCAGGCCCCGCTATTACCCTTGCTGGTTCGCCCGCATGACGTTAGCCGTTCTTTCTGATTATGCTCATCGCATGCGAGCCGTCGTGCAACGCGTCAGCCGCTCCCGCGTGATCGTGGAGAACCAGACTGTCGGAGACATCGGCAACGGACTCCTCGTCCTGCTCGGGGTCTCGGTCAGCGACGCTGAATCCGATGCCGACTACCTGGTGGAGAAAATCTGTACTCTGCGCATTTTTGAGGATGCCGATGGCAAGATGAACCTCGACGTCTCCCAGACCGGGGGCGCAATCCTTGCGGTCTCGCAGTTCACCTTGTACGGAGACGTGCGGCGCGGTCGCCGTCCCTCGTTCGACAACGCCGCCCGCCCCGAACGCGCGCGCCAGCTCTACGAGTACTTCGTGGAACAAATACGCAAGCGCGGACTGCGCTGCGAGACCGGCCAGTTTCAGGCTTCGATGCAGGTCGAACTCGTCAACCAGGGCCCGGTCACCATCCTGCTCGACTCGCAAAAACAGTTTTAGCCTCAACCTTGGGCGCGCCTCGTTTCGGGATCACTGGTGATAATGCCTGTTATCGACAGCTACATGCCAGGCATCGGTTGTTGCAAGTGCAGCTTAAGACTTGAAAAACCGCTCGTGAGCGGTACAATTCGTGCGATTCAGCGCTGAAAAAGAAGACTCCTGCTTACCAGCTTGCGCTCTGGGGGCAACAGGAGTTTTTCAGCAGCCTGTCAGGCCGTGGGCGGAGGAAACCATGAAAAAAGTCCTGGTAGCGATGATTCTTTCAATAATGGTCTTGTCGTTTAGTCTTCCGGCGGCAGGCCAGGCCGGCTCCAACAGCTTGGTTGACCAACTGCTCGAGGCTGCCCAGAAGGGGGATGCCGTGGCAGTGGAGCAACTGCTGGGAAAGGGCGTAAGCATTGACGCAAGGGACATGGGCGGCAATACGGCGCTGATAGTTGCCGCCGCCTCGGGCCATGCCGACGTTGTGGATCTGCTGCTCAAAAGAGGCGCTAGCATCGACGCCAAGGACAACAGCGGCGACACGGCGCTGCACTTTGCGGTGATGGTCTCCAACATCGAGGGGGTGAAGCTGTTGCTCAATAAAGGCGCCAACATCAACGTCCAGGAAAAGGACGGGATGACGCCGCTGATGTTTTCGATCGTCACCGGCTCGACCGAACTGGTAAAGCTGCTGCTGGCGAATGGCGCCAACACTGAAGCCAGGGATAGCCACGGTTTTACGGCGCTGATGGCCGCGTCTGGCGGCGGCCTGACTGAGCTGGTGAAACTGTTGCTGGATAAGGGCGCCAACATCAATGCCAAGAGCGACGACGGCACCACGGCACTCATACTGGCGGTTCGCAACGGAAAGCCCGAGGTAGAGAAGCTGCTGCGGGAGAAAGGCGCCACGTAACCTTTCACGATCAAGTACGCCGGCACAAAGAGCTTTTTCGCAAAGGGTTCCCTCACTCCTGGATTGTCGGCGACTCGGAAACTGGCCTCGCCAGACTCACGGATTGCTGGCGAGAAATCGCCATCTCACCAGTTACGCCTGCATTCCCGTTCTCGGGATAGGTGGCAAGGAGCGCGCGCTCGGCGGGTTCAGTCTTCGGGGCGCGGCCCGGCGGAACCTACGTGACCGCCAGCACGGCGTCCGCTATGGCAACCGCTTCGACCGCCGGCCGGACATCGTGCACGCGCACGATATGAGCCCCGTGCAGCACGGCGGCGACCACGGTCGCCAGCGTGCCAGAGAGGCGTTCGGACGGCGGCAACATCGGTACTTCCGCGCTGGGATGCCAGATGCCGAGTTCAGCGAGCCGGCTGGCGACGGTTCTGCCAATGAAGGCCTTGCGCGAAGTGCCCACCAGAAGCGGATATCCGAGTTGG